>JAEEGL010331973.1_pt1 | contig 18118 bp, 10 predicted proteins | sample 9134231 | NCBI WGS metagenome assembly JAEEGL01 (sample SAMN16246548, study PRJNA631951) | gut metagenome | biome: gut microbiome; feature: rumen; material: fiber-attached | host: Bos | place: Iran: Karaj | collected 2018-10 | reverse complement strand
TCATCCTGCTGTCCAGACGCCCGGGGATATCCCGCTCGACCGTGATCCTGACGGGAGTGATCGTCAGCTATCTTTTCCAGGCCGGAATAAGCGCCATCAAGTACTTCTCGGACGACGACGCCCTCAGGGAGATAACGCTGTGGCTGATGGGAGGCATGTGGAACGCCACCTGGGGAGTGGTCCTTCTGGTCCTTCCGGCCGTCGCCGCATGCGTCCTGGCCATGGAAGCTATGTCGCCCAAGGTCAACGTTCTGTCCGCCGGAGACGAGGTAGCCGAAAGTCTGGGAATAAACGTGGGCAGGCTGAGGACGGTGCTCCTCGTGCTGTGCACGGTGTCCGTCTCGGTCTGCATCGCGTTCACGGGAATAATCGGATTCATAGGGCTCATGGCCCCCCACATGACCAGAATGGCCATCGGCAACGACAGCAGGTATCTGTTCATAGCGTCGGGGTGCCTCGGGGCGTTCATCCTGACCGCGTCGGACACGCTGGCTCGCATGATAATAAGGCCGGAGGAGCTCCCGGTGGGAATAATCATGTATCTGGCCGGAGGAATCTTCTTCATCTGGCTGGTCACCAGGAAGCGCAAGGAGGTGACGCTGTGACGCTGTCTGTCCGGGATCTCTGCAAAGGATACGGCGGGAACAGAGTACTGTCGGGGGTGACGCTGGACATCGGAAAGGGAGAGGTCGTCTCCGTGCTGGGGCCCAACGGCAGCGGCAAATCCACGCTGATAAAGGCCGTCTGCGGCGTCGTCCGCCCCGATTCCGGCGATATACTTTCGGACGGAGTTCCTCTGAGGGGCATGAGCCCGAGGGAGCTCTCCCGGAAGATCGGGTACGTCCCCCAGTCGTTCGTTCCTTCGGATTACATGACGGTATTCGACGCGGTCCTGATAGGCAGGGCGCCGTACATGTCGTGGTCGTACTCGGACGAGGATCTGGAGAAGGCGGAGGAGGCCATGGACCGCATGGGGATATTCGGGCTCTCGGAGAGATACGTCAACGACCTGTCCGGGGGCCAGATGCAGAAGGTGGTCCTGGCCAGAGCTCTGGCGCAGGATCCGGAGTATTACATTCTGGACGAGCCGACGAGCGCGCTGGATCTGAAGAACCAGATGGTGGCCATGCGGACGGTCAGAGATGCCGTGTCGGGCGGATCCTCCGGGGCGCTGGTCGCTCTGCACGATCTCAACCTGGCGATGCGCTTCTGCGACAGGGTCGCGATGTTGAAGGACGGAAAAGTATACGCCGAGGGCCCCCCGGAGAAAACGATCACCGAAGAGTCTATACTCGGAGTATACGGAGCGGCCTCCGAGATACTGGAGGGCAGGGAGGGGCTTTTCGTGCACATACTCGAGGGAGATCCGGACTAAACGGGAATCCGGGTTCCGGACCTCGCGCCGCCGGATTGAGTGCGTTCACGAGGCATATCGCTATATCGCCCTCATCCGAGGTGGCAATGACTGTGCACGTCCCGGCGGCGACCGCCTTCACCGTGCAACTGCAGACGCCGGACACGGGCTGCGTGTCTGAACTGGTTATCTGAACCGAATCGCCCTCCAAGGACCAGGAAACGCTGTAGACCCATGACTCGCACAGGACCGTAATCGTCTCCGTTTCATCGATATTAAGAACTAATCCGCTTTGCTGGAAAGACAGCGCAACCTCTTCCGGAGGGTCGGGTCTGAACATCTCCGTGTTGTCATCCGGCCCGAAAATCGGCTGCGGAAGATGGCCGGACGGCGGGCTGTCGTCCTCGTCTGCCGCCCCGGAGTTCATCGCGAGAACGGTAACGGCAGCGGCCAGCGCGAATAGTTTTTGGAAAGCCCGTCTGACGAAGCGGCAAACATATCAGTCAGGCACGGGCTCCCCTTTATCCGGCTAAAACCCGAATCCGGTTCGTTCGGAAATGTTCGGAACAAGTTCAGATCGGCCTGTGACAGGCTGACGGAGCGCCCGGATCAGGCCTCCACGAACCTTTCCGTGATGGAGATCATTTCTTCGGTCCCCATTATGGGCCTGTTGGCGGTGTTTATGAGGCGATCGCGGTCCTTCTTGGAAATCTCGGCATCGTCTCCGATGACGACTATAGTCCTGTAATTCTTTCCGGAATCGCGGACGAACAGAAGGTTGATGAACGCCTCCTTCGCCCTCTCGGGATTGTTCACGCCGTACACCAGTACCGGAGCGTCGCCGCTGATGAAGATATCCGGCTCTATGAAATCGCCCTTCCTGACCTCGATCTTCTTACGAAATTCGCATCTGCTGCTCAGCGCCGCTTTCTTGTACGCTTCCTTGATGTCTTCCAGGAACGTGCTCATCACGTTGCTGTGGCTCAGGCGGCGCATGTCAGCCGCCTGGATTATGGCCTGCACCATGGACGAGAGCGCCTCCCCGGCCTCTTCCGCCGAGGCAGCAGACACAGTTATCCTCCCTTCATCCAGGTTCACACGGTTCTGAGACACTATGCCGTCCAGAATGCTTTTCCTGACGGGCGTGAGCTTGAAATCCTCATACGAGAGCCACATCAGCGTGTGCCCCTCGTCCGTCAGCAGGATCTTTCCCTCGCCGTCCTCCTTGAGCACAATATGCAGCTCGTCGCCGTCGTCGAAGTACTTGCCAGTATGGACCAGGTATTCGTTTTGACTGATCTCCTCCAGGTCGAACTGCCTGCATACCGACTTCCTGAAAAGATCTGCGTCTATCATTCAAACTCCTCCAATGTACGGTTGTGTTTGTTGCTTTTAACCCTGATGTGGGCTGCCTTCATGAAAGCATCCAACGCGCCTTTCAGGTCGGCGTAGCCACTCGTGGCGACAGCGTATCCGTCGGGATGCGTCGTTTCCATCTGGTATCTTTCCGTGAGTTTATGAATATGAGGGCCGTCAATGGTTTCCCCCTCAATCCTGTTCTTGTGGCGGCCGTGGTTGCCGTTAAATCTCAGGACGGGCACCTCCCGTCTCCCCCGGCCTTCATACACCAGTATAATGGAGAAATTATCCGGACGATCCGTGTTCTGCCTTATCATCACGAAGAACCCGTACTCCCCGCACTCGAGTTTGTACCTCTTCAGTCTGAATCTGCCGTCTTCCGACAACTGCAGCTGGGACAGATCGATTGCCCTCTCGATAAACTTCGGCGCGGAAATCATCCTTTCCACTTCCGAGTCCGAAATCACCGTTACTGAGTCCATTTCCCGTCGACTGGCACGAATACATGCATGTTTAAATACTGTCTTGATAAGTAATTAACTTTACAAGGCGAGGTCGTCGAAGAAGATGAGCAGATAAGAAGCGGATTCCTTACGGTGATTGCCGTGACCAAAAGGAATCCGGAAAAAGAGAGCAGAACGCCCCATAAACATTGAAGAAGAGAGGCAGAGCAAGCGTTATAAGGCGGCGGAAGATAGTCCTTATGTCCGGCTCGGAAGTTTCCGGGCCCGCAGCCAACAAGATACTCCGCGTCAACGGCTTCGATCCCGCGGTGAAACGTAAGGGAAAACACGTCAAGAGGTCCGCGATGGCGTCCCCTCTTGTCCCTGGGATGTGCCTCCGGCTCACAGCATGCGGATCCATGAGATTCTGGGCAGGGCATCATACCTTCCCATAAGATACTCCTTCCTGACGTCGGTGCTTTTCCGGACCCCTTTGATATCAGATAAGGAATAGATGTCGCAGGCACCGGTGTCGCGGCACTTGCTGGTAAGCCAGATCTGGTCCCTCCTGAATACTTCCTCGATGTCCATTAGGCACAGGTCGTGGGTGTTCACTATGAGCTGCGCCCCGTTGTCGTTGGAGGAGTAGTTGAACAGCCCCACTATCCATCTGTTCAGGAGCGGATGCAGGTTAACCCCGAACTCGTCGATGATCAGCGTGCGCCCCTCCTTCAGGGCCTTGGCGACAGGACCCATGAGCGAGAACATCTCGACAGTACCCGCCGACTCGATATCCAGCGGAAACGAAAGCATCCTCTGATCCACATCGGCGCCCTTGAAGCTGTGGATGAGCTGAATCTCGGCGTATGTGCCCGGCCTGATCCCGGTCCCGATGTCTTCGGCATTGCGTCCGGGAATGACGCGCTCCTCGCCTGTGAACCCTGTGACCAGATCGGCCGCGTCCAGCCCCGACCTCATCATCTCCTTCACCTCCGGATCGCGCATGGCGTACCTGTACGACTCCTGCACGAACAGGTCGGCTGACTGGTACACGATCATGATGCCCATGATCTCCTGAAGCACCGCGTTGCAGACGGGATAGTTGAACCCCGGGGCTATATTGAGATAGGCGGTGGCCCCTGTCAGTCTCCCTCTGACTACGGGATCCATCATCTCCTTCCCGGCCCCCCTTACGAACACCGGCTCGTACTTCCTTCCAGTCTTCTTGTAAAGCGACTCGGACACTATCCCGCCGGAGCGGTACGATATGCTGTAAGCATAGACAATACCGTCCTTCAGTATCCTTATCGAGAGTTCCACCGGAGCATCCAGACAATCCTTCGACAGCCTGAAAGGGATGTACTCCGGCATTGGTCCCTCCGGACGGGCGGATCCTACTATGATCTTGAGACTCCGGATCGCTTTGACGATGTACGACTTTCCGGAAGAGTTGGGGCCGAACACGGCGGATGCCTTCAGCAGCCCGGAGCCTGCTCCCTCGATTCTCAGAACCCCCGACTCGTCGTCCTTGAGCGGCGATGCGACCATGCTGAATGTTTTCCTGTCGCGGAACGGCCCGTAGTTCTATACAGACAGGTCTACGAGCATGATTAATAAATATATGTTTTTTTATTTGAAAGTTTTTTTCAATTATAAATTACTATATTTAAAGTATTCTGTTATTACATTTATAATTCAGGCTCCGCAAGCCTTAACGGCCGCCCTCCGGCGAATTGTCCGCCGGTTCTCTTTACGTCTATCGGCGGTATTCACAGATCCGGCAAAGGTTCCTTTCCCAGCAGCATGTCCAATCCTACCAGAAGGATACCGTTCTCTTCGGAATAATCGATCAGGTCCTGGGTGAAGCCGGAAGGAGATATGATCATCCGTCTCGTATAGCGCTTTGTTTTGAGACAGCCGATGGAGGAATCCAGCTCGTTCAGCGCTTCGAATCCGACGGGATTGTTCCTGAATCTGCACTCGGCAGCCAGATTGACGAGGTTGCTGCCGACCATAATCTCCGCCGCGATATCGATGTCGCAGCTGATCGTACACGGTTTTCCGCTGTCATTGAACACAGCATTTCCGAATTCATCCGTCTCTGTCCTTGAACCCCACCATTTGCCGATCGCTCTCACGGGATACGATTTGCATAACAGATCCATGCAGTAGAACTCGAACATGAATCCGCGCGATGCGGATATCAGCGCGCTGAGCGCTTTGTACTTCTCTGTGACATTCGCATTGTAGATCACATCATTCCTTTTGACCAGGAAACTGAAAGAAAGCATATTGTCGGATATGCTGTATTGCACAGGAATCTTCGGCGCGCCCCACATCGGATTGTTCTCACGGACCATATCCAGCACCTTGAGCCTTTCCATATATTGCGAACAGATGTTGCGATCGATCCCCGTCCGGCTTGATATAGTTTTGATCGTCGCGCTCCTTCCCGTCATAGAATCCAATATGGCTATGATCTCTTCGGCGTTGTCTAATTCTCTTTTGATCATATCCTCGCCCTCGTTCCTGAAAGGAGAGCGGGGACCCAGTATCATCTTCTCGACATAGTCTTGAAAATCATCAAAGTCCGGCACAGCGTAATAAAGCGGCGTTCCGCCTATTGCCATGTATAACTTGAGCTGATCCAGATCCGGCAGCTCCGGATGGAATCCCGTGCATTCCTGTATCGGCATCGCACGCAGCCACAGGGATCTGGTGCGTCCGTACAGCGGGCGGGAATAATCCGTCGTCTCATACACCATCGTTTTTATCGACGACCCCGAGATTATCAGTTTGGAATCGCCAAGCTGCATATCAACGAAGTACTGGGTGAGAGCTGCGAACGATTCATCGCACTTCGCCATATAAGGGAACTCGTCGAAGACCACGACGACCTTTCTTCCTTTGATGTATTCTGCCAGGTCCCACATGAAATCCATCGCGGATTCGTACGCTTTGGGAGCCTTGGTAACATAACTCATCGCGAGGCTCATCAATTGGAGATTTTTCTGCAGAGTGGAATCTATGAATTCTATCTTCAGGTTCTCTTTGTTCTCTATAAATTTATCGATCAGAGTCGATTTGCCTATTTGTCTGCGGCCTATGATCGCATAAGATTTGAGAAGAGGATGTCAAAAAATTCTTCCAGCGTCGATAGTTCCCCGGCCCTTCCGATGAAATTCTCCATGAGATGATGAGGAATTGCGTCTATATATGGTGAATGATACTTGCTAAAAAATTCTGCAAATGTTTACACTTGCTATAAATTTCAGCAAGTATTGATTTTATTACTGATAAATCCGCATAGCCCGGAGCTTCCCCGATCCAAGACATATCACGCGCCGGGATTCACTTTGATGTAGAACTCGGAGACGTCCCAGTCGTCGTCCTCCCTCTGCCTCTCGGTCTCCAGGCTCACCCCGAGCGCCTGGGCGGTCTCCCGCATCACGCGCATGGCCGCTTCCGATCCCTCGAACTCCTCCACCTTGGCGCCGGTGCTGCAGATCTTCCCCTTGAAAGATCCTATAACCCTGGTTCCGCTGAACACCGCCGCCCTGGATGTGACGACCTCGTTCTTCAGGAGGCTGCGAAGATAGATGTGCAAATTATCCTGGGTGTTCAGAACGAATTTGTCCGTGAACAGCTCGGGGCGCTTCCCGGCGTCCTCCGCGACCATCCACCTGAGGACCGGATCGTCCCTCAGGAAGAACCCTTTTTTGAGGAATCCTTCCTCCTCCAGCTCCTTCAGCACTCTCCTCACGGACGCCATCCTGACGCACAGGAATGAAGACAATTCCTCAGCGGAGAACACCCCGAAGGAGGAGAAATGCATTTTTGCGATCTGCTTCGCCGCTTCTATGAACGAAACGCCCGCCGGCTTCACCACGCTGTACATGGACTTGTCGTCCTGATAGAGGACGGAAGCTTTGGACAGGACCGACAGAGCCTCGGCAGTGGCCGCTTGGGAATAGGGAGAGTGATCAACCAGCTCTTTTTTGGAGACCGGCTGCCTCGACTCTATCAGCTTCAGAATCTCCAGAACGGTTCCCTCCGGAACATAATTCTTCTCCGCGCGGTAAAGGCTGGAATTCCTCAGGGTGGTGTACCCCTGGTACGGAGGGGAAAGAATCATCTTCACCGCGTATCCCCGTTCCATCTGCCTCTTCATGGACGTGACGTCGCTCACTCTGAGGCACAGCTCCTGATCCCCGCGGATGTATCCTCTCTCTTTCAGAGCTTCGGAGACGGTCATGAACCGGCTGCTTCTGGATATCCTCTGCTTTTTGAAAATGTACCCGAGCATGTCCTGGAGGGTCATCGTCCACGGGAGGAAATCCCCCTTGGCGTAGAATCCGTTGACGGCCTTGTATCCGCAGCTCTCCATAACTCCGGCGATTTCATCGTCCAGAGACGCGGCGTCGGTTCCCAGGACCTCCCTGATGCGGACGACTTCTATTCCTTTCATCCTGAAGAATCCCATCATCCTGTCTATGGCGGCCAGAGCCTCCGGCAGAAGCTCCGGGGAGTTCAGATCCATGGCGCGTATCTCTGCGCACCCGGACATCTCCCACAGCTCCAGCGCGCCGCAGATCTCGTTTCCTCTCACCAGAGGGTAAATCCACCTGTCGCCGTAGCGGGAGGCTATCTCCGCCCACTTGGAAGCTATATCAGGATCGTAGAGGGTTACAACCCGGATGGTCTGATCCGCGGGGGGAGCGCTCTCCAGTAAAGGAATTTCATCGCTCATGATCAGCATCTGGGTCTGTCCTTCCCCGACCGAGATCGTCTCCGCTCCTATTCCTCTGGCGAGAGCCTCGATTTCATCAATAGGGAGATCCACAAGGAACCTGAGCGCGGACGCAGGCAGGGGGCCGTAGGCTCTCAGAGCCCTCTCCAGCAGCTCCGTCACCGCATTCTCCCCGGGATCCGAGGGCTCGTACACGGAATATGTGTTTTCAGTCCCCCAGTCCTCCTTCTCGTCGAAGCTGCGGATCACCAGCAGCGACCGGTCCAAACGGGAGATCGCGTCTTTCAGAAGATCTTTATCCATGCCGGTTTCGGAGACCAGCTGCCTCATCGTCGCGGATCCCAGACCCTCGATGGTGCTCAGGACCTTCCGGTCCCCGGGCTGGATGTCCACGCGCCTGAGGGCGGCGTACTTGTCTCCCTCCTCCCTGAGAACGTATCTCACCTTACCCCTGACGAATCTCCCCAGCAGAAGCTCCCCGCTCTCCCGGAGAGCGTACCATTCGGAGAGGGTGAAAGACGGCACTCTGTTGTAAACGTCCAGCTCGTTCCCCGCGGACCCGTAGAAATCGAAATACCCGCGGATGCTGCCGAACTCCCTTCCCTTGGATAACCTGTACCTCTCCGCAGTCTCGTAATCGTAGACGTTGCTCTTGCCGGAGCGCAGCCTCATATGGTCGAGCCGGAGCATGTACTGGTCGCTCTCCGAGATGAGGAAGCGCCCTCTGGAGACTTCCTCGTTGGCTTCGAGAGAATCAAGAGAAGTCTGGACGTCCTCCTCCGTCATGGACAGGGCGAAAGCCGTCTCCTGGACGGTCGCCGGCGCGAAGCATTCCAGATACCTGAGGATGATGCGGTCCGCGGCGTCCCTGCGATCTATCTCCGGATAATTCACGGATTCGAAAGTCCATTTTCCGCGCCCGTCCACGTAGGAGCGCCTGACCAGATACATGGACTCCAGCTTTCTCAAAGATCTGAGAACGGCGTCCTCGCTGGCCTCCAGCTTCTCCGCTATCTCCTGCAGAGATGCGCCATTTCCGCAAAGATCCAGAACATCCTCGTCGATTCCGGTGAATTTGCGATCCTTCCTGGTGGCGGCGGCGTAGTACGGTGCCTCGGATGATACCATGATATGAACGTCGTCCATGTAGACCGTGGTAATCTCGCCGTCATCCAGCAGCTCCCTCACCCATCCGTCTACGGTTTTCTTGTCCTCGTCCGTATAGGAATAAATGTTCCTTCCCCTCTCGCGGATTGCCTGAAGGGGACCGGTCTGCATCAGAAGCTTCGGAATATCCTGCTTCGAGGAAATGCGTACAGCCTTCTGCGCATAGTACGGGATTATCTGATCCTCGGTGAACTCGAACTCGCTCACAGAATCCCCTAACGCCCTGTACAGGACTTTTCTGTGCAGTTCTCTGAGCAGGGCGGAGCGGTCCTCCATCAGAACTATGTCGGAGAATCCGGAGAGGATGGCGGAATGGGCGAACGGGGAGGGGGTTCCGCTGTAGCTTATCAGCCTGAGGCCGGTCTCCCCGGAGTCCAGAAGATTCAGGACGTGCTCCGCGTTCTTTATGTCCATGTCGTCCTCCATAACCTCCCTGTAAGTCTCCTCTATAACCGGGACGTCCTCCATGTTCCCGAGCATATCCAGCAGGTAGGCGGATCTTATCTGCTGCCTGTTGACCGATATCGGCCTTCCCATGTAGTTTCTTAAAATCATGAAGCTGCGGGCGGCGGTGTGCCTGAACCTCAGCTTGAAGATCTCCGAATCCTTCAGCGATTTTCTTAGAATCTGGCGGAGTTCGGATGATGAAATCATGCCGGGAATGCGGCTCAGATCGAACCTTCTGGGACAGCCGATCATGAAGCTGTCGTCGGAGATCGTGACGGAAACGTTGGCACCGACCATGGCGGTCATCCTGTAGGCGTAAGCCCTCGACAGGGCGTCGTTCACCCTGCGCCCGAAGGGGAAATGGAACACCAGCTTCTGGTTTCCCGAAGGATCTATATATTCCTCTACGGCTAGGCAGTCGCTGTCCGGAATGAATCCCGCGACGGCCTCCTGCTCCCTGAAATAGGAAAGAATAGAACGCGCCGATCCGGTGTTGACGTCGAAATCCTCCGAGAGCCTGCGGACGGCCTCGCCGTCTTCCAGCCTGATAATAGAAGACATCTCCTTCCTGAAGCGGGCGATATCCATAGACAAATCGAAGCTTCTGGGAAGCATCTCCCCCGCCCAGGAAGGGACGGTGGGCTTCCTTCCGTTGGCCTCCTTGACGTAGGCGGTCATCCCCTTGGAGCGGACGAACTCGAAGGAGCGTCCTCCCAGTACAAAAACGTCCCTGGGCGAAAGTCTTTCAACGAACTTCTCGGAGAGTTCTCCCGCCACGGAGCCGTGGTTGGTGATGACTCTGTAGTTGGCCTCCTCCGGGATGGTTCCGAGATTCATGAAATAGATCATGCGGGAGCCTTTCTTCTTCCCGAACTGCTTCTCCACCTCGTCGTACCATATCTTGGAATAGACGCCCTCGAAGCTGTCCTTGCTCCCCAGATACCTGAGGACGCTGTCGAAATCTTCTCTGGGAAGAGATCTGTAGCAGTAGGCTCCGCGGACGAGATCGTAAGCCTCGTCGGTGTCCCATCTCTTGTCCAGGCTCATCCCGACCACGGTCTGGGAGAGAACGTCGAGACAGTTCTCCGGGATCCCGACCCTGTCAACATCGCTGCGGTGGGCCGCGCGGCACATGACTGCGCATTCCACCAGATCGTCGGGATCGAATACGAGGAGACGGCCTTTGGCGACTTTCCCGAAACTGTGCCCGCTCCTTCCGATCCTCTGGAGGCCCTTGGCGACGGATTTGGGGGAGCCTATCTGGCACACCAGATCCACCGATCCTATGTCTATTCCCAGCTCGAGAGACGTGGAGGATACGACGCACTTTATCTCGCCCCTCTTGAGGCGCTCCTCCACGTCCAGGCGGATATCCTTGCCGAGGGAGCTGTGATGGACTTCTATATTCTCCAGGCCCCTCTCCTTCAGCTTGTAGACGACGCTCTCCGCTCCGGAACGGGTGTTGGTAAAAACGAGAGTAGTATCGTGGGCGTCTATCAGCTCTTTCAGAGTATCGTACATCATCGAGTTGACGATGTCCGAGGAGAGAGCGGTCATGTCGTTCGCGGGACAGATGACTTTCAGATCCAGCTCTTTCTTTGAACCGGATTCTATGAGAACCGCGTCGCGCACGGAGCCGTCCGGATTGCAGCCGACTAGATACCCGGCTATGGCCTCGATGGGGGCCAGCGTGGCGGACAATCCTATGCGGGTGAAATCGGACTCGCAGTGCTTCCTCAGGCGCTCCAGAGTAAGAGATAAAAAAGCTCCCCTCTTGGAGTCGCATATGTCGTGGATCTCGTCGAGAATGATCCATTCCACTTTCTTGAAGGATTCTTTGAACTTGGGGGCGGCGAGGATCAGGGCGAGGCTCTCCGGGGTGGTGATGAGAATATGGGGAGGATGGCGGACCATCTTCTGCCTGTCGTTCTGGGTAGTGTCTCCGGATCTCACCGCGACGCGGATTCCCGGAATGTTCATCCCCTTTCTGGCGGCGACTTCGCGCATCTCCTCGAGGGGGGTGTTGAGGTTGCGGTTGACGTCGTTGGCCAGAGCCTTCAGGGGGGAGATGTAGATGCAGTATACCCTCTCCTCGAGAATTCCCTCCCGGGCGTAGCGGGTAAGCTCGTTTATGATGCTGGTGAACGCGGTGAGGGTTTTTCCGGAACCTGTGGGAGAAGATACCAGAACGTTTCTGCGCTGATGTATGACCGGAATAGCTTTGGACTGGGGAATGGTGAGATCCGTGAACTTCTCGTTGAACCACTCCGAGATGAGCGGCTCCATCATACCCATAACCTCGTCCTTTGTGTATGCCTTGTCTACCCTCTCTATCATCAGACCACAATCGCCTATCCCATGATGAGAACCAATATAAACGTTTTTGAAAAACGGCCGGCGGGAATCTGGCTTCCGGAAGGGCGCCGGGATCGGAGAGGATTACGGAATTGAAAAGCGGACGGAAAGGGAATACGGAAGTTTAAGAATGGTCACATCTGCGCACGGGGAAAACTGATGATAAAGGGAGCGAAGAGAATAGATCCTGAATCATCTTGCGCGGGTTTCCAAAAAAGCCGATGGGATGAAGACACGGAATATCATTGTAAAAGGGGGCAAAATGCCCCTTAAAGCTTTTAAGCAGGCAGGATGAACCGATCAGAGCCCGAACTTCGAACGGTCGTATTCGGAGAGGGAGCCGATCTTCCTGAGAAGGCGGGACCTCTGCATGGAACGCCTCTCGGGATCGACGTAGGTAACCTTGTCGAGGCCGGCATCGAAGCAGTCCTCGATGACTCCGCGGGAACGGATCTGGCTGGGCTGAGAGGTGCATTTGAGATACGTCACGGTATCTCCGACGCATTCCAGAACGAGAATCGGGCGATCCTTAATGCCGTCCAGCATCGTAACCCACCAGATATCGCCAGGGTTCGGCTTGCATCTCATGGGCTTAGATACCGCGTTCACGCTCTTGCAGTATTTCTTCGTGTAATCGGTCATGACGAGCCCCCGTAGATGCGCCGCTTGCACTCGGGGCACACATAACCTCTCGTGAAGAGGCAGTACAGGAGATAGATCAGCAGGTAACCCGTGGGAATAGACAGAAGCAGCCACAGCATTCTGACTTTTCCTGCATACACTTCCATCCTGCAGTACGGACAGAATATGACTTTCCCCATCGCTCGTCCTCCTCGTCGTCGCAGCAAAGGATGAAACCCCTGGAGGACCAGTAGGCGGGGTTGTTCGGATTCATCTGGTTGGAGCGGTTGTCGTTCTCCGCCTTCGTGTGCTGGCTTGTGCGATACTTTTTCATTCTCTGTCTCCCGGCATTTCTGCCGAAACCGGATTATCACGATGGAACCTAATAAACCTGGGAGTATTGGAAAATAAGAAAGATTAGATTCCGATTCTGCTCCCCGGTTTATACACGGTAACGGATGGAGAAACATGAGCGGGAATGTTCGCAAGCGTTATAACCAGCCTTCGGATGCGGAATGCTTCATCCTCAGGCAGTTCCTTGACAGAATATACACGGACCGTGATGCCAAGAACAGATACAATCCCTTCAGAATGCCTTTCACAGCGCAGGATGAAAGCTTTCGCCTGCCGCATGTATGGACCAATACGCCGAAAGAGCTTCACGAGCAGTACGAGCGCGAGTGCCCTGCCGGAAAAGGATTCGGAAAATGCACCGAGAGCAACATCCGCAAGATACTGAAGAAACTGGAAGACGAGGGCATAATCCGTAAAACGGAGAGCAACGAGAGCGTCTATGCCGAGTTGAAGTACTATCCTGTCGAGACGCCGGAAGGATATCTGTCGCTGATAAGATATGTCCGGGAGGACTATCGCCGCGGATTCTATCCGAACAAAAGGTTCGGACTGGATCCTCTGTACAGCAGGTACTCCGACATGGTCCTCGACCGCCAGTTCATCCTTGAGAGCCTGCGGAAAAAGGCTAAGTGCATCCGCATCCTGAAAGACGGGAGGCTGATAGACCTGCCTCTCCTCGGACGCTACAAGAGGAATTTCGAGCTCGGACCCCGGATCGGGGAGATGATGAGAACTCTCGAAGAAGTCAGAAGAATAATAGCCGACGAATCGGAGACTGATTACAAGAACGTCATGAACCTGCTTCTGGACACGGACGAGCCGCTCCCGGAGAACTGTGACGAAGGATACTACAGGCTGACTCCTGAGAAGAGGAAGAGCAACCTCGTTTACCTGGACAGGCTGAGCGGGGGGCTGGGCGAGGCCCGGAAGCATCTTGAATCCCAGCGCAAGCTCCTGGATGACGGAAGGCATGCAGACAATACCGAAGTCAGAGGAAAGAGAGACATCCTCGTGATGAGAAGGTTCTCCGACAGGAACACAAAGGACTATGCCGAGCATTTGAACAGCATGTCGCCCAAACATCAGCACATATTAGCCCTCGACACAGAGATCAGCGGACTCCATTGGTACGGCCAGGAGGCGACCTGGATCGATCCTGTCCTCACGGAGAAGGAGAAAGCAGATCTCATGATGATCGACAAAGAGATCGCGGACGAGTACACTGTGTGGCTGAACGACAGGATAGTGATGCCGCTGCTGTGTCTGGCACAATTCTCCCCGTCGGCGCTGATAAACATAGCCTTCCCGGAAAACTGCAGCAAAGAGGACGGAATCTACGAGTTCAGCGACAAATGGAATCATCGTCCCGATGCAATCAGAATCGCAGGAACCGTCCCGGACGATATTCTTGAGTTTGAAAGAGGCCCCAAGGCTTTCAACGACTGCCTGGGCGTACTGTGCAAATACGCCATCGGAGACTATCTGACGGGAAATATCCGCATTCGCGGCCGGTATAGGCACGATGAGATGACGAAGACGCAGATGATGACGTTCGGATACAGCGGAGTCATAACGGCAGAGGAATCGGAAAATTATGCAGTCCCCGCTCTCTTCACTTTCAAAGCGTTCAGGGACTACACGATATCGATAATGTTCAGCGAGAGCCCCGGCTATAACATTATGCAGGATTTGATAGGCCCGCCGGACGGCCATCCCAGACCGGCGGTGTTCGACTGGTGCCCCGCGGTTGCAGAATGCGAATGCCGCGTAAACTCGCCGTCCGCATGGATGCTGGAAATACACAGTTACATTATGAACGCTGTCTGCGAGAAAGACTTCTGCATCCACAGCCTGATCCGCCAGGCGCTGATGAGGGGAACGCTGTGAAAACTGCGGCCGCCACATCAAGGTTTCTTTTTCAATGTCTCCTCGGCTGTTCGTTGCCGAAGACAGGATGACGCTTCCCTCTGGAGGAATGGCCTACCTGCAGTCTGAAACAGGCAGGCGGCAGGCTTTTTTCAGAGGAAGGTCAGTACGTCCTGGGGACCCTCTTCATCCTGCTGTTGCAATACGGGCAGAATTTGAAATTTCTGATGATTATTCCGTTTTTCATCTCTATGTCGGCGTAGTAAGTGTCGTATTGAACCCCGGCCGTGCAGATGTAGTTCTCCGAGAATTCCTTGCAGCAAGCCGACTCGAATCCGGCGGAGGATCTGGTCAGGACTCCGGTAACGTTCCTGAGACGCTCCCTCTCCAGGTCATGGAGCTTGGAGGACATGTCGCGAATCCTGTGGGCGAGTTTCAAATCAAGGGGATGCTTCTTTTCCGAGTAATTGCGGAGAGACATGTACATCGACAGGGAGTCCTCCGGATCGTAGTAATACCTGTTGTACTGTTCCTTCATCTCAAAGAACTCGTCATCGGACGAGATCTCCTTCACATCCCCGGGATGCATCAGGGTGAGTCCGCAGCCACAGAAAGGACACTCTTCAATCTCCCTTTGGGACTCCTCCTGGCCGTCTCCGCGGATGATGACCTTCGGATCGGATTCGCTCCATCTGGAGCCGCTGAGGGCACCCCTCAGCTGAGAGCAGCATGTCGACTCGACCCCTCTGGGGGATATAAGGAGCTTGCGACGGGGATTGCTGGCATCGTAGTCGATGCGCTGGAATTCGTTCAATCCGCTGACGGAGAATGCTGAGAACACGCGGTCAAAGACACATGTCAGAAGGATCTTGGCGGAGAAGAAAGACTGCGGTACGCCGTCTCCCTTCTCGTAGCGATCCGCCAGTTCCAGACACCCCTCGACGGAGAGCTCGGATGCATCCCATTCGAGATTACTGCGGGTGTCGTGCGGCGAGCGGCTCAGTATCATGTCGTAATCGTCCTGGAGGCTGAAGCCTGTGGGGTCCGCAACGTATTCGTCCGGATCCACACGTTCGGTGAAGTCCTTTATAATCCTCTTGTAGTCGGGATGCGAGTTGATGTAATGGCCGGTGTCTCCGAGGATGTGGAGCTCCACGTCAGGGATCATCGAAGCGTACCTCCTGACGTCCTCAGTCTTATGGATGTCGTTGTCGCCTGAAATGTACAGGACCGGGATGTCGAGGCTCTTCAGCACGTCTTCAACCGATACCTCCTTGAGGCAACCCTCGCCGGCCTCCTGATCGCTACCCAGCATCTGATGGATGACTTTGTCCACGGGCTGAAACGCGCAGTCGCACGATTCCTCGCTGTTATGCCTCCCATACTCCTCCTTGTGGAAGGCCCTATAGGCGAGCGCATACGTTTCACCGAAAAACCTCTCCTTTTCTGCCCTGCGGATCTCGTTCCTGATCGGCTCCGGGAGAGAATCGATCACCTCTTCGGATTGACGTTCTGATTCTTTCCAATTAATGCACGGGGAGGCCAGAATGAGAGCCTTTATGTTCTCCGTCCCGTACTTGCGGATGTAGAGGCATGCGAGCATCCCTCCCCACGAGGCGCCCATGAGTATTATCGGGCCGGACCTGGACAGGTTCTCAATGACCTGGCGCAGCTGCTCCACGAAGAGGTCCGGGTCATACCTCTCCTTCTTATCGGATTCGCCGCAGCCGAACTGATCGTAGGTGAAAATGAAGCCGCCGTAGTCCAGCTCGTCGACGACAAAAGGGTCCGGGGATCCGGGGCCGCCGTGCAGGCACAGCAGTATTGCGGAGTGGGTGCCCTTGCACCTCTGGTTGGTATATATCATCGTCCTGCCCATATCAGTATCGAAAATTTGGCGATTCATAGGAAATTGGCCTCATTGTAAAAAAATATATAAATGCACCGTTCGGAACCAGACTTTATGCCATGCCGGGACTGAGCCTGACAACCGTCATACCCACGATGAGGGGAGCCTCGGACATAGCGAGAAAGTTCGAGAACTTCAGTCCTGAAATATCTTACGCAGATTCTTCGGGAAACCAAAGGAGAGGAGGACAAAGAAATCGAATATGATCCGAGCAGGTGCTCAATATTCGGCGCATCGGATAGAATACCTGTTGTACTGTCCCTTCGTCTTAAGGAACTCGTCATCGGCGAGATCTCCTTCACATCCCTGGAGTACATCATGGCGAACCTGCAGCCACAGAAGGGACGCTCTTCAATCTCCCTTTAGAACTCCTCTTGGCCATCTCCCTTCTCGTAACGATTCGCCACCCGGCTCATGGGTCAGTCCCCTTTATATAAACGGGTTGACTTGATGTATTCAAGAAGATTTTGATAATCTGGTTCTTTTTTATCACATTTTTTACATATTTTCTGTACAGCTTTAGCAAGATTTTGAACTTCGACTATATTCATATCAAAATTCAAATGAGGAATCACTTTCTGATTATCCAACGGTGGATGCACGTCTTCGTATCTATCTGTAAACATGGGGTACGAATCAGTTTTAACAACCCATCCGGCACCTGCTTCAAGCACAGTGTTCCACTTTTTATCAAAAGAATCGTCAACGATGTATATTACACAAAGATTGTTGCGTTTTAAAGTATTGACAAAAAATTCCCTAAGGTATTCATACAAATTCTCGTAAGGATCAGGACGAGATTCGATGTTATCAGAAGAAGTATAAATTATCTCGTCACTGGTAAAACCTGAAAAAAGTAGTATCTTTTCTAAGACGTCAACAACATCCTTCATCTTCGACGAGTGACTTAGCATTATCTTCTTGTTAGTATCGTTAGTGATATCTTTTAGTTCAATGGCTTCTTCCAATTTTTTCTTGAGTCCTTGAATATCTTCAGATTTGGTTGCTCTAACAATTATAGGATCATTGATAATATTAGAAATTGCCTTATCCATCTTTTGTTTATTTTCTTTTCTTTCAATTTCTTTTTGATATTCCATTTTTTTCTTTTTTACAGTTGTGGCGCTTTCTTTTAAATTTATTATGGGTTTCAACGCTTTCTCACGAATCAATGACAAAGTAGTGATATAACGAAGATCATCCTCTTTGTAACCTTGTCTGTTACTGGCAGAAATATCCGGAAGCTCACTATCCTCCAATAAATCAACAAAAAACTGTCCGACCACATATGATTCAAAAGTACGATTAGTAGCTATCTCGGGAATAATGTCTATACGACCGAGTTTCCCATGAGAGATTAAAGATACGTAATTAAATGGAAAATCTTTCTCTTTTTTACGTTCAGGTAAACTAGCATATGTGCATATCCAGCCTTTAATAACCAGATTGTATTTCTTTATATGTCCCTTAGAATTAGTCAATTCAAGTGGCTC
>JAEEGL013114590.1_pt1 | contig 18119 bp, 16 predicted proteins | sample 9134231 | NCBI WGS metagenome assembly JAEEGL01 (sample SAMN16246548, study PRJNA631951) | gut metagenome | biome: gut microbiome; feature: rumen; material: fiber-attached | host: Bos | place: Iran: Karaj | collected 2018-10 | reverse complement strand
GGCAAGGGCGCCGCGCGGCGCCGGGGCGGGGCGCCTTCGCCCGCCGCGCAGGAGGGGTGATGGGGCAACGTTCGCGATTCTGGCCGTCATGGTCTTCCTCCCTCACTCAATAGGCCGAAAACTTCGCCGTGTCGACGCCGTCCGCCGACAGCGCGTCGCGCAGCCGCGCGATCCAACCGACGGCGTCGGCCCGCATTTGGTCGAGGTCGACGCTTTCCTGGTCGATGGCCTCGGCCCAGGCGTAGGCGAGGCGGCCCAGCCGGACGCTCGGCCGCTTTCCGCCCCGGATCGCCTCGCGGGCGAGGCGGCGGAGCAGCGTCAGGTAGCGGATGTCGTCGTGGGCCTCCCGGAGCGCCTCCCACTCGACGGTGTCGATGATGCCGTCGGCGCCCTGGAAGACGATGGAGAAGACGCAGTAGCGGCTGTTGTAGCAGAACTCGTTCCACGGGTCGGTGCCGTCGAAGAGCACATACTCGTTGCAGCCGTCGTAGTTGGCCATGTAGAGGCGGATGCCCTTGTTGCGGCGCCACAGGACGGGGTTGCTCGGGCCGGAGAACGGCGCGGCGTAGGTGTAGGTCTCGGCCCCGCCCTCATGCCAGAGCTGCGCGTTGAAGCGGCCGATGCTGGCCGGCGTGTCGTCCGCGCAGACGGCGAAGGAGACCCACTTGGAGTGGCACATCGAGATCATCGGCTTGCCGCCCTCGTGGCGGATCGTCGCGAAGAACGGCATCTCGCGCCGGACCGTGTCGGGTCCCGCCTCGTCGATGCCGTAGCAGACGACCTCGCGGTGGCCGAGCTTGCGCTCGACCTGGTCGAAGGTCCGCTTCACCTTGTTCGAGAAGCTGGCCATGCACTCGGCCCACACCTCCGGCATGTTCTCGATCTCGATGCCGTTGGGATAGGCGGCGGAGTTTCGCCCGGCCTCGCGCGGGATCTCCCCGCACCACTTCGGCTCGAAGCCGTGGAGGTCGCCGAAGAGCGGGCGGGTCTCGAGCCCGGCTTCCCGCATCAGGTCGAGCTGCATCTCCGTGAGGTCCGGGTTCGCCTCGTCGTAGTAGGCGACCGTCCACGGGTTGAGCATGTTGTGGGCGGCCATGTTCTTGTACTCGGCCAGGAGCCGCCTGCAGGCGTTCGAGAGGGAGGTCATGCCCATGACCTCCTTGCTGAAGGGGTTCGTGTTCAGCTTGATCGAAAGGGCGAGGGTGTTGTTCATCCAGGTGCTGTAGAAGCGCTTGTCGATGTTGTAGCGGGTCGCCGCCTTGGGCAGCGTGTAGGGGTGGACGTCCAGCGAGAGGGGCATCGACCCGATCGCGCCGCCTTCGGAGAGGAACTCGATCCGGCCGCGGTACGAGCCGGCGGGCGCCGAGCCGGGGACGTGGACCGTTATCCAGTACTGCCGGAGCGAGCCCGCCTCGAGGTCCAGCGGCTGGAGCGTCGTCGCGTCGTGGATGGGCTCCTTGAAGAAGTTGAGCTTCGGGATGCTCTCAGGGGTGCCGTAGCGGGAGATGTCGACGTACCGCGCGCCGTCTGGGTAGGAGAGGCGGAGGTAGTTCTTGCGCTTGCCCGGGACGCATTTCACGAGGGCGTCGTCGTAGAGGACAAGCTCCGGCGTCAGGACCGGGTACTCGCGCCCGCCGCCGAAATAGGAGTTCCAGCCGGAGCCCGTCGTGTACCAGACCTTGACGATCCGGAGGTCGACCTTGGACTTCGGGATCTTCGCGCCGCCCGGGCCCACGAGGTCGCCGGCGCGCAGGGAGAAGCCCTTGACGTCGCGCAGCGGGTAGAACATCACCGAGCGCGACTCGTACTCGCCGGCGGCCGCCGCGAACGACACCGCGGCGCTTGCCCGGCCGTCGAACGGCAGGAGGTAGGGCAGCCGCTTGACGATGCTGTACGGATAGATCGTGAGCGGCAGCACCGGCGCCGCCGCGAACGACGAGGAGGCGGAGTCGAGCGAGAACTCGCGCGCCCACGCGGCAATGCGCGGAAGCGCCCGGCGGGCCTCCTGCACGCGCATCCAGTCGCGGACGCGGCAGGTCGGCCCGAAGGCCCTCAGCGCCGCCACGTTGGCGGCGCACCAGTCGCCGAACGACTTGAAGGCGGCGGTCTTCGCGGCGGCCTCGAAGGCGGCGGCCGACTCGGCCACGGCGTCCTTCGGCGTCGTCATCGTCAGCAGCTCCTCGTCGGGGATGCGGGAGTTCCAGACCTTGACCTCGGCGATCGCCCCCGCGAAGCCCTTCGCCACGGGGAGGGTCAGCGGGTTCAGGGCCGGCGCCGGCTGGTCCACCGCGAGGTCCATGTCGCGCTGGATCGCGCCGTTGAACCAGATCCTGTAGTTGAGGTTGGTCATCGAGTAGGAGATCGCGACATGGTGCCAGACGCCCGTCGGGGTGTTGTCCTCGATGAACTTCGCGTAGAGGTTGTAGGGGTCGAAGTCGGTCGGCTTGGTGGGCACGTAGAGGCTGAGCCTGGCGTCGCCGGCGTTGTCGGAGGGGCCATCGACGCCAAGGCCCATCAGCGCCTTCGCCTCCGCCTTCGGCCTGTCAACGCGCACCCAGAAGCTCGCCGAGAACTCCTCGCCGGTGAACCGCTGGCCGATCTTCGAGGCGTTCACGCGGACGCCCGATTCCGGCGAGCCGTCGAAGAGGAGGTAGGGCCTGCCGGTCGGGCCGCCGGCGCGGACCACCTTGACGGCCTCGTCGAGGTGGTATTCAAGCAGGCCGTCGGTCGAGACGGCGAGCCCCTCGTCCTGGTTGGCGCGGGTGAAGTCCATGTTGACGAGCGGCGCCGTCGCCGCCGACGCGGCGGCGCAGAGGAAAAGCGGGGCGCAAAGCGCGGTAAGGATTCTGTCTGTCATGCTTCGCCTCCTAGAACGAGATGTCGTCGAGTTCGATGATCGTCTTGCCGCCCGCGGCCTCGTCCTCGTCGAGCGTCGGCACGGTCGATTTCTTCTTCGGCGGCGGGGGCGCGGCCTTTTTGGCGTCGCTCTCGCGCGGCGGCGGGGCCGGCAGCGGGCCGTCTGTGAAGCGCGCCAGCAGGTAGTCGCGGCGCATCGCGTCGAAGACCTCGTCCGAGAAGAGCACGCGGCCGAGCTGGGAGTAGAGCTCGTAGAAAAGGGGCGTGGGCAGGTTGACCACGGGCGGCAGCCTGACCAGGTCCTTCTTCTCGCGGGCGATGGGGTTGTAGTAGAGCGCCTCGTCGAGGGCCTTCGACGTCGCCAGCAGGGGTCCCATGCACTTCGTGTAGAAGACCTCGTCGCTTTCGGGGTTCTTCTGCTCGAAGGTCTTGACGCCGGGGTCGAAGAAGCCGATGTAGCGCTCCTTCCTGTAGGCGCGCCAGCGGAAGTCCTGCTCGAAGAGCTTGTCGCGGAAGCCGATTCCGAAGACGTCCCGGTCGAGAACCATGTCGCGGCGCAGATCCTCGGCGAACTTCGCGCCCCCACGCGGCCAGCTCAGCGCCACGGGCTCGGCGAGCGCCCCCCATGTCGCGACGGTGCCGTCGGCGCGGACGCGCTCCGCGACGAGGCGCCACGAGACGGGGTTCGCGTCGGGCTGGAAGGGGAGCATGTCGAAGAAGCGGTACCACGCGAAGTGGAAGACCACGGCCCATCCGTCGGGGAGGGAGTAGAACGACGCCTGGGGCAGGACGCCGCGGGCGAAGCTGGAGACATAGGCCGGCGTCACCCGGTGGAAGCGGCTGCGCGGGTTGCGCGTCGCCTCGGCATCGGTCAGGCCGTAGAAGGCGCCGTACTCGCGCGGCACCGGCTTGGGCTGGCGCATGCAGTTGTAGCGGAAGAAGATCGGCGAGGGGTCGCCTTCGGCGTTCTTCATGCCGTGGCGCAGCTGGATGCAGAGGGCGCCGCCGATGTCGTCAAGCGACTTGACGCGCCCCCTGCCCCGGCCGGCGACCACGACGTCGAAGCCCGCCTTGTTGGTCAGGACGAAGCCCTGGATCCGCTCCTCCGGCGCGGCGCCCTCCGCCTCGGCGAAGTCGTGGCGTTCCTTGGGCAGAAGCCCGTCTATCTTCTTGATGGCGCCGGGGCCGCAGACGTTCTCCTTGCCGAAGATGCTTTCGGCGTCGCCCTTCGCCACCGCGCAGACGGGCATCGCCTGCGCCGCCGCAGCCGCGGCGACCGCCACCAGTGCTGTTGCGAACGTTTTCATCGGCTACCTCCCCGTCGCCTTGCGGACGGCATCGAGTTTCTCTATCCAGGCGATGGCCTCGAGACGCATGTTGTCGAGGTCCGCCTCCCGCACCTTGATCCACTGAATCCACATCGTCGCCTTGCGCCCCTCTATGTCGATCTTGTAGTCCTCCGGCACGGGATGGCGCAGCGTCGCGGCCAGGCGCCGGACCGCCGAGAGATACCGGACGTCCATCACGCCCTCGCAGAGTCCCTCGAAGGCCAGCGTCGAGACGAAGCCTGTCTTCGTCGGGTAGAGGAAGGTCCGCGCGCGGAGCCGCGGGCGCGACCAGTCGTTCCACGGGTCGGCCGTATCGACGAGCGACGGCAGGATGAAGCCCTCGTAGCCCACGTAGAAGCACTCGATGCCGGCGGCGCGGCGCCAGATCGACGGATTCTCGACGCCGGCGGGAAGCGTGATGGCCAGATACAGCGGGGTGCCGAGTGCGTGCCAGCCCTCGGCCAGGGTGCTGTCGGTCGTCTCCATCCCGCCGTAGGGGTCGCCCTTGATCGGCGGCGGACGGAGGCCGACCTTGTCGAGCGGGAGCCCGTATTCGAACGGCGAGGTGATGATGTCGGCCGCGTTGGTGAAGGTCGCCTTGTCGGAGACGGCCCAGGTTCCGACGCCGAGCGCGTCGATTTCCTCAAGCGCCGCGCGGTCGGCGGCGAGACCCGCGCCGGAGGGCCGCGACGGGATGAAGAGGCGCGCGTCCTTCGCGCCGAGCGAGAGGGCGCCCTTCGCGGCGGCGACAAGCGGGGCCTTGTCGTCCACGCCCTTCGGACGCGCCGAAAGCGCCCCTGCGTCGGCGATCCAAAGCGGCGACGGCAGGCCGCCGAAGAGCGTCGGGACCTGCCCGAGCATGTCGGGCGGGACGGCGATGTCGGCAAGGCCGTTGCGCCGCAGGAAGTCCACGCTCGACTTGGTGAGGCGGGTCTTCGGGAGGAACACCACGGTCGCGTAGCGCTCGTAGTCCGTCGAGGTCATGGCGGAATAGACGCCCGAGGCGCATTCGCGGCCGTCGAGGGAGTCGCGGCCCGAGAAGCGCGAGGTGGGATCGCCAAGCGAATAGTCGGCGACATAGAGGGCGACGTCGATGCGGCCGAGATCCGCGCCCTTGGCCGTGACGGCCAGTCCTCCCTTGTAGAGGCCATGGGGCGTGCCCTCCGGCACCTCGACCTTGAGGTAGAACTGGCGCGTTGCGTTGGCGGCCAGGGCGAAAGGCAGCAGCTCGGCGGCGTCGTCGGCCGCGACGAAGTCCTTGGCCGCCGGCGTGGTCTGCCCGCCCGGCGAGGCCTTGATGCGGCGGTACTGGCCGTCGGCGCCCTTGACCAGGTTCTCGCAGGTCGCGGCGTCGGTCTTGACGAGGGCGTCGTCGTGGAGCAGCAGCTCCGGGACGAGCACGGCGTCGCCGGGTGCGCGCTCCGCGGCGAACCAGCCGTTGGCGTCCTGGTACCACAGCTTCACGATGCGGATGTCGATCGCGCCGCCGAAACGCGTGCCGTCCTTGGAGACGAGCGGCCCCGCCTTGATCGACACGTCCTCGAGGGCGGCGGAGGAGCGGAGGGCGAACGTGGCGGCCGCCGTGGCGTTGCGCGCAGAGACCAGGCGGAGTACCGCGTTCGACGCGGTGACTGGCGGCAGGGACGCGGGCAGGATGCGCTCGCCGTAGGTGAGCCATGTCTGCCAACCCCTGAGGGGCTGCTTCAGGGGCGGGGTCGTCTCGTTTCGTGGCTTGGCGCCGACCGAATGGGGAGCGGCCTGCGACAACACGGCGATCGCAAGCACCGCAAAAGCGGGAAGCAGAAGTTTTCGGTTCATACAAAGAATAAGTTAGCACATACCGTGCCAAAAATCAAACTCTCCCTGCGCGAGTTCTTCACCAATCCACCAGTCATGCCCCGAACGTAAGGTGTCTTCCAGCGCGTCGCGCTGTCGAGGCACCGACGGAAGTCGCGGCGCACTACGGAATCGCCCGCAACGCCGTCTACCATTCTTCGCGGAACCGTTCCGCTATACCACACTACATGGACGCCTTGACGGATACGCTTGACGGCCGTCCCCTTGTCATTTGTCCCGTCTTCCCTATTGATCCCCTGCTTCCCTTGCCCCCGCCTCTAGCCTTTACAAGGGGATGGCAAGAGTCAACCTTCTTTTTCCCCAGGTCGCGTAAGATATCCTCTCCGGTGGCAAATATGTTTGTATAGGGAATGCTGTGCGCACTGCCTTGCAGGCCCTATCTCACCTCAACGATGCAGCTAAAACAACTGCATTCAAAAAGTTTTTTTCACCCCAAACAACAGGAGACCAGCATGAACTACAGAACACTTGTTCCCCTTACCGCTCTAGCGGCGGTCGTTTTTTTGGCCATCGGATGCGCTTCAGTCGATCCGAGAAATATCCCGCAAACAAACTATGACAAATCTGAGGTGTTCCGCATCCCAGATGAAGATGTGCCGATTTTCAAGAAACTTATCAAGTCCGAGAAGAGATCAATTGCTCTGTGCGTCAATACCGACGCCGTCGCGGGACAGATCGATACCGCTATGTCCGGACAAGGGCTTCAGGCCGAACTTCAGTCGGCTCTTGACAGTCTGGGATTTCTCCGCATGGTGACGGCGAACGACGAGCTGGTCTCATTCATGAACGCCGGTTATGGAGGCGACTCCCCTGCGGATATTCCAGACTACATTCTCCTTTGCAAACTAACACATGTGTCAGCCGTCAAGGATGCCGCTCTACAAACTGTGGGAGCAGCCACGACGGCTGGACTGGCCATTGGCACACTTGCCGCCGCAAGTGAAGGCAACAGGACATCGGCACTCGGAATGGGAGGCGGAGCAGTCGCCGCCGGCGCGGCCACTGCGACGATGGTTCCGCAAAAAATCAATATTAGAACATACTTTGAACTCTACGACCGTGAGGCCGGTGCCACTGTTTTCTCACGGACAATCGCGAAGGAAGAAGCTGGAGTGGCTGAATCGGGAGTCGTGAATGCCGTGTTACGCCTTTTCGCCCTTGCTTCAAAGGAATACATGGAGCAGGTAGCCTCAAAGATAGGTCCCGTCGGGCAGGTTCTCAAGACAACCGGCGGTGGAAAATACGCCTACATCTCCCTAGGCAGCGACTCAGGTCTTTCAAAGGATGGCTATGTGCAGTTCCTCAAACGCGAAAAGAACGATGACGGTGTTATTGTGACCGATGACGGGGAAGACAACACCGACGACAGGGACAGCAAAGAACTGAAGCGAAAGGAGAGGCTCAATTTTGAATCCGTTGCTGAGGGATGCGTGATAAAAGCCAAGCCAACACCACTTGTCGAAGGGAACCGAGCCTGGATTGAAGTCATCCGCTACGACGAGGACAACCCTCTTGTCAAACGAGGCATGCCTGTCCGTATCATTCCCGTTCCACGCAAGGGTGGTTGGCTTTCGCACATTGGCATCGGCGGGCCGTCTGCAGACTAAGCGTTTTCGTTTCTCACACCAACAACCGAAAGGACTACACCATGAACAAATCAACGACAATTGCCGCAGCACTCGCGCTCGGCCTCACCGCCACAGCATTCGCACAGGCGCCCACAGGCGGCGATGCTTCCGTTCCGCAAGGAACAAAGAAACTTATGCTAAAGATTTCCACAGTCGAGACAGCCGGCACCCGTCACCAAAAGACATGGGATCCACCGGCGAAACCGCTGGAGATGCAGGAAAAGCCTTATTCCGAAGCGCAGATTATGCAAGCTACGCCCGAGGAAGCTGCCAGAATGCGAGCTAAAAATGAAGCAGCTGGCGATGTTCAACGTCTAGCCAACGCCAAGATTGCCTACGAGAATTGGAAGGCCGCTGACGCCCACATGAAAGGAATTCAAGCCCAGCTTGAGGGTAACGCCTATGGACGCCAGATCATCCTCGCTCTCGACAAATTCGCAGGCGAGGCGGGAACATATTTTGACCCCGACTGCATCGAGTTCTTCCACCGCGCGGACATGGACGAGGGGCAAAAGGAGCAGTTCGTGCAGGACATGAAGGATCCCGGAATGCTTGCCGCACCCTACTTCATCAAACTCATCTTTGACGATCCTCGTGAGGAAAATGGCATCGTCCAAATGAATGGCCAGCAGATCAAGATGGCCAAATACATGCAAACCATTACCTATGAGGTTCAGGACAACCAGGGTAAAATGGCTACATCAGGCAACGTGAAGCAGGAAAAGACGTTCCGCACTTCAAACGCCGTTCAGCGCGGTGGAACGTCTGGAAACGAACTCGTTGAGGTCCTTGAAGAGGCCCTCGCTGAAGTCGCCAAAAGAATTAACGATCGCTTTGTTGCAAAGGTCTCCTTTACACTGACCGGCCCCAAAAAGGACGATGATTTCGACGAGAACGCTGGCACTATCATGGTTGATGGCGATGGGCATACCTCAGGCGACGAGTTCTCAATCCTCAAGGGCCCGCACATTGTCGAGGTCGAAATGGATGGCTACAAGCGTTCCGGCAGCCCGAAGCTCACGATCACGAAGTCCCAAAACTACAAGATCCCGATGGTGTCGTCAATGTGCGATGTCACGATCAAGGTGAAGGGGCCGCAGGGCGACGAGGAATTCGACGGTGATTCTGCCACTATCACTCTGGCGGGCGATGAGGAATTCTCGCCATCCAATGGCGAACCCGAAAAGGTTCCTCAAGGCAAATACACCCTCACCGTCGAGATGGATGGATATCAGACCTTCACCAAAGCCGTTTCTCTTGGTTCTCCCAAGCAGGACATCCCCGTGGTCATGAAAAAGGCCAAGGATGCCGGTGCTGATGAATGATGGTAAATGACGAGTGACATACATGCGCCGCACCATTTTGGTGCGGCGCATGTTTGCAACTCTCCATGGAACACATAGAAATTAGGCGGTAATGCGATATGAAAACGGCTGCTTATTTTATGCTGGGTACCTTTCTAACCGTCTTCACACTCTTCGCGGAAAGTATTCCGATAGCATTGCTTTCTGTAGCTACGGAGGTTGCGACACTTGATCTGGCAAGGCCAGAGTCGCAACGCCCTCGGATTGCAATTAAGCCGCTTCCCTATGCAGAAGATTACATATTAAAACTTGATAATAAGGCCCAGGCACATGCTCTTGAGGCAAATGAAAGAACTATGGCGGAGAACGAACTGTCAATAGCCACTGCCATTCAATCAGACCGCCACAATGTTGAAACTCGGGAACGTCTTGCCAGAAGTGAACTTGCAAAAAGCGATCTAGGGATGATTGTACTCAAAATTCCAGAGTTCTTCCCAATTTCCATAACGAATGGATTCCCATTTGCTCTCCTACATTCTGACGAGGAAGGCTTTGTCAAGGCCCCGGTCAATGCCCTTTTTATGCGCCTGTTCTTCGGCGACTTGCGCTTCAATCCTCAGCCAGCTCCGCTTCCAAATATTTCCAACGAACCAATTACACTCACACTTCCTGTCTCAATAAAACTTGAAAGTCCAACGGGAGAATCGCTATTTTTTGAGACATTTGACCAGAAGATGGTTGTAGCAAATTCCGACGCACTTCTCGGCAAGAAAAAGAGCAAGCCTTTGACAGAAATTGTCCGTGCCGCTGTTGGGACATCCGTTAAAAAGGCCTATGGCGTAGCCATGTCGCTTCAGACAAAAAACTCGCTATCAACTCCAGACTCGCATTCCCAGCATAAGGATGAAAAGTGACTTCCCACTATCTCTTCATTTCTGCGGCCCTTGCCGCGATAGTCTTCGCCGGTTGTGGCCAATCCACACCGAGGGAAAAGATTCCCTCGAAGACTTCTATTTCAAGCATCAATGGCGACACGCTGGAGACCCGCCACTACGGCGACGGCACGACTAGCCACTTCCTCAACGGCAAGGCGATCTCCGAAGGCGAAATCCCGGCGAAGTTCAGGGATTCAAAAATGGACGTCAGTGGCGTCGCCGACAAAGCCGAGACCTTTGGCGATTCCCAGACTCTCGGCGGCTGGCAGGAATTCCGCTAGCCAGCCGCGTGTTTTAGTGCGGGCACAGGGCCTTGCGAACCCTTATTTCCCGCGCTCCGTGGCAGCTACCTGCTTCTGTATCTCGTCGATTCGCTGATTCACCACGTCAGCCATCATGACCGACGGCAGGATGAGTGTCTTATGGACGCACTGCGCCGCCGTTTGCGCGTACAGCCCGCGCAGAATCCCGTAGAGGATCATGCAGCCGTTTGTCCAGGCGTTGCGGGCATTGGCCGCGCCCACCGGCTCGTGGTACTTGAAACTCCCCTCCACGAGGCAGTCGAAGAAGAAGTCCCCCTCCTCGCGGGTGCAGCGCAGCATGACGGCATAGCCGCCAGCGTCGCCGTCAAGCCGCATCCCGGTCTCGAACTTCAGCGAATCGGCCCCGGCCTCTGGCTTCTTCGACGCGCCGAGGGAAAGCACCGAATAGCCCAGTGTCTCGCAGTTAGGCCGCGTAGTGTATTTCCCGTCCATGCTCAAATCCTCCGTCATACGCCACGCCGATGTCCGCCACGGCGGCCGGAATCCTCACCCGCCCCGGCGCGGCGAACGAGTGGCGGAGCGCCCCCAGTACGCCGGCGGTGACCACCGACATCTCTTCCGGCGGATCCGGCAGGAACTCCGGGTAAAACGCCGCCGTGTCCGACAACGAGACGATGGACGGGATGAAGGGGTTCGTGTCGACTTCCCCTTCCAACCCGTCTATAGCGTCCCAGAGCCTTCCCCTGGCGTCTCGGACCTCGGCGTCCGGAATGCCGTACACGCGAACGTACACGACCCCTTCATCCTCGGGGTCGGTGAGGAACATGATGTGGTTCGCGGGGAAAAGTCGCTCCACCGCCATGCGAAGCGAGTCAATGCCTTGTTTCGGTATCATCGCGAACTCTCCTTCCCGGCGGCCATGCCCGCGAATCGCAACCGCAGGTTCTCCGCCTCGAACATGAATGCCTGCTCAAAATCTGACGCCGACGCGCTTGCGGCCGAGTAATCGGCTTTCACGCGCAGATCCATGGCGTCGCCGAACACTCTGGCATCTTTGCGATCCTCGTCGCGGACGATGGCCTTCATCCTTCCGTGTACGCCGGCCTCCTCATCAACCGAGGCCATGCCCGTCCTGACCGCATACGCCTTGACAGCCTGGAACAGGGCGTAGTAGAGGCGGTTCGCCGCGGCGTTGAACCTGCCGTCGTCGCGCAGACGCAGCGCCAAAGCCCAGTTGTCCCCGGACTTCTCAACAAGCGCGGCTATCGCTTTGCCATCCATTTTCACTCTCCTTTCATGTTCCTATTCCTCCGTTGCACGTGTACTATTCTACCACAATTGCACACCAATCGACAATATCATGCTCTCGCATTCGTGTAGTGACGCTTGATGGAAGCGTAGAATTAACAGCGTTGTTTGCCCGCGACGAAATGTGGTGCCAAGGCTGTCCAAAGGAGGCTTAGGACAAGCACAAACCGAGCAGTTCGCGGCGGGTGCGGCGGTAGAGCGTGACATCCGGCGTATAGTCCGCGAATCCCCGGACGATTGCGCGGATGAGCGGCTCGACGCGCGCTGGATCCTTTTCGCGAAGGCGTTCAAGAAGTTCGCGGTCTTCAAAGCCCTGCCGCATCGCCTCCAGCCGGGCGCTTGGCCATGGGCCGTCGCGGCCCGGATAGACAATGTGCGTGTCGCCGGCTGGCAAGGAGTTCGTACCGCCTCCCCAGTTGGGGACGACGCTTTGCCTGAAGGGGTCCTGCCCCTTGTCGCAATAGTTGAGCCCCCAGTGGAGGAAGCCGTCAAGATTGTAGAGGGCGCCACCCCAGCCGAGGTAGAGCGGACGAAGAAGCTCATTGTCCAGCAGGCGGTTCATGAACTTGCCGCCAGGACAGCAGCAGGTGTAGTACCAGACTCGGTCGCCCCGCGCCTTTGCGGCGGCGAACTTGTCCTTCGCGGATTCGTAGTGGCTGACTAGCGGACACCAGGCGTCGACCGCCCCCGCCATGTCGGGGTCCTGCGTGGCGTCCATGAGAGGCACGCCCGGCATGTAGCGCCTGACCATGCCGGTGAAGATCCGGTAGTCGACGGCATTTGCCGGAATCGGCTCGTCGGCGACATGCTGTATCCAACGGTCGCCCCACCCGTTCCGCCGGATGGCGTCCATCAGCTGGCGTCCCATCGACGCGATGACTTCGCCGCCGGCCGCCGAAGTCGCCAGCTCCTTCACCACGGAGGTCGAGAAGGTCGGGCAGGTCCACTCCCCGGTTGTGCGGGAACCGAAATGGCCGCCCTCGATGTAGTGGAGCCCCGCATCCGTGAAAATCCGAACCAGGCGCTCTAGGCGCGCCACATCGAGGACTGGCTTGCCATCCTTTTCCGCAAATAGGACGCGCAACGGCAGGAGGAACATGTTCTGGCGCCCGTATGCCATGAGGCGCGCATAGCGCCCGAGCATTTCAAAGTAGGCCTCGCTCCACTGCTCGATTCCGTGTCGTTCAGCGATTGCCGAAAAGGAAATCCAGTTGGTGTAGGGGAAACTGTCGCGGCCGACGGGCGGCAGACCGACGGCGAAGACGCGAACGACGAATGCCAGCCGCGCCTCCTCATCGTCCTGCGCAACGCGAATGGAGATGCGGCGCTCGCCCGAAGGCGTGTCGTAGCCAATCCGCAAGCGGAAGCGAAGCGGGACTGTCGCGGCGTTTGGCGTCAGGCTCTCGCCCACGAGCGGCTCCATGGCGTCGAAAACGCGGAAAGGGGCGCGGCGCGTGACGAACTCATTCTGCGGGCCACCCTCGCGCTCGGTGAAGGCCTCCGGGCCGGTGTTGCGCTCAACGGGCACGTCAATCAGGCGGAAGAACTCTCCATCAGGCGCGTCGGAAGAGAAACGGAGAGGCCTGCCGGGGGCGATGTCCGTGACAAAGATGTTGACATCCGCCGCGCCGCCCGACGGCGCGTCGCAGTCCAGTGAAACGACTGGCTCCCCGTCAATCGTCGAATCCGGGTAGAGCCATTCAAGCGAGTCGCGAAACGAGCATTTCATGGTTGAACTTTCAGAGGTTTTGAGCGAATCCCTCCCGCGTTCGCGGCAGGGTCAACTTTACGCGAGACTGGGACACACATCCAAGCAAGGCACCTCGACAGATGCATTGATTCTACCACAGTTTTCGGCGCAGCGCAAGAAATGCGACAGCACAGCAGAGATTCCAAATGGGGCGGCGGCGCCAACGCCGCCGACGCCCCATTTGGAATCTCTGATCATGCATTCGCCGCTTGCGCGGCACGGAGGGATTTGCTATCATTGAAGCCATGACAACGACGGACGCCAACCGAAACGAACGCGAGCTCCTGCCCAAGCCCGTGGGCAGAAGCGACTGGGAGTACATCGCCGCGAATAGCTACTGCGTTGACAAGACGCTCTTCATCCGCGACCTGATCGACGCCGACATCGGCACGGCGCTCTTCACGCGCCCGCGCCGCTTCGGCAAGACGACGGCGATGCAGATGCTCAAGTGCTTCTTCGAGAAGCGCGGGGAGGGCGAGCCGGACGTCCGCCGCCTCTTCGAATGCCGCGCCATCGGCAAGCTCCCCAACGCCGGAAAGTACATGTCGCGGCAGGGCAAGGCCCCCGTCATCTACCTCACCTTCAAGGACCACAAGGCCCTCGACTGGGAGTCGGCGCAGCGCAAGCTCATCTGGGATGTCGGGGAAGAGTTCGCAAGGCATGACGATGCGGCGACGGCATTGCCCAAGGATTCGGAAAGAAGCGCATTCGCCCGCATTTCCGACGGGAAGAGCGACATCAACGACCTCTCGCAAGCTCTCGGCCTCCTTGCGAAGGCGCTGCACCTTCACTACGGCGTGAAGCCCTACGTCCTCATCGACGAATACGACTCCCCCGTGACGACGGCCTCCACGAACGGCTACTACACCGAGATGGTGACCTTCATGCGGATGTTCCTCTCCGGTGCGCTGAAGGACAACAACCACGTCGAGATGGGGATCATGACCGGCGTTTTGCGCGTGGCAAAGGAGGGGATGCTCAGCGGCCTCAACAACCTGAAGGTCTATACCGTCTTCGACGAGGACTTCGGGGAGTTCTTCGGCTTCACGCCGGAGGAGGTCGAGGAGATGGCCCGCTACTACGGCCGCGAGGACAAGCTCCCCGAAGTCCGCGAGTGGTACGACGGCTATGTCTTCGGCGGGCGCGAGATGTACAACCCGTGGAGCGTCCTCTACTACTTCGACAACCACTGCAAGCCCGGCGCCTACTGGCTCGACACCAGCTCCAACGACATCATCGCCGAACTGGTCGAGACGCTGCCTTTCGACATGGGAAAGACACTTGGGGGCATTCTGAAGGGTGCGAAGACGCGCGTGCCCATGACAACGGAACTCGGTCCCTACCAGTTCATCCGCAATACGCCCCAGACGCTCTATGCGCTCCTCGTTTCCGCAGGCTACCTAAAGCCCGCAGGCGAGATTGTCGACGAACGCTGCCTTGTCGCAATCCCCAACCGCGAGGTCGAACAGGTCTTCACGCGTGAAATTCTCTTCAAACTAAGGCGCGTCAGCAATTCCAGCGAGGCGGAGAACGAGCTGGAGAACTCGCTCATCGACGGCGACGCCGAGGCTTTCAAGCACTATGTCGAGCGCTTCCTCCTCGAGTCCGCGAGCTATTTCGACGCCTCGTCCGAGGGCTTCTACCATGGGCTGCTTCTCGGCATTCTCTCGTTCATGCGCAAGACATTCATCGTCACCTCGAACAGCGAGTCGGGCTATGGGCGCTTCGACATCATGCTCAAGCCTCGCCCGGAGTGGCGGAACTTCCCCGGCGTCGTCATCGAGGTCAAGGCCGCGAAGGACGACGCGGACGACCTGGACACCCTCGCCGCCGAGGCCCGTCGCCAGATTGACGAGAAGCGCTACGACGCCGCCCTCCTCGCCGAGGGCGTCACGGACATCCTGAAGTTCGGCTACGCCTTCCGCGGCAAGCGCAGCGCCATCGCCAAGTGACGCCGCCATGCAAAACCCGCAGAAGACATCGGTGCCGAAAACCTCGGAATCGTTGCTGACCTAGTGCCCGGCAATCCTCGTCTTCCAGCGAATGGATTCGCGGTTGGGTTCGAGGTTGTTGAGAATAAGAGCATGTAGGCCCCTTCGGTCTACGGGTCAAGCTCCCGTTTCCCCCGCGTAAGATTTTTTCCCGTGCGGCAAATATGTTTATAAAGGGAGTGCTGGGCAAGGGGCCTTGCATACCCCAATGGCAGGTAGTTCGCCGGGCGGGAGTCTGGCGCACCATGAGCCAAGCGACATAGGCTCGCAAAGGATAATGCAATGGACAACACAGAGGGAGAAACGGTTGAACCCCATAAGGACGATGCCGAAACGCAGCGGGAAGCTGCAAAATCGGAATCAACGGACTCGCAGATAAAAGTTGGCAAAGATGTCCGGGAATGGCTTGGCATAGCGAAGTCAATTGCCGACAAGATGCCAGACAAGTTCTTCCCAAAAGCCTTGACGGACAAGGTTTCTCCCGAACTCGCCTCAAAAATAGCGATGGGCATTGGCGTTCTCGTTGAAATCATTTGGTTCGTTTTCACTAGATCTCGCGCCATGGCAATGTTCGACTTCCTGATTTGCCTCGTGGGCATTTACGTGGCGCTGTATGCCGCGAAAAAAGGCTCTCTGGACAAGGGGCCCACCATCCTTTTCGCAAGTATAGGCATCCTCCTCTGCATTGAGACGATTTTCTACGGATTGTTCTGCTGGCATGCTTTGGGCCAGGTAGAGGCTGCGGAAGAATTCATGAGGGAATGGTCGTATTAACTGCAAGACGTCACCGCCCTTGCATAACCACGAAAGAAACCATAACTATGGCGTATGACAAGAAGTGCCCGAAGTGCGGAAGCGCAAAATGCCAAATGGTGCAGGAGCGAGGAGGCCACGGCTGTCTCTGGATGCTGCTCTTCGGTGTGTATTATTTCATGTGGCTTGGATTCAAATGGTCAATCGGACTTTGCGTTCTCATGTTCTACGACAGCTGGATGGCAATTCTCGCTGCAAACGCAAAACGGGAATACATCTGGCAGTGCCGCAAGTGGTTCACAAGCATCAGGCGATCGTACTATTGCCATGACTGCGGCTACAACTTCAAGGCATGACAGGGAGAACAACCATGAATTACAAGGCAGTAATCATTTCCGCCATTGCGGCAACGTCGCTGCTCTTCGCCGGATGCGGCGAATCCGAGATCGACAAAGAACTCCGAGAAGCAGAAGAGGGGCTTCGGGATGCCGAAAAGGAATTCGACAAGGCCGCAAAAGAGTTCGACTCCGCCATGAAGGAACTTGACAACGCAATCGAGTCCCTTGACGGCGAATAGGCAATTCCAAAGGTTGATTGCGGCAACGATTGCCAATGGCGTCGAAGCCGACACCTCGGATGACGGCAGGCAGGGATTTCGCTAGCCAGCCGACCGCGCTTGCGTGGGAATGCGGAGATCTTGTCAACGGCCGGCCGGTCCACCAATCATCAATCCTCATCGTCCACCAATCGGCAATGCCATACCCTCGCATTCGTGTAGTGAACGCATATCACTATACCCTCGCATTCGTGTAGTGGAACTTGACGAAATGCGCAGAATTTGGTAGCATTGTTTTCATGAAACGAAAAGTTCTGCAGGAAATTCGGTTCCCGTGTGGCGAGGTCGGTCGTTCTTCATCCATCGAACGTCCGCGAAAAAGGCGACACCCTTTGCCTCCCGCTTTACATGGCGCCGCTACTGCCCGAATTGGAATGAGGTTACCATGCAAAACCCGCAGAAGACATTGGTGCCGAAGACATCGGAATCGCTCCTGATCGCCATCGCATCCAACCCGCAGTCCACCCGGTGGACGGAATTCGTCCGGCGCTACGAGCCGATGATGCGCGCCTACCTTGAAACGAAGTTCCCACGCGTCGATGCCGACGACGCCATCCAGGAGACGCTCTGCGCCCTGATGGAGCTTCTGCCTTCCTACCGCTACGCGCCGGACGAAACCGGGCTCTTCCGCTCGTATCTCACGGGCGTTTTGCGCAACAAGGCCCTGATGGCGACCCGCGCCGCCGTGCGCCGCGACCGGCGCGAGCGGATTGCCGCAGAACTGGCCGAAGGCGGGGATTCCTCCGGGCAACCCCCGTCCCCGGAAGAGGACGAGCCGGATGCCGACGAGTTGCGCGACTTCCGCCATTCCGCCTACGAACTTGCCCTGCGCGAGTTCTTCGCCAATCCATCGGTCATGCCCCGAACGAAGGAGATTTTCCGGCGCGTCGCGCTGTCGGGCGAGGCCCCGGCGGAAGTCGCGGCGCACTACGGGATCGCCCGGAACGCCGTCGACCAGATCAAGGCCCGTTCAGTCGCCAAGATCCGCAAGTTGGCGGAGAGACTTGAAAAGGACGGCGGCATCTGACCGCGGCGACGACGACGCCTACGGGCGCCTCGGCGGGTTGAGGCGCGGCACCAGATGGCGCAGGCTCTCGGTGGTGGCGGAGAACAAAACGGCACATGTGTTGGTGTCGTATGGTTCCGCGAAGTCACTTTCGTCCAAAGCCGGGAGGTTGACGAAGTTGAGCAGCGAACCGTCCACGATGGTGTAGCGCGGCTGGCGTTCGGCATCATGCGTTCTGTTGAAAAGGGCGCATCGTCGGACCTCGACACGGGAACCCCTGTCGCCAGTCAGCGCAATGAAGAGGGCGCCCGGCCCCTCGACGACTAGACGCCGGCGGCGTCCAAGGTGGACGGGCTGGTCGATTTCGCGGCCGTCGCCATTCAGTTTGACATAGCCGTATGCGCCTTCGGCATCGCGCCTGGTTTGCACAAGTTCGCCAAGGAGGCGCTCCGCCGGAGCAAGGTAGGCGGGGGTGCGGTGGAGGGCGGCGGATACGGCCCAGGCGCCGGCGACGAGGGCGACTG
>JAEEGL015079027.1_pt1 | contig 18120 bp, 17 predicted proteins | sample 9134231 | NCBI WGS metagenome assembly JAEEGL01 (sample SAMN16246548, study PRJNA631951) | gut metagenome | biome: gut microbiome; feature: rumen; material: fiber-attached | host: Bos | place: Iran: Karaj | collected 2018-10 | reverse complement strand
TGGACTGAAGAGATCATCGACACATACGGCGGCAAGATCGCCGACAGATATCTTTTCCCTCTCATCGAAGACACAGCCTGTTTCACCGATGACACCCAAATGACCCTTTTCACCGCGGACGCGCTGAACATCGCTGAGGCCATGCCACGCTACAGGGACAGGATGCCGCACGTGCTGCACTATATAAAGGAGTGCTACCTGGACTGGCTGGTCACCCAGAGAACGTCTTTTGAGGATTTCATGGCACGGGACCCTAAAGCGGGCACCGACTTCATCTCGTCAATGATGTACTTCCCTGATCTCTTCCACAGAAGAGCGCCGGGAAACACATGTCTGGATTCACTGGATCTCATCCTCAGGAACGACATCGACCTTGACGACTATATCTCTGATGTTCGAAACGACAGCAAGGGCTGCGGCGGAGTGATGAGAGTAGCTCCCATAGCTCTCAAGTACATGCCTTCCTCCGAGTTCACGATTGAGGACATAGACATGCTGCGGGCTCAGGCCTCCGCCATTACGCATACCCATCCTCTTGGCTACATGTCTTCGTCGGTGCTGGTGCACATACTTAACAGGATAATCTACCCCGAAAAGGAACTGAGCCTTGAGGAGATCGTACTCCAAGCCAGAGACACCGTCTGCAGCATGTTCTCTGGCTACAGGCATGTGGACGAACTGAGGGAAATAATAGACAAGGCAATACGGCTGTCTAAAAACGGCAAGAAGGATTTGACCAACCTCATTGATATAGGCGAAGGTTGGGTGGCCGAAGAGACACTGGCCATAGCGGTATACTGTGCATTGAGATACGAGGAAAATTTCTCAAAGGCCATATGCGTGGCCGCAAGCCATGACGGAGACAGTGACTCGACCGCCGAGGTCACGGGAAACATAGTCGGAGCAATGATCGGCTATGATGCAATACCTCAGCAGTGGAAGGATAATCTGCAGCTCAGAGGTCTGTTGCTCGATACCGCCGACAGGCTTGCAAAATAAGGCAAATATGAACTGTTAAGTAATTTAACTTTACAATACATTAACCATACAGAAACGGAGAATAATCATGAGATACCTTCAATCCCCCGTCAGAAAGGCTCGACACGACATATTCAAGGAGCTGACCAACCTCGGATTTGAAAGCAATCCCGAAAACCTGGTTCAGATGCTGGAAGAGATACCCTACAAGGTAGTTGAAGATCTTCCTGTCTTCAGAGACAGCATCTACAGAGAACGTGAGGTCGCAAGAGAAAGAGTGAGACTGAGTCTCGGAATGACTCTCATGCCTGAGAACAGGGCAACGAACCTCACTGAAGGAATAGAGTATTCGAATGTAGATGAGAAATACTACGAGCCGCCTCTCATGCAGGTCATCCCTTCCGCATGCGATATCTGCGACGAGAAGAAATATACAGTCACGGACCGGTGCAGAGGCTGTGTGGCACACCCTTGCCATTATGTGTGCCCGAGAGACGCCATCACGATGGTGAACGGAAAGTCAGTCATCGACCAGTCAAAGTGCATCAAGTGCGGCAAATGCAAGGAAGCATGCCCGTATGACGCCATAGCCAAGCAGGAGCGTCCGTGCGTGAGAGCATGCGGCGTAAATGCAATAAAGAAGGACGACAAAGGACGAGCCTGGATAGATCCTGACATGTGCGTTTCCTGCGGAATGTGCATGGTGTCATGCCCGTTCGGAGCAATAAGCGACAAATCGCAGGTATTCCAGCTCTCAAAGGCCATCAGCTCGGGACAGAAGGTCACCGCTATCGTTGCACCGGCATTCATCGGTCAGTTCGGCAAGAAGGTCGGAAAGGTGGAACTCAGGCAGGCTCTGCTGGATCTGGGCTTCTACGACATGGCAGAAGTCGCGTACGGAGCCGATGTGGGAGCTGTCGCCGAAGCCACTCATTACGCCGAGGCCGTGGAAACCGGCGAGCTTCCGTTCCTGCTCACCAGCTGCTGTCCTTCATGGGCCATGTTGGCTAAGATCTACTTCCCTACCATGATTGACAACATCTCCCGTGAGCTTACGCCTATGGTAGCAACGGCAAGACGGGTAAAGAAGGAGAATCCGGACACCAGGGTCGTTTTCGTCGGTCCGTGCGCTGCAAAGAAACTGGAAGCCAGCCGCAGGTCCGTCAGGAGCGATGTGGATTTCGTCATCACTTTCGAGGAGCTGCAGGCCATGTTCGACGCAAGAGGCGTGGAACTCATGGAGGGCGAAGACCTGACGGAACTTGATACGCTGGATGACAGGAGCGAAGTGTTCAATGTGGAGAACAGCGGAGCCGGACGCGGCTATGCCGTTGCCGGAGGGGTCGCCAAGGCCATCGAGGAATGCCTTAACGAGTATTACCCTGAAGCGACGGTCAACATCCACCACGCGGAAGGACTGGCTGACTGCAAGAAGATCCTACAGCTCGCAAAGGCAGGAAAACTAACGCACTGTCTCATAGAAGGCATGGGCTGCCCGGGCGGCTGCGTCGCGGGAGCCGGTACCAACATCCAACCGGAGGATGCCATGAAGATATTGGCTTCCTACGTAAAGAAGACAAAGAAACAAGTGCCTCCTCTCGAGTACAAGGAGATACACCTGGAATAAGGCAAAATATAGCGATGCTCACAGACATAAACGCTGTGAGCATCGTTTTTAACTTCGTATCATTAACCGGAAAGGGATCGTCATATCAATAGGCATCCGCCAGTTTTTGCATGATTCTGCTGTTGACCCGGATGAAGTAGCTTGTTTCCGCGTCATTCATGGTGCCGTCGTTCCATGCATTGAACTTTTCATCAATTTCCTCTGCCTGAGACAGGAGGTCCATATACTCTGTAAGGATCGTGAGATTGGTCGGATTTTCGCTGTACTTTTTCAAGACCTCGATATATGAATCGTAGAAGTCCTCATAGCTGTTCATCGCTTCGATGAATTCCGGACGCATTCCGTTTACAAGATTCCGAGACTCGCTTTCCTTTATTTCAGACTGTGCAGACTGACCGTCCAGTGCGGACGAAGCATTCTCTGTCTTCTTGGTGCTACCCGGAATACTTAGGACCGTTCCTCTCGGAGAAGGTTTATCTTCCAGTTTTGGACAATTTGCAAAAGCATCTGCGCCTATGGCTGTGTCGCTCCAAATGTGCACATCTGAGAGTTCTGCGCATCCGTCAAACGCATGATTTCCTACTGACTTTGTCTCGCTTGGGACTCTGATCCGGCTGATCGACTTGCAATTTGCAAAAGCATAATCGCCGATAATCTCTACTCCCCAGAGAGTGACGCTTCCCATGCTTTTACAGCCGTCAAATGCGTGATCTCCCACGTAACCTGTCCCGCTGGAAATACTTGCGCTTTCCAACGCTTCGCAGTTTGCAAATGCATAGTTTCCTATGTTCGGATTCCCCCAGATGACTGCTGTTATCAGACTTCTGCAGTTCTCAAATGCGTGATCACCTATGACCGTGGTTTCACTTGGAATGCTAATCTCCAGCAGTCCGGTGTTTTTAAAGGCTCTGTCTCCTATTTCCTCCAGATCCGCCCAAATGGTTATAAGCTGCAAGCCGGAGCAGTCTTCAAATGCACCGTCAGCTATCTTTACCACATTATGACCATCATATTCAGAACGTATATACGCTTCATTTCCACTGCCGCTATAGCCGACTACGGCCGCATTACCATCCGGAAGTATTTCATATTTTATCTCGATGCTGGCCGCATTTTCTCGAGCTTCCTTGTATTTGGTCTCTTTTTCATCGGCCTTTCTCATCTCCTCGGCATACTCGGTATTATATGCAGCAATAATGTCTTTGACCTCATAATTCTTATTGATGACCAGTTCGGTCCTCATATTTGAGTATAGACCATACATATACTTGGACTCTCTAGACCAATACTTGTATATGTCAGAACTGAAGTCTGACCACATTTCAAATGCCTCACTGCTCTGTTTCGACCACTCCTTGTATTCGGTTGTTTTATATGCCTCATCTATTATTCCGTCATAGTACTGATCGTACAGGTCATCAACAGCTTCATCATACATATTGTCATAGTATATATCCGATGCATCATTGTATACCTTATCGTAATATGAACTTATTGCATTATCGAGATATTTTCCGTCTGAGTGATTCTCATTTTCGCAGATAAGCTGGAAATACAACGCACTGTTCTCCCTGGCTCTTTCAAACAATAACTCGGATTCTTTCCTTGACAGTTCTATCCAATCGTTTACTAATCCCTTGTTTTCAACGTATTCCTCATAAGTCGTCCCCACTTTATCGAACATTTTCTTCTCTGCGTCAAGCAGGGCCTCCGTCGTGTCCGAGAAGTCGTTATATATCTCATCCAATACAGCTTCGGGATCATTCTTGTCATAATTCCTTTTGGTCTTTACGATTGATGACCTGTTGCCTGCATGTTGGACTGTTCCGGAACCATCCGCTGAACAACCCACCAGTGTCAGCAACATGACGACTGACAGTAATAATGATATTATCTTCTTCATTTACTTGCCTCCAAATAAACCAGTTTAATGATAGTAACTCAAACAGAAACCTTACTTTGTTGTTTGCCGCAAGGGCATTCAACAGCTTAAAGCGTCTTCAAATCGGACCGTTCCGGTCTTATACCAAGCGCTCCTTTCAATTCAATTCTGCGATGAATCCTTTTAGGCTGTCTATCCGTGATGCTTTATCAGACATCTCCTTCTGGAGCCTTTCAAGCACCTTCAAAAGAAGAGCCTTCTGCCTTGCTGAATCGCTGTTTCTGACAAAATCGACTATCTCAGCGATCCTGAGTCCGCATTTTCTCAGCAGAAGGACTCGGTCCAGCAGTTTAAGCTCATCCTCGGTATACATTTTATGCTGCTGTACCCCCTGCCTTGAATAAGGCTTTATGAGGTTTATCCTGTCGTAGTAGAAAAGTGTTTTTCTCGTTATCGAGTACTTCTCGCATACTTCCTTGACTGTGTATAACTTCTTATCCATCCTTTGATCTCCGTGTAGACATACCCTGAAACGAGTATAATTCTGTCCTTTGGGGAACGGTCAATACCCTAAATCTCAGGATATGCGGTTTTTCTTCGGATGCATCCTCTTGTCTTATAACTGTTCCATATGGCATGGTTTAAGAATATATCCGCAGCACCCAGTTGTCTTTACCCAAGTTTTTTCCATGAAACAAAAAAGAAAGCACCGGCTTTTGCCGCATGCTTTCCTGCTGCCTGTATACAGGCGTTATTCAATCATCTTTGTCAAGTTCTCTCTTTCTGAACCGGATCGCATTTGTGAACTGCTCTTCCGAGAACCTGTGTACGTCATTAAGATAGTCTTCCCTGTTGTCAAATATCCGGTCGTAGTCGATGACATTCAGATATCCGCATTTTCTGCACATCCATACCCCGATCTCATCGGTGAAGCCCTTCTGCTGATTGAGAGCATCCCCGCATCCGTCGCAGATCCAGTTGACATCCGGGAATCTTAGCTTCAGATCCTCCTCATCGCCCTCAAATACGGGTTCGTAGTCTTCGGGCATGAACAGATAGCAGATCTTGTCTGTCAGTCGGTCGTATTCTCCCCTCTTTATGTTGACAGGCACGAAGCCGCTCTGGAACATCCTGGCGATCCTTCCTGTCTGATTCCTCAATATGGAGCCGACGATGAGCCATGTGTAGCCGTTCACCAGGTTCTCATATTCATCAAGCGTAAGCTGATATGACGCGTTATAGACCACATCCTCGTAGACCTCATCGTCCATCGGAAAGAGTTCCTCATACTTTTCCGTCTCGCTCATCATGTCTCTGGTGAAAGCAAGCCTCATGCAGTACTCGGCCAGAGCGTAGCCGAGTTCGCCGATCTGCAGCTCGTCCAGCTCATCCAGCTTCATAGCCACGGTCTGCTTGACGAGCCGAAGGGACTCCGGAAGTGTCACGAACATCTCGGCAAGATGTTTCTGGAGGAGCTCTGCAGTCTTTCTTTCCTTTTCCGCATTTCCCCTCGCCGTACCGATAAGCCTTCCGATTATCTGGGTAACTCTCGAATCCGTACCGCAGAAAAGATGACCTCTTACCCTTGTCGCCTCTATCATCCATCTCTGATCTATATATTCGGCATCGAGCCTGAGACTGTCCTCTCTCTCGCTTACAAGCATTCCCGGCAGCCACTCCGCAAGCATATCCAGCTGTCTGGGTTTCGCGATTCCTGCCGCTTCATAGTACATGCCGACAACCGTGCCGAACCTGAGCCGTGCTCTTTCAAACTGTTCCTTCATCGACCGTGCCTCCTCAATTATTCCTGTGCAGAAAAAGGATACAACAACCCTCCTGCTGATTGCAACAGAAAGCACGCCACAAGGCGTGCCGTTCTTGCTCATTTTCAGTTTCTCTATTCCCCGTTGGAAATTCAACACTCACTCCGCAGGCTGTCCACTGTACTGATACGCTCTGACATAGTCAACAACGAGATCCGTAGGCTGAGGCGATCTGAAGGTCAGAGCATCTCCGGCCCAGCCGTTAAGCGGAAATCCTTCTGTACCACTTACGTGGCAGCTCACGATCAGGTATTCAGGCACCCGGGATACGCCTCCGAATTCGGTCCTTCCTGTCTCGATGCCGTTTATATAGAAAATGTATTCATTTTCATTCCATTCAACGCCGTAAGTGTTGAATTCCTCGTATGGATCATTCTCTTCTAAGACCCGTGTGCAGACGGTCTGTGATCTGTGATCTGCGCCGTATGCGTCGTAATGGACCGATGAGGACACCACGTTGACATCATCGCTCAGTCTGTACTGATAGTTCGGAGCTTCCATGACGTCTATCTCCGCTCCGTCGGTGCCTCCGCCACCTATCGAATCATTGATACCCTGAGGCATCATCCAGAAAGCGGACCACATGCCCTCACCCTTCGGCAGTATGCAGCGTATCTCGAAATATCCGTATTTCTGTTCAAACAGGCCGTCTGTGCACAGCCCGCAGCTGTACCAGCCCTTTTTGCCGCCTTCATATCCTGATTCATGGTATTCGGTCTTTATGTGAAGCTCACCGTCATTGACCGAGGCCATGTCCGTATTCCAGTAGGCTCCCATGCGCTTAATTGATTCATCGCCGTTGCACTTGTAACCGGTCCACCTTGAAGAGTCCAGCTCATCGCCGTCGAATTCATCGAACCAGGTAAGAGTGAACTTCTCCATATCCAGCATAACCGGATCCTCCGGAGGAGGAAGCAGAATGGGATCGTACGGAACGGTCACTTCTGTCCAGAATACACCGTACATAAGAAAACATATGACAGACTGGACAAGCGCGATGAACTTCAGCATGAAAACAGGTAATGTCATGGCTTTTCCTTTCCCTATGGGTCTTATCGGGCCAAAAGCATCACCGACCCGCTTTCGATGTCTCGATTATACTATCTCCTTCAGACCGAGGACAAGTCTCTGTTCTATACGGGTCTTCCCTTCTGTACTTTCATTTCCCGGTGAATATCCTTATGGCCTCGGATACGAACCGGGCTGCTCCTTCTCCGGCATAGCTGTCGATATTCTCCCTGAACTCCTCAGTGGAGTACATAAGGCCGAGGGAAGCAAGTATCTCATTTGTGCAGGTATAGAAGTTGTCCGTGATGTAGCTCTGGATCTCCTTCACAACACCCTGAGCCGCCTCGCCGGCAGGATCTCTGTCCTCCGATTCCATCGCCTTCCTGAACAGATCCATCAGGCCCTTCCCAAGGCCGAGATTTTCCGCATCTGTCCTGCTGCCGGACTTTTCCTCGTATTCCTTCCATGCCCGGGTGTCCTTCCATTCCCGCTTTGCCTTCCGCGCATATTCCTTCAACTTCGAATCGTCAAATCCCTTGAAATCCATGTTCTTTTCTCCTTTCATCATTCCGTCGGTCATTTCTATCAATCCTTTTATATGATCCAGCTTCATTGAAAGCATCTCCCTCTGCCGGGCGAGCGCCTTCATCCTGTCGAAAGAAGGATCTGTCACTATCCGCTTAATGTCCCTGAGAGGCATTTCAAGCTCACGGAACATCATTATCTGAAACAACATTTCCAGATCCTTCTCATCATAAATCCTGTACCCTGCGTCAGTGACCATGCTCGGCTTGAAAAGCCCTATCCTGTCATAGTACTGAAGCGTTCTTACCGTCAGTCCGGTCAGTTTGCTCACTTCATTGACTGTCATCATGTCATCCTCCCTTCCTTTTGGGATTATATACTATGACGTTACGTCAGGGTCAATGCCTTTTTCACTTTTTTCTCACCGAAGTTCACTCAAGGTTCACTTTCAGAACAGATTCACTTCAGTTTCGGATGGGATAATGGAAGCGTAAAAAGGAGGTGTCGGAATGGACATAGTAAATACATTCCTCAGGGTCGAAAAGAAATTCGTCCTCACCCGCTCACAGGCGGAGGAACTGAAGAGAAGGATCTCAGGACATGTGGTCCCTGACCGCTACCCTGTTTATGATCTGTACAACATCTATTTTGATACGGCAAGCAATGACATAGTTTCCAAATGCCTTTCCAAAAGCTCGTACAAGGAGAAGATAAGGCTCCGTTCATACGGGCCCTGCGAATTGGACGACAAGGCTTTTCTGGAGATAAAGAGAAAGCACAGCGGTCTCGGACAGAAAAGAAGGATCGACATCACTCCCTTCCGGGCGCTGAAGGCGATCAGAAGGAAGGGCCTGGAAGAGCCGGTCTCTCAGGTCGAAAAGGAGATCGACCTCTTTCTTTCAAGATATGAGCTGATCCCTGCGATGTTCATTACCTATCACAGGACCGCATTCTCGGGAAAGGATGACAGGGATCTGAGGATCACCTTTGACGAGAACATAAGATACAGGACTGAAAACATCTCAATGAAACTCAACGGCAAGGAAAGGTCGTTCACCGGACACGACACTGTCGTCATGGAGATCAAGGCCTGCGGCAGATACCCTTTCTGGCTGGTGGAGATACTCTCGGATATGGGTCTGCACGACCAGTCCTTCTCAAAATACGGAAAGATATATACCATGCTGAAAACAACAGCCGTCTGCCGGGATCCGGCGTCAAAGGCAGCGGGCAACTAAAGGAGAATTAATTATGTTTACATCAATAATTGGAACAACACTGACGTTACAGTCATTTATCATATGCTTCATGGCCAGCGTGCTGTGCGGCTTCATCATCAGCTTTGCATACAAGCTTTCTTACAGGTCAAGCGAGAATTTCCTTTCAACGACGGCTCTCCTGCCTCGGATGGTCATGACTGTCATCATGATGGTCAACGGAAACCTCGGCATAGGCATTGCAGTGGCCGGCTCGTTCTCGCTGATCAGGTTCCGTTCCCTTCCGGGACGTGCTTCTGATATAGGCACTGTTTTCCTGGCCATGGCGGCGGGACTTGCATGCGGAACAGGCTACGTTTCCTTCGCGCTGGTCCTTGCAGTACTCTGCAGCGTGCTCATGATGTTCCTCTCAAGGACTACAATATTCAGTCGGAAAAACACATACAAGTATCTCAGGATACGGGTCCCGGAAGACATGGAGTTCGCACCGGTCTTTGAGAGCGCTCTCGCAAAGTACTCTGACAGGACAGAGCTTATCAGCTGCAAGACGGCAAATCTGGGAAGCGTATATGAACTCTGCTACGAACTGAAGCTGAAGGAAGGCACGCAGCTGAAGGATCTCATGGATGAGATGCGCATGCTGAACGGCAACCTGGCAGTCAACATCAACACCAACGCTCCTGCCTCAAGCGAGCTGTAGGAGCATAATCGGAATCAGATACAGGAGGATAAATATATATGAAAGATAAGAAGATCCTTGCAGGCCTTTTTGCACTTGCCCTGGCAGGCGCGGGAGCCTTGTACATACTCCCCAAACTGTCAGATAACGGCGTGGATTCGGCCGCTAGCGATACACGGACACAGACCGCATCGGTCTCTTCCGCACAGAGCATAACCAAGGGCGGTACCTACACTCTTTCAGGTGAATGCGAAGGCACCATATACATAGATACTGATGACTCAGTTACCCTTATCCTTGACGGGGCTACGCTCACCTCAGACCGGGGCCCTGCGATATATGTTGAGGACGCAGGCTCCATCACGATCAACACGGTCTCTGACAGCACCATCACGGTCAGCGGGACCGATTCAAACGGAGAGGATGCAGCGGTATTTTCAAAGGATGACATTACCTTTACCGGAAGCGGAACTCTCACGCTGACGAGCCGGGACGGAGACGGCATTCACGCCAACGACAGTCTGACGATCGAGTCTGCAACGATAGACATCAATGCGGCTTCAGATGGAATAGATGTAAACGATGTCTTCACCTTTACTTCTTCAAACGTAACGATAGATGCGGGAAGTGACGGCATCGACTCGGGCGATGAGGACTCCCCTGCCTCTTCAGAGGATATCCTCATATCCCTGAACGGAGGCACTCTAGTTATCACAAGCGGCGATGACGGCATCCGGACTCTTGGATCCATGACAAATAACGGCACACAGATCACGATCAATGCCGGAAGCGCGCAGTCACTGTCAAACGATGATTCAGTGGCAGCCAAGGGCATTAAACTTGACGGTTCCTTTTCGACAGAATCCGGAAGCATCACCATTGATGCGTCTGATGACGGCATCAACGCAAACACGAATGTCACCATCAAAAGCGGCAGCATTACAGTCGATTCCGGCGATGACTGCATACACGCAGACTATATGCTGACAGTTGACGGGGGCACTCTTGAGCTCAACGGCCACGAAGGTCTGGAAGCTACAGTGGTCACAATAAATGACGGTAATATCGATATTTCTGCAAGTGATGACGGTATAAATGCAGGACAGAAGATCAGCGGAACAACTCCTCTTATCGAGATAAACGGCGGCGAGATAACCATCAATATGGGAGCCGGTGATACTGACGCGGTGGATTCCAACGGAGATCTTGTCATTAACGGAGGAACACTAAACATCACTGCACAGTCCGCCTTCGACTGCGACGGAAACGCACAGCTCAACGGAGGCTCCGTAACGGTGAATGGCACGCAGATAACTTCTATTACCAGTCAGATGATGGGAGGAATGGGACAAGGCGGCGGCATGATGCCGGGACATGCAGGCGGTTTCGCTCCGGGACAGAACGGAGAAACGATGCCCGGCCAGAGCGGACAGTTCGGCGGAATGAGACCCGGAAGAAGCTGAGATAGACATAGATATTTAAAGGGAACAGCAGTGATCCATCGGATCTGTTGTTCCCATTCCTTATACCATTATCAAGATCATCTGCTTTCCGCAAGAGCATAGACAGTTCCGTCTTCGCCTACTATGGCGTAGCTCGTAGTGCCGTCAACGGTCACCCGTTTGACAGTCACCTTATCCTCGTATCTTATCTCTTTCCTGTATGTTATCCTCATGAAGGAATCGATCTCGTTGAATTCCCTCACCTCTCCCAGATAATCAAGGAACACAAGGTTATGAACGTGCCCGTTCATGTCTATGTCGGTCCTTCTGATGGTGATGTCCGCTTCTCTGTCATAGTCTTCCCTGACACTCATCCTGGAGAGGGACGATATGTCCATGACCACCCTGTCTTCAGGCTGATAACGCCGGTTGAACTCATCCGTCAGCCTTATTATCTTCCTTGTGTCGATGTCCACTACCAGCCACTTGGATGAAGCGACGGCACAGACTTCTCCTTTGCATCTGATCTCGAAATCCCTGAGCGCGTACCTTGACTTTTCATTTCTGGTCCATGTTGAGATCTCTATGACATCGGAATAGACCGGTCTCTTGGTGACTTCCATCACCCACTCTATCAGCACCCAGGTCTGGTTGAATTCTGAGATGAACGACATGTCACTCTTTGCAATGTGAGAATGCATCGTGGCAATGTCCTCTAGAAATGCGAATATCCGCTTGTCCGTCATCTCATAGTTGCCGTTGACCGATTCCAGTCCGACTTCAAATGTATGCTTCAAGATCATTGCAGTTCCCCTTTTTCAATTGTTTCCAGTTATATTTTACAGTTTCGACCGTCTTTTAACAAGGCGGGACGCAATCTATATATTGTTGTAACGGATTGTTATGTAGTATATAATCAAGGCAGAAATACTCTTTAGGAGGCAGTATAAATGGAAAAGTTTGGTGCAAACGGCGGACCCGTAAAGGAATCATCACCTTTCGCAAGCGTAATCAAGGATGAGAATTACCTTTTTGTTTCCGGAACGGGTGGATACGATCCCGAGACCGGTAAGATCGCCGATGATTTTCTCGGTCAGGCTGAGCAGGTCCTCAAGAACCTTATTAGGAACATCAAAGCAGCCGGCGGAGATCCTGACAAGATAGTAAAGACGACATGCTTCATCAAGGACATGTCCCAGTACAAGGAGTTCAATGAGCTGTTCCACAAATACCTTCCGTGCCAGCCGACAAGAAGCTGCATCGAAGTCAGCCGTCTTCCGGTCGACATGCTCATCGAGATCGAGGCAATAGTAAAAGTCTGATAAACAGAATAAAAGCTGGAGCTCTTTTACGAGCTTCAGCTTTTTTTGTTACCATTCTCCTCGATGTATCCTGCTTTCAAAAGGTATGTCGTACTGCTTTACTTCCTTCCTGTTCTCTGCAGGATAGCCTACTCCGATATAGCAGGAAAGCACATATCCTTCAGGCACGCCCAACAGTTCTCTGACCTTTTCCGCCTCGTCTCCGATCGGGATCCTCATTGAGGTCCCAAGGCCCTCGGCTGCAGCAGCAAGGAACATGTTCTCGTTAACGCACCATATCGATGCGATCGTATTGAAGGAATTGACTCCTACAGGCTCAAAGAGCTTTGGCGCAGCCTTGAAGAACGGCAGTATCACATACTGTGCGTCGTAAAGCATCCGGTACTGTCTGGGTACCGCATAGGCATACATCCTGCTCTTGTCATCATCGCCGTCCATGACTCCCGAAGCGGCCTGAATCGCAGCCTTGTCCCGTACAAAGCTCAGTCCCTTTTCCTTTTCCTCCGGGGTATGCAGCACAATGAACTCCCAGTCCCTCCTGTGGTCGTTCGTCGGTGCCTTGAAGCCGGCTTCGATCATCTTTTCAATAAGCGCATAAGGAACTTCCCTGTCAGAAAACTCCCTTACGGTCCTTCTTCTGTCTATAACTTCATAGAATTCCATATTGTTTGCCTCGACCATGTTTTTGTACATTATATATCCTATCTCCCTTCACTGTCAAAGGGACCGGACCGGCGGCATTGAAAAAACGACGGCAAGAATATACAATGAAACCATGGATAAAGAGATAAGAGGCCTCAAAAGCAGGAACGGTTCCAGGCTGACTCTTTCGCTGATCTTTCTGGCGATAGCGGGAGCCCTGGAGGCCGGTGCCATATATATAACTTCCTTTGCGGACAGGTACGCTGAAACTGTCTATCCTTTCCTTGTGGAAAAGATAGGCGGCTTTTTCGCACGTACTGATCTGCTTGTCGCGGAGATCGGACTGTATGTCCTACTGATGATCCTCATTTTCAGCATTCTCTCCATTTTAAGAACCATATTCTCAAAAAGAGATCATAAGCTGACCAGAATAACCGCAACGCTGACACATTTGATATTGCTCGCCAGCATCCTGACGTTCATTTATGTCATCAACTGCGGGATCAACTACAGATGCACAACCTTTTCCTCATCCTACGGATTCTCCAGGGAGTCTTACGGTATCGAGGATCTCAAGGCAACGTGCAATCGCCTTACCGATGAGATCATACGTGACCGGGGCTCCGTTGACAGAGACTCTGACGGCGTCATGATTCCTCCTGAAGATCTTAAGGCGACGGCAGTCAATGAGATGAGACAGCTCTCAGGGAAATACCCCAGACTCGATGTCAGCTACCCGGTGCCGAAGTCTCCTCTCGTCCCTGCCATACTTTCCGTTCAGCATATCCGGGGAGTCTATTCGCCATTCACCATAGAGTCGATATATAACGGGGACATGACGGGCTATAACCTTCCGTTCACCATCTGCCATGAGCTTTCCCATCTGTCCGGCTTCATGAACGAATCAGAGGCCAACTTCATAGCCTGGCTGGCCTGTATGGACTCCGATGACCCTTCCTTCAGGTACAGCGGCAACCTGACCGCGTGGATATACTGTACGAACCGGCTCGCTTCCGTGGACAGGGATCGGTATCTCCGGCTGAGAGAGAGGCTCCCGGAGGAAGTGCTCAAAGACCTTTCAGCCAACTCCCGGTTCTGGGCAAGGTATCCTGAAGAGTTCGGTGAGATGCATGACAAGGTCAACGACTCCTACCTGAAGGCAAACGGACAGGAAGAAGGCATCAGGACCTACGGCAGGATGGTGGATCTTCTCGTAAACTATCACATGGGCAGGAATTCCTCCGAAGAGAACGGATGATTGCATTATTGACAAATGAGGCGCTTTCCAAACGGAAAGCGCCTCTTGTGCTATCTGTATGTTTTTGAAGTATTAGTAGTCCATTCCGCCCATGCCCATGTTAGGTGCCGCAGGCTTCTCCTCTTCCTCTTCCGCTACAAGAGCTTCAGTGGTGAGGACCATGGCTGCAACGCTGGAGGCGTTTTCAAGTGCGGAACGTGTTACCTTTGTCGGGTCGACGATACCTGCCTTGATCATATCGGTATATACTTCCTTCTGTGCGTCAAAGCCATAATTTGGCTTACGGCGTGTGATGATCTTGTCAATGATCACGCTGCCTTCAAGTCCGGCGTTGTGGGCTATCTGACGTACAGGCTCCTCAAGTGCCCTGAGAAGGATCGTCGCTCCGGTCTTCTCATCTCCTGAAAGTGTCCGGCTGAACTTCTTGACCCGAGGGATCGCATTGAGCAGGGCGATTCCGCCGCCTGCCACGATGCCTTCCTCTACAGCAGCCTTTGTGGCTGAGAGGGCATCCTCGATCCTGAACTTCTTGTCCTTCATCTCAACTTCAGTTGCAGCACCGACTCTGAGAACTGCTACACCGCCTGCGAGCTTTGCAAGCCTTTCCTGGAGCTTTTCCCTGTCGAAATCTGAAGTGACTGTCTCCATCTGAGCCTTGATCTGGGCAACTCTCCGTTTGATCTCATCCTTGTCACCTGCACCGTCGACAATGGTCGTTGTTTCCTTTGTGACCTTGACCTGACGTGCGCGGCCGAGCATCTCGACTGTAGCTTCCTTGAGATCATATCCGAGCTCCTCGCTGATCACAGTACCGTCCGTGAGGATGGCGATATCCTGGAGCATTTCCTTTCTTCTGTCACCGAAGCCCGGAGCCTTTACCGCTACGCATGTGAAGGTACCGCGAAGCTTGTTGACGATGAGGGTCGAAAGAGCGTCTCCTTCTACGTCCTCTGCGATGATGACCAGCTTCTTACCGGACTTTACGATGTCCTCGAGAAGGTCGATGATCTCCTGGATGTTGGATATCTTCTTGTCTGTTATGAGGATGTAAGCATCATCGATGACGGCCTCCATCTTATCTGAATCAGTTACCATGTACGGAGTGATGTATCCGCGGTCAAACTGCATTCCTTCGACGACCTCTGAATAGGTCTCTGCCGTCTTGGACTCTTCTATCGTGATGACGCCTTCCTTGCCGACCTTATCCATAGTCTCTGCAATGAGCTTTCCTATATACTCATCCTGTGCGGAAACGGTAGCGACTCTCATGATATCGTCATTTCCGTTTACTTCCTGGCTGTTCTCGATTATGGCCTTGACCGCGACTTCGCTTGCCTTGAGTATGCCGCGCTTGATGTCCATCGGGTTGGCACCTGCAGCAACGTTCTTCATTCCTTCCTTTACAAGGCTCTGAGCGATGACTGTTGCAGTCGTGGTGCCGTCTCCGGCGGCATCATTTGTCTTTGTGGCGACTTCCCTGAGCATCTGGGCGCCCATGTTCTCGAACCGGTCCTTTACCTCGATCTCCTTTGCGATCGTAACGCCGTCATTTGTGACCACAGGTGTGCCGAACTTCTTGTCCAGTACAACGTTCCTTCCCTTAGGTCCAAGAGTTATCTTGACTGTATCAGCCAGAGTGTCTATGCCCTTTTGAAGGCTTTCACGTGCCTGCTGGCCGTAGATTATCTTTTTTGCCATTATCCATTACCTCTTCTCTTTTTCTGTGTATTAGAATTATTCGACGATGGCCAGGATGTCGTTCTGACTTACGATGGAGAACTCCTCTCCGTCGATCTTGACCTGGTTTCCCGCATACTTTGCAACAAGCACCTTGTCTCCGACCTTGACCTTCATGGGAACGAGCTTTCCGTCCTCATAAGCACCTTCGCCGACAGCAACTACCCGGAAAAAATCAGGCTTCTCTGCTGCAGCACCTGAAAGGATGATGCCTGACTTTGTTGTGACCTCCTTCTCGGCCTCCTTCAGCACTACCCTGTCAAATAAAGGCTTAATCTTCATAGTGATTCATCTCCTTATATATTATCGTACTATTAAACCAAATGTTAGCAGTCGATCAACTCAACTGCTAACGTATTATATATCATTTACCGTGATTATTCAATATCTTTTTTGAATTTGGGCCAGATATCCCCGTTCTCAGCCCCTTCTTATCCTTTCAAGAGCGGGGATGACGACAGTCAGGACCGCACCGGTCACGAGGCCCATGATGACCGCAGAGATCATCAGCACCGGGAAATAGTACATGACATAGCCTGAGGAGAATATGAAGGTGGTACCGATAAGCTGTCCAAGGTTATGTGACAGGGCGCCGAAGACTGACAGCGTGTAATAATTGATCTTTTCGCCGAATAACTTCCTTAGTATGAACATCACTACTGCCGAAAGCACGCCGCCCATGGTGGCCAATAGACCGGCTGTCGCTCCCCTGGTCAGGAAAGCGAACAGGCCCTTGAGAAGAGCCAGCTCGATCGCGCTCGGGAAGCCGAGATAGACCATGCAGTACATGACGACTATATTGGACAGGCCAAGCTTGACTCCCGGAGGGAGCGCAAACATCGGCATAATGATGGATTCGATTATTGAGAACACCATGGCAAGAGCAAACAGCAATGCCATGGACGTAAGTTTATGAGTCTTGTTCAAGATTCTTTTCTCCATGGATGAGTTTAGAAAATTATATATGACAAATGTGATATTTTCAACAAAAAATGAGCGCTCTTGTCGCATAATCGTATGTCAAGTCTTTTTACTTTACAGCAGTCGATCGAGTGTATCAGATTTGATGGTACAATATTGATTTGCGTTGTAAAAACGGCGCTTTTGTGTGTCTATTGGTTTACAATTATGTTACAATAGGCAGGCTAAAATTGACTGCATATAGATAATATGCTATATTTAGCTTGCCTGTAGAGTGTTACGGGTGCTTTAATTTTCGCCTCTGTCTGTGTGACAGTTGCGATATATCCGCATCCGGCCGCGTGTGGCTGATGTGGAAAACTATAAAAGGATGTACATTAGTTTATGAAAAAGATTCTCAGTCTCATTCTGTCAGCAGTCCTTGCTTTCGGCACTCTTACTGCCTGCAGCGAGGGCGCAACAAGTCTCAATCGGACACTTGTTGACGGTGTTTACAGGACAGAATTCGAGGAATTTGACGATTACGGCTGGAAGGACTATGTCGAGGTCACCATCAAGGACGGCGAGCTTTATGAGGTCGTTTTTGACGCAGTGAACGAGGACGGCACCAAGCTCAAGAGCGAGGATCAAAGCTATAAGAGTCAGATGGAGCAGGTCGTCGGCACCTACCCTGCCAAGTACAACAAGGATCTCATCAATCAGTTCCTTGCAAGCGGCAAGGTCACAAGCGTCGACATCGTGGCCGGTGCAACCGAGTCCACCGGTAACTTCAAGACCCTCATCATTGCGGCAATGGAAAACGCCGTAAGCGGTGAGACGGGAACTGAAGTAATCCCGAACATAAAGTAGTTTACAACTTGCATTACACAGGAGAGATATGATAATGAAAAAGATTCTTGCTTTGGCAATCGTTTCAGCTCTTGCCCTGTTCAGCCTGATCGGCTGCTCGAAGGGCACCAATGACCCGGTCGAACCTGACAGCAGCGATCCTGCACCGGTAGTCTATGATGTCACATGTGCTGACAAGTACAGCACGGTAGTCAGCGATCTCGGTCTCGG
>JAEEGL013364028.1_pt1 | contig 18120 bp, 17 predicted proteins | sample 9134231 | NCBI WGS metagenome assembly JAEEGL01 (sample SAMN16246548, study PRJNA631951) | gut metagenome | biome: gut microbiome; feature: rumen; material: fiber-attached | host: Bos | place: Iran: Karaj | collected 2018-10 | reverse complement strand
TTAGAGTTAATCAATAAGATTAGTGAATTACAAAGTGCTAAACAAATAACTATTGAAAGACAGAAATATAAAGTAGATGATGCAAAATTACAAAGTAATATTATTGCATTAAAAGAAGAATTATTAACTTTAAATAATAATATAGAAAGTGTTAATAAAGATATTTCAATGTTATCTGATTCAATAGAAAAGAATAATGCTACTGGATTAGATATTAAAAAGAGAAAAGAAGAAAAAGAAGAAAAAAGAAATAAATTAATTAATACTATTAGAAATTTAAATAAAGAAATAATGGATTCTACTAATAGATTAGATATATTAAAAGAAAATATGGCTAATGATACTAAGATACCTAATAGTGTTAAGAGTGTTCTAAATAATATTAGATTAAAAGGTATTCATAATGTATTGGGTAAACTAATTGAAGTAGAAGAAAAGTATTCTGTAGCTATTGATGTGTGTTTAGGTGCTAATACAAATGTTATTGTAGTAGATGACGATAAATGTGCTAAAGAAGCTATTAGTTATTTAAAAGATAATAAACTTGGAAGAGTTACTTTCTTTCCTATATCAAATATTAAAGCTAGATATATTGAGCAATCTGTATTAGATAGTGTTAAAGATATAAAAGGTTTTATTGGTATAGCAGCTGAATTAGTTAAATATGATAATAAATATAGAGATATTATATTTAATCAATTAGGTAATACTTTAATAGTAGATAATATTGATACTTTAAATAAAGTTGGTAAATTAATTAATTATAAATATAAGATTGTTTCTTTAGATGGTGAATTGTTATTCGCTGGTGGAGCAATTACTGGTGGTAGTTTAAAGAATAATAGTAGTTTATTAAACCAAAGATTTGAGATTGAAAGATTAGATCAAGAGATACAAGAGAAATCTAAAAAGTTAATGAATCTTGAGTTAGATTTAAATAAGAGTGAAGATGACTATAATAGTGTTGTATCTGAATTAGAAGAAAATGAAAGAACTAGTATATCTTTAAATGAACAATTAAAACAAAAGAGAGATTATTTAAATGTATTAAATACTAATTATAAGAATAAAGATGATGAATTAAATGGTACTAAGAGTGTATCTAATAATTCGTTAGATAAAGAATTAGATAGTATATTAAAACAATATTATGATGCTACGGCTAAGAAAGATAAGTTAGATAAAGAATTAGATAAGTTAAAAGATGATAAATCTGATATAACATTAAAGATTGCAGATATGGAAAGAGAATATCGTGAAATAAATGCAGTTATTAATCATAAACAAAATGAATTAAAGAGCGAAGAAATTAAAGCTGGTAAGATGGATGTTAAATTAGATAATTTATTATTAAACTTAAATGAGAATTATGGTTTAACTTATGAAAGAGCTAAAGAAGAATATCATCTTGATGAAGATGTAAATGTAGCAAGGTCTAGTGTTAATAGTTTAAAGATTAAGATACATGATCTTGGAGAAGTTAATACTGGTAGTATTAAAGAATATGAAAGATTAAGTGAAAGATATAATTTCTTGTCTAGTCAAAAAGAAGATTTAGAAACATCTGTTTCAGAATTAATGGCAATTATTGATGAGATGGATGAAATAATGAAGAAGAAATTTGTTGAATCTTTTGATGAGATTAGAAAAGAATTTGATGTAGTATTTAAAAAGTTGTTTAAGGGTGGAGAAGCTAGATTAGAGTTAACTAATCCTGATGATTTATTAAATACAGGTATTGAAATATTTGCACTTCCTCCAGGAAAGAAACTTAATTCAATTGCTTTATTATCAGGTGGAGAGAAAACATTAACAGCAATATCATTATTGTTTGCCATATTAAATGTTAAACCTGTTCCATTTGTTATATTAGATGAAGTAGAAGCTGCATTGGATGAAAATAATGTTGATTCATTTGGTAAATACTTACAAGGTCAAAAAAATAAGAGTCAATTTATTATCATTACACACAAAAAGAGAACAATGGAATATGCTGATACTTTATATGGTGTAACAATGCAAGAGAGTGGAGTAAGTAAACTAGTTAGTGTTAGATTAGAAGACAAATAAAAAAGATGCTTATGCATCTTTTTATATTGCTCTATAAGTATCTTTTCCTTTGAAAGGATTCTTTTTATCTATTCTATCAGTAAATAAAATACCATCTAAGTGATCTAGCTCATGTTGGAAACATACAGCCAATTCTTCTCTTACACGAAGTGTGTATTGTTTTCCATATTCATCATAAGCTTCAATAGTCATACGAGCATGACGAGGTACAATTCCTTCAACTGGACGATTAATACTTAAGCATCCTTCGCCTTCACCAATATAAACCATTTCTTCTGAAACACTTTTGATTTTTGGATTAACTACTACGTAACGATCAAATTTACCTTCTTCTACTTCATAATCTATTACGAAGATACGATATGGAATACCAATTTGAATATAAGATAATCCCATACCTGCACGTAAATCATAATATTCACGTGTTTCATCTATTTGACTCATTTCTAGATAATCTAGAAGATTATGGATACGACCAATTTCTTCTGGTAACTTATCTAAAGGTATATCTTTACTTTTTGTATGTAATATTTTATCTTTTTCATCAAGAATTTTTACTTCTGGTAATTTCTTCATAAATATCACCACCAGGTTCATTTTAACAAAAAAGGGAAGAAAAGACAAATATTACTATGTATATTCATGACAAGTAAAAATGCTAATAACTTTTTATAAGATATTTATTATGATATGATTATTATAGGGTGAAGATTATGAAAAAGAATATTAAAAATATTAATTTCTTTTTGTTATTCTTTATGATTGCATATTCAATCTTTGGGTTGATTATGATTTTATCTGCTTCATCTATTACTGCGGTATTAAGATATGGTAAACCATCTAACTATTTCTTTTTGAAACAAATAGTTGGTCTTGGTATTGGATATTTTCTTGGTTTTTGGATTATAATTTTTCCTACTAAGAATTATAGATTTTTTAGTAGAGCATTGATGTATGGCTTTTTGGCTGCTTTAGTATTTGTACTCGTGTATGGTGTTATGGGTGGTGGTGCTAAAGGATGGTATCGTTTTGGTAGGTTAAATTTCCAACCATTGGAATTCATGAAGATAAGTTTAATTATTTATATGGCTGTGTATTATAATCGATTAGCAAGTGATAGAAAAGCTACTTTTATACAGGTTATATGGCCGGTAGTATTAGCAGCAATAACAGCTATATTAATAGCAATGCAACCAGACTTTGGTGGAGCATTTATTATTGCATTTATTACGATATTAATTTTCTTTTCAATACCAATGGGTAAGAAACAGAAGAAATTGATATTTAAATATAGTGGTTATGCAGTTATAGTTTTAGCATTAGCTTTATTATTATTTGGTAAGTCATTATTACATTCATATCAATCTAGTAGATTAAACTTTAGAGATCCATGTACTAGATATAATGAAGAGAGTGGTTACCAAGTTTGTAATGGTTATATTGCAATTCATAATGGTGGTTTATGGGGTGTTGGTTTAGGTAATTCAACACAGAAATATTTGTATTTACCTGAAGCACATACTGACTTTATCTTTGCAATAATTGCAGAAGAGTTAGGTTTGTTCTTTGCAATATTTATTGTACTTGGATATTTTGGTATTTTATTCCTGATATTATTGATAGCTAAAGATGCTGATAATTTAAGAAACAGTGTTTTATGCTATGGTGTATTTGCTTATTTATTTGCTCATATAGCAATTAATATGTTGGGTATCTTAGGTTTAATACCATTAACTGGTGTACCTCTACCATTCTTAAGTTATGGTGGTAGTTATTCAATAAATGTTATTGTTGCTTTAGCAATAGTACAAAGAGTAAATATTGAGAACCAAGAAGCAAAAGCAAGAAAAAAAATAGAAAAACTATAAAAAATAAAGGAAATCCATTAATAATCCCTAATATATATAGTGAAGGGGATGATTTAATGGATTTTTTTAATGATGAAAAGATTCAAAATATAGTTGAGATATTAGAAATAGTTTTATTAATGGTTATTGTAGGTTTATTGATTTGGGATAGATTCTTTAGAGAAGAAAAGCATGAAGAAGTTAAGACTCAAGAAAGTGTTACTGTTAAAGAAGAAGTTGTTCCAACGGAACCAGTTATTAAAGAATATAAAGTTGATATAAAAGGAGCGGTTAAGAATCCTGGAGTTTATACTTTGAATCAAGGATCTGTTATAAATGATTTAATTGCAGCAGCTGGTGGAACTAAAAGTGGTGCAAATTTAAAGAATATAAATTTAAGTAAAAAAATAGAAGATGAGATGGTTGTATATGTTTATACAACTAATGAATTAAATAAATTAAAAGTGGATGTTAATGAAAGCAAAGAATGTGTATGTCCAACATATGATATTAGTTCTTGTGAAGGGACTAGTGTTGTTAAAGTGTCTGGTAATAGTACAACTAGTAGCACTAGTGAAACTAAACCTAGTACAGAAACTACTAATCAAAAAGTTAATATTAATACTGATGGAATAGATAGATTAACAACGTTAACAGGTATAGGCGAAGCGAAAGCAAAAGCTATTATTGAATATAGAGAACAAAATGGAGGATTTAAATCGATTGAAGAAATAAAGAATATCAGTGGTATTGGAGATGCATCATTTGAAAAGATTAAAGATAATATTACAATCTAATCTTTTCTATGTATTAATATTGATATTATGTTCTTTTTATTGTTTATTATTTATAGTAAATAGAAAAGAAAAAGAAGTTAAAATAAGTAATTATTATGAAGGAATAGTAACTGATTATGAAATAGATGAAACTAAAGTTTCTTTAACTATAAAAGGTAATGATAATTTTAAAGTTAATTATTATAAAAGTATTAGTGAAGATGATATCTGTTATGGATGTAAGGTAAGAGTATATGGAACATTAGCTAAACCACAAAACAATACTATTCCGCATGCTTTTAATTACAAGAAACATTTAAATAATAATGATATATTTTATATTATTAAAGCTAGTAAGATAGAAAGAGTAGAAGAATGTCATAGTATTATTTATAAAATTAAAAATACTATTTTAGAAAGAATTAATAAGATAGATCAAACTGGTTATATGAAAGCTTTTGTGTTAGGAGATAAGAGTGATTTAGAAAATTATAGTGTGTTTCAAGATTTAGGAGTTGCTCATTTATTTGCAATATCAGGAATGCATATTGGTTTGTTTGTGGCTTTTCTATTAAAAGTATTTAAAGGATTTAATAAATATATAAAGTATATATTAGTTGAATTATTCTTAATTATATATGGTTTAATACTAGGATTTACTCCTTCAATATTGAGATGCGTTTTATTCTTTACTTTTAATAGTATTAATAAATTATTTAATATAAATATAAGTAGTATGAAATTATTATTATCAACAATAATGTGTATTTTGTTTATTAATCCTTTGATGATTTATAATGTTGGTTTTCAATTTTCTTGTATGACAGTAATGGGAATTATCTATTGTAAAGATTATCTATATGGAAATATATTTGTTAAGAGTTTGAAACTGAGCTTTGTTGCTTTCTTATTTAGTTTTCCAATATCTTTATTAAATTTTTATTCAATTAATTTAATATCTATATTATTTAATCTGTTGTATATACCATATATTACTTTTGTTATTTATCCTTTATGTTTGATATCGTTCTTTGTTCCTGTGTTATTTAGTTTATTTAATATATTAATAGGTTTGATGGATAAGATAAGTTACTATTTGAGTTATATTACTATATTTAGAATTAATATGTCTCTTAATGTATATGAAGTGATATTGGTTTATATAGTTTTATTTGTTATGTTTAGATTTAATGACTTTAAATATTTATTAATAATAATTGGTATATTATTAGTTGATTATTTAATGCCTTATTTTGATTCAAATAGTTATGTATATTTCTTTGATGTTGGTCAGGGAGATTCCAGTTTGATAATAAGTGCAAATAGAAAAGATGTAGTATTAATTGATACTGGAGGATTAGATACTTATGATGTATCTGATAATGTTATTGATTTATTAAATTATTTGGGCATTAATAAAATAGATTTAATAATACTTAGTCACGGGGATGCAGATCATTGTAAAGAGATAGGTAGTTATATTAAGAAAAAGAAAGTAAAACATATAAAGATTAATAATGATGATTTAACAGATTGTGAAATTACAGCTATAAATAATATATCTACCTTGGAATATAAACCTAAAAAGATGAGTATTACTTTTTTAAATAATAGAATGTATGACAATGAAAATGATAATAGTAACATTACTTTAATAGATATAAGTGATACTAAAATATTAAGTATGGGAGATGCTTCATATAAAGTAGAACAAGATTTATTGAAAGATTATTATTTTAAAGATATTGATATATTAAAAGTTGGTCATCATGGTAGTAAGACGAGTAGTAGTAGATATTTTATAAATGTTATAAAACCGACTTATTCAATTATTAGTGTTGGAAGAAATAATAGATATGGTCATCCGAATAAAGAAACCTTAAATAATTTAAAGAATACAAAAATCTATAGAACTGATAAAGATGGAACCGTTATGTTTCAAATAAAAAACAAGAATATAAAAATAGAATTATATTCACCATGATTACTTAATGTGATAAAATATATATGAGGTGTTAAGATATGGAACGTAATATTTTTGAAATGATTAATGAAATAGTAAATGTTTCATCTGTTGAAGGAATAGATGAAAATGTATTAGGTAAGTTAAAATTAAAAGCAATTCAAGCAATAAGTGCATTTGGTGTTGAAAAAAGTAAGAATCCTGAATTTATGAGATATCCAATTACTGAATCTGCAGATTTTGGTGCTTATATAACAGCTGATAAAGAAACAGGAGCAGTATCATTAGTGTTTAGACAACAATTAAATGTAACTATGCATTATAGTTTTTCAACTGCTGAAGAGATACTTAAAGGTTTAAATCATATGTATGGTGTACAATTAAGTAATACTGAAACTGTAACTCCAAAAATGTAATTATATAAAACGAATTATGTATGTAATTCGTTTTTTTATGTAGAAATTTATGTTATTTGTTATGATATAATTAATTTGGATTTGGAGTTGATTTGAATGGTATTAGAGAAGAATAATTTCATAGTTGTTTATGATGATGGTATTTCTTATATTCCAGAAATAGTTGACTATTTAGAATCTAAAATTGATGAGATAATGTCTTTCTTTGGCTTAGAGAAATTAAAAGATAAAAGAAAGATTGTTATATATGATGATTTAGAGTTATATAAAAAACATATTGAAGAATATTATGAATATAAAGATTATATGTGTGCTGATACTAATGATGGTAATATTAATCTATTGTCTTTAGAAGAAGCACATAAAACTAAAGAACATGCTGATATGACGATTGAACAATTAAAGAGAACTATATTGCATGAATTTGTTCATATTTGCCAACAAGAATGTGAAATAGAACATATGGATCATGATATAGTTTGGTTCTGGGAAGCATTAGCAACTAATCTTGGTAATCCAGAAATATTTACTAGATTAGAAATAAAATCTAATAATGAAGAAATAAATGATTTTATAAGTTTAAATAATAATTACTCAGTTGCTTTTACGATTGGTAATTATTTGATTGAAAACTATTCTAGAGAAGAAATAATAGAGTATGTTAAGTATCCATCCAAGTTATTAAGAGATTCAGAAAGATTATTAAATGAAGCAAGAGAATGGAGTAAAGTTAATAAGAACAAGGTAATCTAAGAGAGATTATTATGTTATAATATGTATGTGGTGATAGTATGAATTATGAAGAAAAAGCAATAGAATTTGCTAACCGTATTGGTTTAACAGAAGACCAAATTAAAAGATTATTAGAACAAGTTAGAGTAGAATTACCTAATTGGACACCTGATAGAGCAATGGCTAATATAGAAGTAATGGCTATTCAAATTAAGGGTGAAAACACAGTTGCTCTAGATAGAGGAATGACAAGAATAATTGAACATCTAATTGCTAAGAATGATGCTGAAGGATTAACAATTATGATTCCTGGTTTGTCTTTAGAACAAGCTGAAAAAGTTATAGCTGAAGATCAAGCAGATTATGAAGAAAGAATGAGAAGAGCACAAGATGGTAATAATGCTGTTGGCGATTTAGAAGAAGCTCATGGCAAGAGAATCATGGATTTACTTAGTGGTAATTTTGGAGGTCCAAAACTTTAATAATATAGAGTGGGGGTGTTACTAATGAAAGATAACATTTATTTAATATCTAGTAGTTCTTATCGTTTAATGGAAGAAGAAATAAATAAAATAGTTAAAGATAAGAATTATGAAACATATGATTTGAATATTGATGAATTAGATGATGTTTTAGAAGAAGCAGCTTATATGTCTTTATTTGATGAAGAACGAATAATGTTGGTTAAGAATGCTAATATGTTTGGAACTAGTAAAAAGAAGAGTGAAGATGAAGATACTGTTTCTAACAAAGATAAAAAGTTATTAGATTATTTAAATAATCCAAATAGTAACACTAAACTTATATTTACTATTAATGGTAAAGCAAATGGTACTAAAAAGATTACTAAGTTAATTAAAGAAAAATATACTTATATTGAATATGCAGATTTAAAGATTAAAGAGATATATGAAAGAATAGATAAACTATTAAAGAATAAAGGTTTTAAACTTGATAGAGATACTATTTATTATATTATTAACTCTGTACAAAATAATTATGATTTAGCTTATAATGAAGTCTTAAAGATAGATTTGTATTATGGTAATAATAAGAATGCTAATAGAAAAGATATAGAGAATATAGTTAGTCATACTATTATGGATAATAACTTTAAGTTTGTAGATTCTATAATTAAAAAAGATGTTAAAAATGCTTTTAAGTATTATGATGATTTAATGATATTAAAAGTAGAACCTATTATGATATTAAGTATGTTAGCTAAAGAATATAGAAATATGTTATTAGTTAAGAAGTTAATGGATAATAGTACTAAGAAAGATTTAATGGATATAACTGGTTTAAAGTTTGAGTTCCAAATAGATAATGTTATTAATAATAGTTTTTCTTATAGAGAGAAAGATTTAGAAGATTTATTAGTTTATCTATGTGATTTAGATCATGATATTAAAGTAGGAAAGACTACTAATAAGATAGCATTACAGTTATTTATATTAAGAAGTGCAATATAAAAACAAGGTTTTAACCTTGTTTTATTATTTCATCAATTTTTTCTGTGTTCTTGAAATTAAGTTTAGCTATGTCATGAAGAATAGCTTTGCCTTTTTCTTTAACAATAGCTGCTCCAGCTTTATCTACTTCTGTAGAAGCACCTAAAGGAAGTTTAATATTATATTTTTTTTCTAAGTTTCTAATTTCTCTTAAGAAGAAATATCTACTTATTATTGATGATACTGCTACAGAATAGCATTTATCTTCTGCTTTAGTAATAAATGTAATATTTGTGACTTTTTCAGAAACTGTTTTTAAATGTTCATAATAATTCTTAGATGGTTCGAATTGATCTATAACAATTTTGTCATAGTTAACATGTTCATTTTTTATTACTGATAATAAGCATTTGTTATGTAAGATTGCTTTAATTTTATTCATGTTAGTATCACTGCTGTGATAATCATTATATTGTTTATTATCTAGTACTAATGTAGTATGTAATATTTCTTTGATTAGAGTTGGAGCTATTTCCTTTATTTGTTCATCAGTTAGTTTTTTTGAATCTTTTACTCCTAAAGATTCTACTAAATCGAATTGCTCTTGTGGAACATAAGAAGCAGTTACCACTAATGGTCCAAAGTAATCACCTGTACCAACTTCATCGGAACCAACTGTATTTGTGTATATTCTATTCACTGTAGTTTCTTTTTTATTATTATCTTTTTTAGATTTATCTTTGCCATCTGGACTGATAATACGACCATTTTTAATTCTTTCTTGTTCTATCCAGAAACTAGCTTCAATATCAGCACCTAAACCTTGGAACATTATTTTCCCAGATTCATATAGTGTAGTAACACAGTCAAAATCTTTTACTTGAAAGATTGCGTAAGGAGGAGTTTTTTCTTCTTTACGATCACTGTAATGTTTAATGACCATGTCCTTGATATTATCGCTTAATTTAAAAACTATTGTCATACTAACACCTCTTTTTAAACTAATTATATCTTATCATATTTTTCTTTAATTTTCATTATTTATATACTATAATTTATATTAGGAGAGTAGATAAATATGATATTAGAAATAAGCGTTGTAAAGGTACTTTTAACTATAGGAATTATAATAGGTTTATTTGCTGGTTTTATGATTGGTTTGTTAAGAGATTTCTCTGAAGGTACTGTTAAATTAATTGGTGTAATATTAGCTGTATTTGCTGCTCACTATATTAAGAATCCAGTGGCTGTATTTTTCTATAGTCATTTACCATTCTTTAATTTCTTTGGACCTTTAGAAGGTATTACATCATTCAATATTTTACTTTATGAATTTTTAGCATTTCTAATTGTATTTATTCTGCTATTGATTATATTAAGAATACTTTATGTATTTACTAGAATAATTGATAAATTAGTTAATTTTGTATTAGCGATTGGTATTCCATCTAGTTTGATAAGTGGACTTGTTGGTTTCGTAGTTGCTTATATTATTTTATTCGTTTTAGCTTATGGAGGAATGAGTATTTCTTCATTAACTGGTAATAATGTTAGTGATCAAACATTTATGGATACTTTTGTTAAAACTCCTGTATTAAAAGGTACTTTAGGTCAACCATTAGGTTCAATGTTGGAAATAGCTAATGCATCTATAGATTATACTAATCCAAAAGATTTGAATTATCATTCATTAGAAATATTATTAAAAAATAAGATAATTAGTACTGATAATGCTAAATCATTATTAGAAAGTGGTAAATTAACTATTCCTAAATCTGGTGAGTTGATTGCTAAATATTCAAAAAAATAATTGCTTTCGCAATTATTTTTATTTTGGTTCAGTAGCTTTGTTTGCTGCTTCAGTGTAAGCTCTTAAAAGACCACCAGCTCCAAGTTTAGTTCCACCAAAGTATCTAACTACAACAACTAAACAATTATTTAATTGTTTTCTTTCTATAATGTTGTAGATTGGCAATCCTGCTGTGTTAGTTGGTTCTTTATCATCTGTTTTCTTGGCAGTATTTTCAAACTTATATGCATATGGCATGTGTCTTGCTTTTTTATGTTCTTTCTTTAGACTTTCTAGAATATCTTTTACTTCTTCTAGATTGTCTATTTGATAATATAATCCAATAAATTTTGATTTCTTTATTTCAACATAAGATTCATTAATTAATTTCATAAACATCACGTCATTATTATAACATATATGTGTTATAATATCCCCAGGTGATTTTATGTATCATATTTTATTCATATGTTATGGAAATATTTGTAGAAGTCCGATGGCTGAAATGATATTTAAAGATATGATTTATAAGAATAATAAACGATATATGTTTAGTTGTGCTTCACGCGCTACAAGTATGGAAGAACTTGGTAATGACATGTATCCAAAAGCAAAGAAGAAATTATTAGATGAGGGCGTTAATGTTGAAAAACATATAGCACGTCAGATGAAAAAAGATGAATATAAAGATTATGATTACATAATAGTCATGGAAGAAAGAAATAAAAGGGATGTACTTAGAATAATAGGTGATGATCCAGAGAATAAGATACATCTATTGTTAGAGTATAGTGATAATTTAAAAGATATAGATGATCCTTGGTATACAGATGATTTTGACATAGCTTATAAAGAAATATATGATGGTTGTACTGGATTATTTAATTATCTAGTTGAATTGGGTGATAGAAATGGAGCAGAAGATTAAAGATAAGTTATCTTTAGTACCACATAAACCTGGTTCTTATCAAATGAAAGATAAGAATGGGGTGATTATATATGTTGGTAAAGCAAAAGACTTACATAAAAGAGTTAGTTCTTATTTTAATAGAGAACAAACTGGTAAGACAGCGAAGATGGTAAGCTTAATAGATGACTTTACTTATATAGTTGCTGATAGTGAATTAGAAGCATTTATTATAGAGATTAATTTAATTAAAGAACATAATCCTAAGTATAATATAATGCTTACTGATGATAAGAGTTATCCTTATATTGAATATATCTCTCATCCATATCCAAGATTAAAGGTAGTTAGATATTTAAATATAAAGAAAAGAGATAAAAAGAAGTTATTTGGTCCTTATCCAAATGCTTATGCTGCTAAAAGAATAGTTAATTTAATTAATAGATTATATCCGTTAAAAAAATGTGAAGGTAAACCAAAAGATTTGTGTTTGTATTATCACATTGGTGAATGTTTAGGTTACTGTGTTAAAAAAATAGAACCTGAAGTGATTGAAAAGATGGAGAATGAAATACTTTCTTTCTTAAAAGGTAATGATGATATTTTAAAAAATAAAATATTAAGTAAGATTGAAGAGTATAGTAATAATCTAAATTATGAAATGGCTTTAGATTTAAAGAAAGAATTAGAATATGTAGATATAGTAATGTCTAAACAAAAAGTTGAATTACATGATTATGTAGATAGAGATGTAATTAATTATTATTTAGATAAAGGTTATCTATCTGTAGAAATATTATTTATTAGAAATGGTAAATTATTAAATCATGAAAATAAAATCTTCCCAATCTATGGTGAAGTTGAAGATGAATTAGAATACTTTATTGCTAATTATTATCAAAGGAATGAAATACCTAGAGAAATAATTGTACCAGAAGTAGTTAATTTAGAAAGTATTATGAATGTTGTAGATACTAACTTTGTTACAGCTCAAAAAGGAGCTAAAAAAGGCTTGCTAGATATGGCATTAGATAATGCAAAGATGAATTTGGATAATAAGTTTGAATTAATTCAAAAAGAAGAATTAAGAACTGAAAATGCTAATGAAGAATTAAGAAAATTATTAAATATGGATTCTTTATATAGAATTGATGTATTTGATAACTCTAACTTATTTGGTAGTTTTGCTGTATCAGGTATGGTGGTTTATATTGATGGTAAACCGGCTAAGAATGAATATCGAAAATTCAAAGTAAGTGTTGATGTTAATGATGATTATAATACGATGAAAGAAATAATGTATCGTAGATATCAAAGAGCGTTAGTTGAAAGACAAGTATTACCTGATTTAATAATTGTTGATGGTGGCGAGAATCAAATAAGAGCTGCTAAGGAAATAATAGATATGTTACATGCAAATATTAAAATTGTTGGTTTGAAAAAGAATGATAAACATAGAACTAATGATTTAATTGACAGTGATTTAAGTGTTATTACTTTAGATAGAACTAGTAATGTATTCCATTATTTAACAAGAATGCAAGATGAAGTACATAGATTTACTATTAACTATCATAGACAAATAAGAAGTAAAGGTAGTATTAGTAGTGTTTTAGATGATATTGAAGGTATCGGTTCATCTAGAAAGAAAATGTTAATTAAAAAGTTTGGTAGTGTTACAAAAATGCGTAATGCTTCAATAGAAGAATTAAGTGAAGTATTACCAGAAAAAGTAGCTGTTGAATTAAAGAAATATTTAGAAGAAAAAGAGAATAGTAAGAACGATAGTGATATGCTATAATACGAAAAGAAATGGGGAATTACAATGAGTAGTGAATTTAAAATTCCAAAGAAATATTTAGGGAATAAAAGAAAAGATGCATTAAGCTGGGATGAAAACTTTATGTTACATGCTGTTGTTGCATCTTCAAGAAGTAAAGATCCTAATAGTCAAGTTGGTGCTTGTATTGTTGGAAGTAATAATAGAATATTATCTTTAGGTTATAATGGTGCACCAAATAATTGGGATGATGATAATTTCCCATGGGATAGAAATAATGAAGATCCTAAATTAAATAAGTATCCTTATGTAATTCATGCAGAGATGAATGCTTTGTTGAATTATAAAGGTGATAATAAGGATTTAGAAGGATCAACAGTATATGTTACTTTATTCCCTTGTCATGAATGTGCTAAATGTTTAGCACAAGCAGGTATTAAAAGAGTAGTTTATTTATCAGATAAGTATTTAGGTACGGATGATAATACAATGAGTAAGACTTGCTTAGAATATTGTGGTGTTACATATGAAGGATTCCCAGAAGAATTAAGAAGAGATTTCTTAGTATCACTAAGAGCAGATATTGGAATAAAGTTAGAAGAACAAATTAAAAAGGGTAGATAAAAATGAATATAAGTGAATTTGATTATAATTTACCAGAAGAATTAATTGCGCAAACTCCTTTGAAAGATAGATCAGCTTCACGACTTTTAGTAATGGATAAAAAGAGTGGGGAATTAAAACATAGACATTTTAAAGATATTATTAAATTTTTAAGAAAAGGAGATGTCTTAGTTTTAAATGATACTAAAGTTATTCCTGCACGTTTAATTGGTGTTAAAGAAGAAACAGGAGCAGTTATTGAACTTTTACTATTAAAAGATTTAGGTGAAGATGAATGGGAATGTTTATCTAAACCAGCTAAGAGATTAAAGATAGATACTATTATTAGTTTTGGTGAAGGTTTATTAAAAGCTAAAGTAACTAGTAAGTTAGATGAAGGTTTAGTACATGTTAAGTTAATTTATAATGGTATTTTAATGGAAATATTAGATAAGTTGGGGACAATGCCACTTCCTCCATATATACACGAAAAGTTAGAAGACCAATCTAGATATCAAACTGTATATGCGAAGAATATTGGAAGTGCTGCAGCACCAACAGCTGGATTGCATTTTACAAAAGAATTAATGGCAGAAATAGAGAAGAAAGGTATTATAATTACATATGTTACATTACATGTTGGATTAGGTACTTTTAGACCTGTAGAAGTAGATAATATATTAGATCATAAAATGCATAGCGAATATTATATTATGTGTGAAGAAACAGCTAATATATTAAATAAAGCTAAAGATGAAGGCAGAAGAATAATTGCTGTAGGTACAACTAGTACTAGAACATTAGAAACTATTGCAACTAATAATAAAGGTAGATTTAAAGCTACTTCAGGAGATACAAATATATTTATTTATCCTGGATATGAATTTAAGGGAATAGATTGTTTAATAACAAATTTCCATTTACCAAAGAGTACATTAGTTATGTTAGTTAGTGCTTTAAGTAGTAGAGATAATATTCTTAATGCTTATAGTGAAGCAATAAAAGAAAAATATAGATTCTTTAGTTTTGGAGATGCTATGTTTATTACTAATGATATGAAAGAAGATTAAATCTTCTTTTTTTATGTTATAATTACATAGTAGGTGATACTATGAAGAATAAAATTGTATTAATTGGTTGTGGTAATGTTGGAATGGCTTATGCATATGCATTATTAAATCAAACGGTATTTTTAGATGAACTTGTATTAATTGATGTTAATAAAGATAGATGCGAAGGAGAAGCAATGGATTTAAATCATGGGCTTGCTTATAGTCCTTCTAAGTTTACGATTAGAGTAGGCGATTATGCTGATTGTAAGGATGCTAGAATTGTTGCTATTGCAGCTGGTGCTAACCAAGCTGTTGGTGAAACAAGAATGGATTTGATTGAAAAGAATGCTAAAATCTTTAAAAGTATTATTAGCGATGTAATGGCTAATGATTTTAAAGGTATATTTTTAGTAGCTACTAATCCTTTAGATGTTATGACTTTCTTAACTTTAAAATATAGTGGTGTTAAACCTAATAGAGTAATAGGAACCGGTACTACTTTGGATACTTCTAGATTAAGATTCATGTTAAGTGAGAAGACTGGTATATGTCCTAAAAATATTGAAGCTTATGTAATTGGTGAACATGGAGATTCAGAATTTATTCCATGGAGTAATGCAAATATTGCACTTAAAAAAATATCTTCTTTTATTAGTGAAGAAGATATGATTAATATTGAAGATAGAGTAAGAAATAGTGCTTATGAAATAATTAATAGAAAAGGTGCTACTGCTTATGGAATAGGTATGTGTATGGTTAGAATTACATGTGCTATTTTAGAAGATAAAAATATTATTTTACCTGTATCTAGTTATGATGATAAGGATGATGTATGTATTTCTACACCTGCTGTAGTAGGTGGTAAAGGAGTTATGGAGAAACTATTTATTCCTTTGAATGAAGAAGAACAGAAGAAGTTAGATAATTCTATAAGAGTTATTAAGGAAGCTTGTGAAAGTATAAAATAAAAAAGATGCGATTGGCATCTTTTTATTTTCCCATTTGAGCTTGTGCTAACATTTCTTCGTCACAAACGAACATTTTACGATAGTAACCTTCGTATTGGAATAATTCACCATCGTAGAAACCTAATTCATCAGTAACTTGTCTATTAAGTTTGTCTAATTGCTTTCTTCTTAAATTCATTGCTGCAGTTTTAGTTTTTTCGTTTGGAATAGATTCAATTACACTTAGTGGCATAATTACTGCTTTTCTAATCATTTCAAATGCTTTTAATTCTGGATCTACTGTGTTAATTAAGAAGAATATTTTTTCATCATAACTCTTTAATACACGAGAAATGCTAGGTTCTACTATTGCTCTCATTGTTTCTTTGTATAGAGCACCTTTATCTTCAATACCAGTAGTTGTACTTGGCTTTTTAGAAAATTTTCTTTTCATATCAGCAAATGCTTTGATTCTTTCTATATCTTCAGGTTTAATATCTACGAAATATTTGTAATCTTGTTTACGAGAATATAACATAGCTTTAGTTACTTGAAGACTTCTTCCGTATTCAGTTGTCATAATAACACCCCTTCTTTTTGACACAACTTTGCTTATTATAGTGTTTTTTTGACAATTTGCAAATTTTCCTATAAATTATGATATAATCTATTCGATTAAGGGGCGATTATATGAAAGTTAAATATAATCTATTACATGAAGAAAAGGACACTAATGCTAGATTAGGTACTATTGAAACTAATTATGGTACTTATGAAACACCAATGTTTATGCCAGTTGGTACCCAAGCTACAGTTAAAACTTTATCTCCAGAAGAATTAAAAGAAGTTCATGTAGGAATTATTTTATCTAATACATATCATTTATGGTTAAGACCGGGTGAAGACATAGTAGATAAAGCTGGGGGATTACATAAGTTTATGAATTGGAATGGACCAATCTTAACAGATAGTGGAGGATTTCAAGTATTTAGTTTATCGAAACCTAAATGGATTAGTGAAGATGGTGTTAAGTTTAAATCTCATTTAAATGGAGAAGAATTATTATTAACTCCTGAGAAAAGTATAGAGATACAAAATAAATTAGATTCTGATATTGCAATGTCTTTTGATGAATGTGTTGGTTTTCCTCATACTAGAGAATATGTAGAGCAATCTGTAGAAAGAACTCTAAGATGGGCGAAGAGAGGAAAAGACGTATTTAATAATGAAAGACAATCTTTATTTGGTATTGTTCAAGGCGCTGAGTATGAAGATTTAAGAAAGCATTGTGTAGAAGAATTGGTTAAGATGGGATTTGATGGTTATTCTATTGGAGGTACTGCTGTAGGTGAACCTAAAGATGTACAATACCAACAAGTAGAATACTCATGTAAGTATTTACCTAAAGATAAAGTTAGATATTTGATGGGTGTTGGAGATCCAATAGATATAATTGAGAATACTTTAAGAGGAGTAGATATATTTGATTGTGTTGCCCCAACAAGATTGGCAAGACATGGTCATGCGCATACTAAGTATGGAAAGATAAATCTTAAGAATAATAAATATAAAGAAGATTTTAGTCCGATAGATGAAAATTGTGATTGTTATGCTTGTAAGAATTATACTAAAGCTTATATAAGACATTTAATAGTTGCAGATGAAACATTTGGTCAAAGATTATTATCTATGCATAATATAAGATTCTTAATTAAATTAACTGAGGATTTAAGAGAAGCTATTAAAGAAGATAGATTATTAGAATATAGAGAACAATTTATTAAAGA
>JAEEGL012328856.1_pt1 | contig 18120 bp, 22 predicted proteins | sample 9134231 | NCBI WGS metagenome assembly JAEEGL01 (sample SAMN16246548, study PRJNA631951) | gut metagenome | biome: gut microbiome; feature: rumen; material: fiber-attached | host: Bos | place: Iran: Karaj | collected 2018-10 | reverse complement strand
TCGTTGAATCGCATATCGACGACCGGACCGATGACACTTACGACTTCTCCTATATTTTCGTTCATGATTCTTCCTTTCTGTTCCTTCCTGAGGAAGCCACGATCTCATTCATCTCCTGAGTGATGGCTGCCTGTCTTGCCTTATTGTAATAAAGCTGCAATTCATTGATCAGTTTTTCCGCATTCTTGTTCGCCATGTTCATGGCATTCCTTCGTGCGGCATTCTCCGAGGTCTTTGCCTCCAGGAAGGCGACATAGATCTGTGAGGAGACATACATCGGGATCAGCTCGTTGAGTACCTCGTTGCGGCTCGGCTCCAGAAGCAGGGTCTCATCCTTTTCTTCGTTCTCGAGCTGCAGCGGAAGCAGCTTCATCAGCGTCGGGGTGTATGTCAGCGTATTGATGTATTTGGTATAGACGACATTGATCTCGTTCATCTCAAACTTCGAAAACAGAAGCAGGATGTTGTCGATCATCGTATTCAGTATGGTCGGCTGCAGGTCCTCGAGCTCATCGTAGCGTTTGACGACCAGATAGTCGTTTTTCATCAGCCAGTTGTAGCCGATGGTCCCGATCGCAAAGATCGGCACATCCTTGGAGACGTTCTTTTCCACGAACTTCAGCACTTCCAGGTTGTAGCTTCCGCATAGACCGGAATTGGATGTGATGACGATATATAAGGGGTTGCTTATATCGGTCTTGACCAGATACGGGTTGTCTTCAACTTCCGGACCCTTGCCTTTCAGCGCAAGCATGATGAAACGCCTGAGGTTCTTCGCATACTCTTCATTGAGCTGCGTCTTCAGGTTGTACTTCTGCAGTTTGACGGTCGCCACCAGTTCTGTCGCGTTGGTCAGTTTCTTGGTGGAATTGACCGTCTGCAGTCTTTTTTTGATCGCACTGATCTGTCCGGCCATAATGTTAATCTATCAGTCTGAATTTTGTCGTAAATACTTTGATCGTCGAGCTGAGCTGTTCCATGAGCTCATCATCGATATCTTTCTTATCTTCGATCTGCTTTATCAGATCGCGGTGTACGGAGTTCATTTCCTCCAGCAGTTCTTTCTCGTATTCCTTCATTTCCTCCAGCGGGATCTCATCGAGGAGATTGAGCTTGCCCGCCAGGAGAAGGATGATCTGATCGGCAGTCGCCATCGGCTGGTATTGCGGCTGTTTGAGCATTTCGACCAGATGGGAACCGTGATTGATCCTCGCCCTGGTCGACGGATCGAGATCCGAACCGAACTGCGCGAAGTCCAGAACTTCCTGGTATTGGGAAAGATCGAGCTTCAGCGAAGAAGAGACCTTCTTCATCGCCTTGATCTGGGCGGACGAACCGACACGCGATACGGAAAGACCGTAATCGATCGCCGGACGGATGCCCGAGTTGAACATCTCGGTCTGTAAGAAGATCTGACCGTCAGTGATCGAAATGACGTTGGTCGGGATATATGCCGAGATATCGCCCGCCTGCGTCTCGATGATCGGAAGTGCCGTCAAAGAACCTTCGCCAAGGCGCTTGGAAAGTTTTCCGCTCCGTTCCAGAAGTCTCGAATGCAGGTAGAAGACATCGCCCGGGAATGCTTCTCTTCCGGGAGGCCTTCTAAGCAGCAGGGAAAGCGTACGGTATGCGACCGCATGCTTGGACAGGTCATCGTAAACGATGAGGACATCTTCGCCCTTGGACATCCAGTATTCACCGATACTGCAGCCCGCATAAGGAGCGATGTATTGCAAGGACGCCAGTTCACTGGCACCGGCTACGACGACCGTCGTATAGGCCATCGAACCGAAATCATTCAGTTTTTCGATGATCTGGGCGACCGTGGAGTTCTTCTGTCCGATCGCGACATAAATACATTTGACGTTGCGGCCCTTCTGGTTGATGATCGTATCGATCGCCAGAGCCGTCTTGCCGGTCTGGCGGTCACCGATGATCAGCTCTCTCTGGCCTTTGCCGATCGGGATCATCGAATCGATGATCTTGATGCCGGTCTGTAACGGCTCATTGATCGGGCTGCGGTCGATGACGCCCGGTGCGGCGACTTCGATCTGCCGGCTTTCCGTGGTCTTGATGATTCCCTTGCCGTCGATCGGTCTTCCCAAAGCATCGACGACTCTGCCTAAGAGCTCATCGCCGACGGGAACTTCGATGACTTTGCCGGTCGAAGAGACCTGCGTGCCTTTGACGATATCTTTGTCGTTGCCCAAAAGGACGGCAGCGATGTTGTCTTCTTCCAAGTCCATGACCATGGCCTTGGTCTCACCGATATTGAGCAGCTCGCCGGCCATCGCCCGGTAGATCCCGGAGATGTTGGCGACACCGTCGGCCACCGAAGTGACATAACCGGTCGTCATGTTGGAATCCCTGCGGATGCCGCTGACATCGAAATCTTCGACATCCTTCTTCAGATCGATGCCGAAATTCTCCAGATCCTTGTCGAGCTCTTTCTTCAGCATCGAGCTCTTCAGATCCTCGATCTTGGAACGGTAGGTCCCGTCCCAGACCGAATCGCCGATGACGACTTTGACACCGCCGATGAGGTCCTTATCGATCTTGTTTTCCAGTTTGATGTTTTTGGACAGTTTTTTCGAGAATGCATCTTCCAGGATCAGCAGATCACCTTCGGCGATCTTCCTTGCCGAAAAAGCCGCACCGAAAAGGACACCTCTTGCCCGGTAATAACGGGAGATGAATTCATGGATGAGTTCAATCTCCATGTGTTTGCGCGGGATCTGATCGGCGATCAGAAAAAGGCCGTGCAATACGGACGGATCGAGTTCCCCGTGAAAGACCTCCTGCAGTTTTTCTTTTTTCTCCTGGCTGGAACGGTCGGCGGATGTGATGAAACGGGCGAGTTCCGCATCGGCGTTGATCGCGTCGTTGATCTGACTCAGTTCATTGAAGCTGACATCGATCAGATCTTCCTGTGTGACCAGTTCCATCAGCCTTTCCGCATAGGAGCTGATATGGACGTTCATTTAGAGATCACTTCCTTGACAAAAGAATTGATGCTGGAGCGTTCCGCATCGGAATCGACGTTGTTCTGAAGGACCTTTTCGGCTGCGGAGATCGCTGTTTCGACGATCTCGGAGCGCATCTCTTCCATCATCTTGGCCTTCTGCATCTCCATGTCATGCTTCGCATTCTCAAGAAGCTGAGCCGACTGCTTCTTGCCTTCGGCGATCAGTTCGTTCTTCAGCGTCTGACCTTCTTCTCTGGCTTCCTTGACGATCATTTCCGCATCCCTGTTGGCATCGGAGATGATGTCTTTGGCCTGTTTGGAGATCTGTTCGTTCTCTTCCTTGAGAGCGGCCGCCTCGGAAAGCTTTTCCTGTTCGAATCTGCTTCTTTCATCCAGGATCTTCTTGACCGGTTTCCACGCCAGCTTGTACATCAGGTAAAACAGCACAGCTGTCGCACAGAGCTGAGTGATCGCCGTCCAGACATCCGGGATAAGAAGTTCCAGAATATCTACGATCTGCATCTTATGCTCCTAAGATGAAGATGATCAGGAAAGCGACCAGCAGACAGTAAATAGCACAGGTCTCCGAGATCGCAGCACCGACGATGGCCATGGACTGGATCTTGTCGGCAGCATCCGGGTTCTTGCCGATGGATTCGACCGCCTGAACGGCGACCTTGCCTTCCATGATACCGGTGACACAACCGCCGCAGACACACATCGCAGCTGCAAATGCCATTAACGCTTTTTCCATATATTTTTCCTCCTCGTTGAACTATTTATTTATTAGGCAGTTCCTTGCCTATGAATGACGTTGTCAAAGTGATGAAGATGAACGCCTGCATGACGCCCGAGAACAGATCGAAGTAGAAGTGTAAGACCGGTGCGATCAGGACACCGAAGATGTTGAACTTCGCCCCGATCACCGGGATCATCCGCGAGATCGATCCCAGCATCTGATAGATGACTGACATCAGGATACCGCCGGACAGGATGTTGCCGAACAGACGCAGTGACAGGGATAACAGGGTCGAGAGCTTGGACATGATGTTCAGGACGACGAACGGGGCCATCGGCTCGAACCAGGATTTGATATAGCCCTTCGCTCCCCGCGCCTTCGCCGAATAAAATTCGATCAGGATGCAGGTGACCGCCGCCAGGACCAGCGTGACCGACAGATTGGAAGTCGGGGTCTCTAAGGCAAACAAGCCGAGGATATTGGACAGAAAGATGAAGGCTGCCACCGACATGATGTACGGCGTCAGATACGTCGCCACCTCATCGTTGGTCTTTTCCTTGACCATCTTGTCGATCATTTGCGCATACATGATCACCAGCAAGACGATGCCCTTGGGCTCGCTCAAAGGATCAAACTCTTTTAATTTCTTATTGATATAGAAAAGAAGTGCAGCCATGGCGATTGTGACGATGATGACTGTAAAGACAGCTGCCTGTAACTTCATTCCGTTTTCCTCCCTTTCCTGCTTAATGCGTCGGCCAGCAGCGCGACCAGGAACAACGTGAATCCGACCGCGACCCCCACCATATGGAAGATCTGCGGATTCTTCACTGCTATATATATTACCACCATCAGAAGAGCGAAACGTATTATGTTCCCCGGGATCAGCACGGCATAATTGAGCTGTTCCGACCCGATGGCCGCTTTCATCGTCAGCGACAGTACCAGCATGTTGAACATCGAATACGCCGCCGACAGTAAGATCCCGTATGCGATCTTGACATCGATGAACCAGGCGCCGGCACTTAACAGAAGCGCGATCAGCGTGGTGATCAGATAGATCTTCAGCTTCATTTCCCGTACTCCTGCATGTTCCGGTTGACCTTGTCGATCAGCAGATTGAGCTCTTCGCATTCCTCTTTGGCGAATCCTTTGGTCAGGATCGCGACGTAGTCTTCCTGTATCTTCTTGGCTTCTTCGATGATGGGTCTCGCGCTCTCGGCGATCTGCAGATGCTTGGTCTTGCGGTTGCCCTCGCGGAAACTCGACGTGACGTAGCCGCGCTTCTTGAGCCGGGCGATCGAATTGGAGACCACCGACTTCTTCAGACGCTGAAAACGCATGATCATGGCCGCCGAATCGGCCGGATTAGAATCTTCGAGATACAGTAAAATGACCAGCTGCGTATCGGTCAGCTGATACTTCTTACAAAGAGGATTCAGAAGCTCCTGGTACAGGCCTTTGGAAGCGTAGGTATTCTCAATGATCGGTATCATTTTGTCTTATTTTGATAGTTCAGATATGAACAATATCTATATTTTATATTGTCTGATATGAAAATTCAATATTGCCGACCGTTCCTCTTGAAACAAAAAAACAAGTCCTTTTCCGCTCGATCTCATCAAGGGGAAAAGGACTGTTTTATCACTTGCTTTCTTTGAAGATCGTCGCCAGCGAAGCGATGTCCTGCAGATCGGAAGGAACGATGATCTTCGTCGCCTGACCGTCCGCCATCTTCTCCGCCGCTTCCATCGAACGGATGGAGAGATACTCCTTGCTCGGAGCAGCCTGATTGACCATTTCGATGGCCTTGGCCTGCGCCTGCGCAACGGCGCGGATGGCTTCGGCTTCACCTTGCGCGGTACGGATCCTTTCCTCGCGGACGGCATCCGCCCTTAAGATCGCGGATTCCTTTTCACCTTCCGCCCTGGTGATCGCGGACTGCTTCTCACCTTCCGCCGTCAGGATGACGGCACGTTTCTCACGTTCCGCCTTCATCTGCTTCTCCATCGCTTCCTGGATGGATTTCGGCGGCGTGATGTTCTGCACCTCGACTCTGGTGATATCGATGCCCCACTTGTTGGTCGCTTCATCCAGGACCTTGATCGTCTCGTTGTTGATCTTTTCCCTGGACGTCAAAGTCTCATCCAGCGTCATGGAACCGATGATGTTACGCAAAGTCGTCGCACAGAGATTTTCGATCGCGGCGATCGGACGCTCGACGCCATATGTCAGAGCTTTGGGATCGATGACCTGGAAGTAGACGACCGAGTCGACGTTCATCGTGACGTTATCTTTGGTGATGACCGACTGCGGTTCGAAGTCGGCGACCTGTTCCTTCAGGGAGATCTTGCGCACGACTCTTTCTAAGATCGGTGTCTTCAGATGCAGCCCGGCATGCCAGGTCGCGGAATACTTGCCGAGGCGCTCGATGACCCAGGCATTGCCCTGCGGCACGATGCAAAGGCAGGAGATCGCACTTGCGGCGATAAGCAATAACAGAACGATTAAGATGATGATGAATTTCATTTCAGAAACCTCCGTATCAGATAGAATATGTATCCGGCATTATGGATGAATACCGAGTACAGGAACAAGAACAAAGAGATCAGAAACACGGCCTTCAGATATGCTTTGCTCGGAAAACGTTTGAATAAGAACAGCCAGACGAAGATGCCCGGATTCAGACACAGGAATAAGAAGATGCCCGGAAAGATCACCGGTTCCCGCATCAGGAAGCCGGCTGCGAAAAAGAAGAAGACCGCAACCAGATCGATGAAAAACCAGGGAGAAAGCTTTCCCTGCATCTTTTCCAAAGATCCGGACCTTCCCAGATGGGCGGCGCGGTGTTCTTGAGCCAGCTGTCTGGCATCGCAGTCATCTTCGTGCTGCTTCCTCAGATCTTTTCCCTCGTCGAGGTCCCATGCCGAGATCCTGTTTTCACGGGCGATCTCCTTTGCGAGCCAGTCATCTTCGTTGTATTTTTCAAAATCGTTTTTGATCATGTTTCACCTGCACTATATCCATTATATTACACTTGTCTTCCCGGGGAAACTTTCACAAGGGCACACCCTTTTATGATGAGGATCTTGGAAGATACGACAAAAGATCAGCTTGCATGCTGATCTTTCGTTGATTATGGATTTGATTTTGGATTGACGGTCTACATCAGTTCGATCAGATTGCAGATGCCCAGGTTGTATCCCTCCGGCAGGTCCACGACCGGTTGAAGTGTCTGCCGTAAAAGTTCATATTTCTTGAGATAGCCGTTCGCTACTCTGGAGCCCAGCGACGTCAGCTTGATCGAACTGTAATACTCCTGCTCGATCAGACCCATCTTTTTCAAAGTACCCAGCATCTTGTGGATACTTGCCCTCGAATAGTCCATCTGTTCCGCGACATCGACGCTGCGGATGACGTGCTTGTTCATGCTGATCTTCTTGATCGTCAACAAATACATGATTTGATTTCCTGTCAGTTTCATCTTCTCCACCACCTTCAAGAATTAAAAAAGAAAAATATCAAAAATTTCAGAATACTCCATTATAGTCCCATATAATAATACAAAACTTCAAGTACCTATCTTGATTCTATCACTTTTTGGGTACTTGTAACTATCTCATTCCCTCAAATTTGTAAAAAAATTATCAAATAAAAAAGAGAACATATCGCTATGTTCTCTTTTATTCAGGCTTTCTTATGCGCCATGCCGTGGACATAACGCAATGCACAAGTCGAACAGTTCTTTCCGCAGGCACAGGACGGCAGCCCCCTCTTCTTCGCCTTCAGCAAAGAAGCGGCACACAGATACAAGAGTATCCCCACCAGTGTGAGCACGATGATGTTTCCGATATTCTGTGACAGCCAATCCATATAGATACCTCCGAAATATGATAAGTTTACTTATTTGACTCTGACTTCCTGCGTCAGTTTCTCCGCCTCCTTGTAAGGCTTGAACAACATGTAGACTACGAATGCGATGAGAGCAACTGCAGCGATCAGACCGATCACGTTCACCTTTCCGTTAAGCGCGGAACCGATCTGGTAGATGCAAAGCGAGACGCCGTAAGCGAAGACACACATGTAAGCGATGGCGATCGCCGTCCACTTGGCATTGTTCATCTCACGCTTGATGGCACCCATCGCCGCAAAGCACGGAGCACACAGAAGGTTGAAGACCATGAAAGAGAAGGCGGCGACGGATGAACCCTTGAAGAACACATCCAGGACGCCCATGATCTCTTCGCCTTCCTCGACCAGGTCCGGCAGATCTTCCATGGAGATCAGCGTACCGATCGTACCGACGACATCTTCCTTGGCAACAAGGCCTAAGACTGTCGCGACGGTCGCCTGCCATGTACCGAAACCTAACGGTGCAAAGATCCACGCGAACAGCGAACCGATGTTCTCTAAGATCGAAGCGCCTTCGCCTTCTTCACCCAGATAATGGAAACCGCCTTCAAAGGACAGCGAATTCAGGATCCAGATGACGACGGAAGACAAGACGATGACCGTGCCCGCACGCTTGATGAAGGACCAGCCTCTCTCCCAGGTACCTCTGAGTACATTGGTGACGGAAGGCACATGGTAAGCCGGCAGCTCCATGACGAACGGTGCCGGATCGCCGGCGAAGAGTTTCGTCTTCTTCAGCATGATACCCGAGATGATGATCGCGGCGACACCGATGAAATAAGCACAAGGTGAGACCCACCAGGCTTTATTGAATACCGCACCGGCGATCAAAGCGATGATCGGCAGCTTCGCTCCGCACGGGATGAAGCAGGTCGTCATGATCGTCATACGGCGGTCACGCTCGTTCTCGATCGTTCTTGTTGCCATGACACCCGGAACGCCGCAGCCGGAGCCGATCAGCATCGGGATGAAGGATTTGCCGGAAAGACCGAATTTACGGAAGATACGGTCCATGACGAAGGCAACACGTGCCATATAGCCGACATCTTCCAGAATGCACAACATCAGGAACAGGACGATCATCTGCGGTACGAAACCAAGGACCGCGCCGACACCGCCGACGATACCGTCGGAGACTAAGGACGTCAGCCACTCGGCGACACCCAGGCTTTCCATGATGGAAGCCGCACCGTCGGTCAGCCAGCCCGCAAAGACGTCGTTGGTCCAGTCAGTCAGGAAGGTACCGAACGGTCCCATCGCCAGCCAGTAGACACCGAACATGATCAAGGCAAAGATCGGCAGACCCAGGATACGGTTGGTGACGATCTTGTCGATCTTGTCGGAAGCCGTCAGCTTGCCGGCAGATCTTTTCTTGTAGATGCCTTTCAGCAGATTGCCGATATAGATATATCGTTCATTGGTGATAATGGATTCGGCATCATCGTCCATTTCCTCTTCCACGGCCTCGATATCCTTATTGATATGCTCGAGGACCGACTTGTCGAGTTTGAGAGAGTTCATGACCTTTTCATCGCGTTCGAACAGCTTGACGGCATACCATCTCTGCTGTTCTTCCGGAAGTCCGTGGACACAGGCTTCTTCGATGTGGGCCAGGGCATGTTCGACCGATCCGGAGAACGTGTGCATCGGCACCGTCTTGCCGTTTCTGGCTGCTTCAACGGCTGCTTCCGCCGCCTTGTCGATGTTGGTGCCCTTCAAAGCGGAGATCGAAACGAAATTGACGCCCATCTCCTTGGAAAGCATCTTGAGATCGATGGTATCCCCATTCTTTTCGACGAGGTCCATCATATTGATGGCGACGACGACCGGGATGCCCAGTTCGGTGAGTTGCGTCGTCAGATACAGATTTCTTTCCAGGTTCGTGCCGTCGACGATGTTTAAGATCGCATCCGGCCGCTCGGTGATCAGATATTCTCTGGCAACGACTTCTTCCAGTGTATAAGGCGAAAGGGAATAAATACCCGGCAGGTCGGTGACGATGACATCCTCATGGCCTTTCAGTTTTCCCTCTTTTTTCTCTACAGTGACACCTGGCCAGTTTCCGACGAACTGATTGGAACCGGTCAGCTGGTTGAACAGGGTCGTCTTGCCGCTGTTCGGATTTCCGGCTAAGGCAATTCTAATGCTCATAGTTTCTTATCCCCCTTTTAATAAACTTCCACCATCTGCGCATCCGCTTTACGGATGGAGAGCTCATAGCCCCGGACGGTGACTTCGATCGGATCGCCTAACGGAGCGACCTTACGGACGTAGATCTCCACGTTTTTGGTCACGCCCATGTCCATGATCCTGCGCTTGACGGCGCCTTCGCCATGAAGCTTCTTCACTTTGCAGGTAGCACCGATGGCAACGTCTTTTAATGTTTTCATACTTATCCCTCCTGATTCAGATCATGATCTTGGAAGCCAGTTCCTTATCCAAAGCCACCTTGGTATCCTTCACGTTGACGATCAGAGAACCGTTCACGTCCGAAATGACTGAGACCACGGCACCCGTGACGAAACCCATATCCTCCAGGTGTTTCTTCGTCTCCGGTCTTCCGCCGACTTTTTTGATCACATTGAATTCATTCCTGTCCGCATAAGTGAGTGGCAACATAGATCTTCAGCCTCCTTAGTTAGCATCTGCTAACGTACACATTTATTTTAGTTAGCAATTACTAACCTGTCAATCGTTTTTTCTCTCCTTGCCTGAGCGTTTCCCTGTCCTTTGTCTTGTGTTAAGCTATAATGAAAGTGAAGAAATAAAGCAGCAAAGGTACAAACATATGAACATCCAGGAATCCGCTGAAATGTATCTCGAGACGATCCACGTCCTGTGCGATCAGCTCGAACACGTCCGTTCGATCGACATCTGTCACAAGATGAATTTTTCCAAACCTTCCGTCTCAAGAGCCATGAAGAACCTCAAGGCGGAAGACTATATCGACATCTCGTCCGAAGGTTACATCACCTTAAAAGAAAAAGGCCTGGCGATCGCCGAAAAGATCTACGAGCGTCACAAGACCCTGACGAGTTTCTTTACCGGCCTGGGCGTTTCGCCCCAGACCGCGGAAGACGATGCCTGCCGGATCGAACACGTCATCTCCGACGAGACATTTGAAAAGATCAAAGAAAGCATGAAGGACTGCCGTTAGACAGTCCTTCATTTTTTATTCTTGATTATTTGACGATGACCGATCCGCCGATGAACTCTCTTAAGATCGAGTTGTTCGGAATGATGTATTCATCATAGATCGGATCGAAGTACTTCAAGAACGCCAGCATCCGCTGCGCCTCCCCGTACTCCGGTTCTTCACGTTTGATCCGCTTGAGAAGCGGTTCGGCGTATTTTTTGAGTACCGCATACTCATAGATGCAGTTGGAATTGAAGAAGACATCCGCCTTGGAATTGTAAGGGAAGATGTTGGCATCTTCCGAAGAACGGACCTTCGGCCACATGCCGATCGTGCGCTGGGCGGGCGAATTGCGGAACTTGTAGTCCCGCACCAGCCTTCTGAGCATCCGCGCATCCGTCGTGGAGATGCGGTTGTGGTGGTCGATGGAGATCGGTGTGAACGGCGAGATGTAAATCTTGAACTTCTCCTTCTCCTCGATGTTGGCCGTCAGGGCATCGTTCATGCCGTGGATCCCCTCGATGACGATCAGGGTATCCTTCGAGATCTTTGTGATGCGGGTGCCGAAGACCTTCTTGGTCTGATTGAAGTCGAAATGCGGCAGATCGACTTCCTTTCCGTCGAGCAGATCGCGGATATTTCTCATGAACAGATCCGTATCGATCGCCCGGATGCTTTCGAGGTCGACCTCCCCGTTCTCGTCGAAGACCCGTTCATCGAGCTCCTTATAGTAGTCATCGGTGCCCATATACAAGGTCTTGTAGCCGTTGACGTGCAGCTGCACGCAAAGGCGCTTGGCAAACGTGGTCTTGCCCGAAGAGCTCGGTCCGCAGATCAGGATGACTCTCGCCTTCTTTTCCTTGATCATGTCGGCGATGTCGGCGATCCTTTTTTCATGCAGGGCTTCCTGCATCAGGACCATCTCCGCCACATCGTCGTACAGGATGCGCTTGTTGAGGTCGCAGACGAAATTGACGTCCATGATCTGCCCCCACTTGGTCGCCTCCGAGAAGGCATTGTAAAGCATCTCCTGTTCCTCGTAAGGAGCGATGTGCGCCGGATCGGCCGGATGGGGATAGCGCAGGATCAGGCCGTTCTTGTAGATATCGATGTCGAAGATCTGCACGTAGCCGGTGGACGGGACCAGCAGATTGTAGAAGATCTGCAGTTCGTCTTCCAGGGAATAGATCTCGATGTCATCGATGTTGGTGATCGATTCGACCAGCTGTGCCGCTTCCGTGAGCTTCTGCCTGCGGGCGAGTATCCTCGCCCCCTCCTTGGTCAGATGTTCCTTGACGATCGGGATGTCCTTGTCGACGAGCTCACGCATCCGCTTCTTGGTCGCTTCCACGTCTTCTTGCGTGAACTTGTGGGTCGACGTGATGTATAGACCCTTGTTCAATGAATTGTTGACCGTGACCAGGACCTTCTTTCCGAAGAGATCGTGGACCGCCTTGATGAAGATCAGGATCAGGGAATTCTGATAGACCAGCCAGGCTTCCTGATTGCGCATGTCGAGAAATTCGATGCTGCAGTCATGTTCCGTGATATGGGTCAAAGCCCGATAGGCGTTATCGAGCTTGGCCAGATAGATGGGATAAGGCAGATCATCCTTGACCTGATTTAAAACGTCTTCAAGCCTGACCTTGTCTTCAAAAGAGACGATCCGCTTATCCAGATTGAGGATCTTTGCGTTGTATTTCATATGTTTACCTTTTTATAAAAATTTATCGAGCTCTTCATCGAGGAGCGGATTGCGTTTGAAAGAAGGATCCCTGATCAGTTTCCCCCGGTTTATGACCATCGTCACATTGCGCAAGGCACTGAGATCTGCCAAAGGATCATATTCCGTCACGATGAGATCGGCCGACTTGCCTTTTTCGATCGTACCGGTCACATCGCCCAGACCCAGTAGCTTGGCGTTTTGTGCCGTGGCCGTATGTAAGGCTTCCCTGTTGGAAACGCCGACATATTTATGGAAGTAGACCAGTTCCCGCCAGAAATCGTATTGGGAGATCCACGGACAGCCGACATCGTTGCCCAGAGCGACCGGGATGCCGTTTTCGATCGCGGCGACGGCACATTCCTTGATGCCGTCAAAGACCAGTCTGCCGTTGTACTGTTCGACTTCCGAGGCATTGGAGTCCTTGCGGTCGAAGAATGCGTAAGGAAGGGCCGGCGACAAGGTCGTACAAAGGAAGGCGTTCTTTTCCTTGAACAAAGCGATGATCTCATCGTCCGGCTTGGCACCGTGCTCGATGGAATCCACGCCGTTGATCAAAGCCTGCCGCACGCCCTCCGCAGATTCGACATGGGCAGCCACTTTGTATCCTTTGGCATGGGCATAGTCACAGACTTCCCTGATCATTTCCGGATCCATCTTCATCTGTCCCGGTGTCCCTTTTTCCTTGGCATCGAGGACACCGCCGGTGATCATCAGCTTGATGAGATCGGCGTTCTTTTCCTTGAGCTTATCGACGTGCGCCTTCGCCTCATCGATGCTGTGAGCACATATGGCGACCGAACCCGCCATGTGACCGTGCGGCACCGAGATACCTTCGCCGGAAGTCACGATGCGCGGACCGATGATCTTTCCGGCATCGATCTCATTGCGGACCCGCATATCGAGATCCTTGAGACCGCCGACCGTACGGATCGTGGTCACGCCGCTGAGCAGTTCCAGCTTCGCGTAATGGCGCACCAGCAGGTGGGCGGCTTTGGCACTGAGCGGATTGGAGAACAGCAGACTGACCAGTTTGGTGTTGTCGCGCTGTTTCTTCTGCGGCTTGCCGTTGCCGGCGAGATGGACGTGCATATTGATGAGGCCGGGCATGAGATAAGCACCCTGCAGATCGATGTTCTCATAGCTGGGATCGGCGGCGTTTCCGTCGATGATGCCGACGATCTTTTCGTCGCAGACCAAGACCGTCTTGCCTTTCACGGGTTCCATGGATCTGCTGCCGTCAAGGATGATCCCGTTGGTGAATGCATACTTCATGATTCAGCTCCTCCTACTTTTTCCGTTACGTAATTGCCCTGTATATCTTCGATCGAAAGCGAGAACATCAGCGTCCCTGCCAAGGAATTCTTCAGTTCGTTCTCGATATAAGCTTCGTCGTCCGTGAAGCGGTGAGACAGTTTCCGGCAAAGACGGGCGATCTCTTGTTGATCTTCGATGAACTCCACCCTGCCGAAGACGATGACGCTCTTGAAGCACAGATACCAGTTGTCGTTTTCGGTGAAGCCTTCGCCGTAGACGCAGTACGACGCCTTGTCGTGTGCCTTCAGCGCATCGATCTTGTGACCGCGTTTACCGCCGTGGAAGTAGAGCTTGTTTGTCTCTTTGTCGTAGTAGTGGTTGATCGGCATGCCGTAGGGATAGCCGTCATCCCCGAGCACCGACAAGACACCGCGTTTTTCTTTCTTCAGTATCTGCAGGCATTCTTCTTTGCTCAAGGCCTGCCTGCTTCGCAGCATTTTTCTGAACATGATCTTCAGAACCTCGAATCGTCGATCCCGTCAAGCACTTCCTTCATCTTGGCGGAAACTTCCTTGAGACAGCCGTCTTCGAACGGGACCTTCAGATGCGCTTCCCGGACGATCTCCGTGAAGGTCTTGGTGCCGCCCAGGGAACATATATGGACATAGTCTTTCCAGGCATCTTCGTCCTTGTTGAGCATCCGGACATAAAACTGCAAGGCACAGACTTGCGCAAGGGTGTAGTCGATGTAATAGAACGGCGACTGGAAGATGTGGCCCTGGCGGTAGAAGAAACCGCCGCGTTCCAGCAGATCGAATCCTTCATAGTCGATGTCCGGCTTGTAGATCTTTTCCAGGGAACGGAAGCAAGCCTTCCTTTGCGCCGGCGTCATCTCCGGATGTTCGTAGACTTCATGCTGGAAATGGTCGACCAGACAGCCGTACGGCAAAAACTTCAGGGCATCGGCGATATGGAAGTAATGATACTTTTCCGCTTCCTCCTTGAAGAACAGGTGGCTCCAGGGGTGGGCGAAAAATTCCATCGACATCGAATCGATCTCCGCCGACTCCATCGTCGGGAAAGAAAGATCCGGGATGTCGACGTGTTTGAAGGTGCAGAAGGCCTGGAAGGCATGTCCCGCTTCATGGGTCAGGACATCGACATCGCCCGAAGTTCCGTTGGCATTGGCAAAGATGAACGGGACCTTGTAGTCGTAGATCCCTGTGCAATAACCGCCCATCTCCTTGTTGGGACGGGTCGGCAGATCGAAGAGTTCCCCTTCGACCATCATCTTGAAGAATTCTCCGGTCTCCGGCGACATCTCGCTGTACATCTGCAAAGCCGCCTGCACCAGTTCCTCGATGCTTCCGTGCGGCCGCGGGTTGCCGGTCTTGAAGTTATAGTTCAGATCGTAGCACTTCAAAGAATCGACGCCGATGCGCTTAGCCTGTTTTTCCCGCAGTTCGACGCTCAACGGAACGATGTCTTCGATGACCTGATCGCGGTAGTTTTTGACCATCGTCCTGTCATAGTCCAGACGGTTCATGCGGATGTAGCCTAACGGCGTGAAAGTCGGATAGCCCATCTTCTTGGCCATCCGGTCTCTGACCTTGACGAGCTTGTCATAGATCTCATCGAACTTCTCTTCGTTCTCTTCAAAGAAACGGTTGTAGGCGACCGTCGCCTTCTTACGGACTTCACGGTCCGGATCGTTCATCAGCGGAGCGATCGAAGCCAGATTGTAGACCTTGCCGTCATATTCGATCTTTGCGGAAGATTTCAGCTTTCCGTATTCGGTCGCCAGACGGTTCTCTTCCTGCAGATCTTCGATGATCACCGGCGAGAACGACTTCAGCGTATTCTCCAAAGTCAGGTAGTAAGCCTCCGGGATATCGAGATCCTTGCGGAACTTGTTTTCCAATAAACACTTCGCCAGCTGCACTTCATACACCTGAAGCAGCGGCATCGTCTCATCCCAATACTCGTTTTCCTTGTCATAGAACGCATCGGACGTGTCGATCGTATGACGGATCGAACACAGCGTCTGCATGGACGAGACATGGCCGCGGAAGCTGTTGATCCGCTTGAAGACTTCCATGAACTCTTCCGCTGTCTCAGCCGCTTTGAGCTCTTTCAGAAGCTCTTCGTATTCTTTTTTGAGGTCTTCGTAATTCAGACGCTCGTACTTCAATTCCGAAAATTTCATTCTTCCTCCTTGTTGATCAGCCGCTCAAAGACGACCGATGCAATATACAATCCCACGCTGCCGACGGTAAAGACCGAGGAGCCCAGTGGGTATTTTTCTTTATTTGTTTTTCCTTCCTTGACGATACGACTTTTGACGGCCGGAGAATCGAGAAAGACCACTTCGATCTTCTTGCGGTAGCCTTCCTTTTTCACCAGAGAACGGAAGGCCTTGGCCAGCGGATCGTTCTTTGTCTTGTCGAGACTGGTCAGCGTGATGTTTTCCGGCTTGAGCCTTCTTGCCGAACCCAGAGAAGACAGGACCGGGATCTTCTTCTCATGGCAGAGCTTCACCAGGAAGAACTTCGCTGTCAGCGTATCGATGCAGTCGACGACATAGTCGTAATCCTTATCCAGAACGAAGCTTTCATCGATGAAAGTCCGGATCGTGTCGACCCTAGTATCCGAGATCTCTTCCAGCCGTCTCTTCAAAACATCGACCTTGGGCTGACCGATATTGTCTTTTGCCGTCATCAGCTGCCGGTTGAGGTTGGAAGGCTCCACGACATCGAAATCCAGCAGCGTGATGTTCCCCAGTCCCGAGCGGCAGAGCGCCTCGGCAACGAAGGAGCCAACACCGCCCACACCGCAGACCAGTACATGTTTCTTTCCGATCTTCTCAAGCTTCTGCTTCCCGATCAGATATTCCATCCTGCTCAGATCGACCATCGTCTCACCTCTTTTAACGCTTCTTCCTTATCCGCGAACCACTTCACATCCATTTGATGATTGAAGAACGTATACTGCCTCCTGGCAAAGTGCCGGGAGTGGATCTTGATGTCTTCGATACATTCTTCTTTCGTCTTTTCCTTATCGAAATACGCTTTCCATTCTTTGTAGCCGATGCCCTGCATGGACTGCATGGAGAAATCGATGCCCTTATCCAGGAGACCTTCGATCTCTTGAAGCAGACCGTCTTCCGCCATCTTGTCGACTCTTTCGTTGATGCGTCTGAACAAGACGCTCCTCTCCGCCGTGAGTCCGATGATCAGACAGTCATAGACCGGCGCATGTTCCTGTTCCTTTCTGATCTGGGAGATCCCTTTATTGTGTTTCTCATAGATGTTGAGTGCCCGCACCAGCCGGCGGCGGTTGTTGATGTGGATCTTCTCCAGGGCTGCCGGATCCTTTTCTTTCAGCAGTTCGTAGATCTGTTCATTCGTCAGTTCATCATGAGGATCGTCTTCTTCCTCTTCGTCAAAGAAGACGTAGTCATACATCGCCGCCTTGATATACAAGCCCGTCCCGCCGACGATGATGGGCAGTTTTCCTCTTGAAGTGATGTCGACGATGCACGAACGGCACAGTTCCTGAAACTGTTTGACGCTGTAGTTCTCGTCCGCTTCCTTGATGTCGATGAGATGATGGACGGCTTGCGAAAGCTCTTCCTTATCCGGCTTGGCGGAACCGATATCAAGACCTTTGTAGATCTGAATGGAATCCCCGGAGATGATCTCCCCGTCAAAAAGTTTCGCGCATTCGATGCCGAAACTCGTTTTCCCTACGGCGGTCGGGCCGACGATCACTAAAACTTTATCCATATATCAATATTATATCTTCTTCTGAAAAGCGAGCCGCTCGCTTCCGTCATCGACGGTGATGATGCCGCAGTAAAGAAAGCCGTGCTTCCCGATCAGGTGAAGCATGATCTTATTATTCTTATGTGTATCGATGCGGATGTCTCTTTGAAAACTTTCCGCAAAACGGATCGCCGTATCAAAGACGCCTTTTTCCTTCCCGGCGGAAGCGATGCGGTGGATCGTCCCGTACGGGGCGTCATCGAGCCACTGCCCGTCGATCTTCAGATAGGTCGGCTCGATCCCCGGGATATAGGCAAAAGTACCGGCGATCTCCCCTTCCTCATTTTCAACGGCATAAGAATTCCCGTTTTCGATGTCTTTTTTCACCAGTTCCATGGAAGGACGATCGTCTTTCCATTGATCGGGGTTGCCGTTCAACGCTATCTGCTTGCGCGCATAGGAAAAGATCTCCTCGAGTCTGTTTAGATCCTCTTGCCGCGTACGGCGTACCATAAGCATATCTATATTATAGTAGATGATAAGTTCCGCATGCGTATTTCACATCCGGATATCGATATGATAGAACTGTTCCTGAAAATGCGTCAGCTCTTCGATCTCTTCCTT
>JAEEGL010873449.1_pt1 | contig 18120 bp, 13 predicted proteins | sample 9134231 | NCBI WGS metagenome assembly JAEEGL01 (sample SAMN16246548, study PRJNA631951) | gut metagenome | biome: gut microbiome; feature: rumen; material: fiber-attached | host: Bos | place: Iran: Karaj | collected 2018-10 | reverse complement strand
ATGCGAAAGCGGCTCTACCTGCCAGCGCGAAATGGCTCTTATTAAGGTTCGTGCCGAAGGAACTAACCGCGGTACAATCATAGAGACCTGCGACATTTTTCGCGCACACATTGTTGATGTGGGAATTGATTCTGTGGTAGTAGAAGCCACCGGAAGCGAAGATAAGATTGAAAGCCTTATCCGCCTGCTGGAGCCGTTTGGCATATTGGAATATGTGAAAACCGGTCTTACAGCAATGGATAGAGGGTCGGTGGTTATGTAAGCTTCTTCCACACAGTATTACTTAATTCATAAACCCCGGGGCTTGGAGAAGTACATTCTCCGAGCCTTAATATTTTTAAAGGCATTGGGAAGAGCGGGGTGTCCTTGAGAGCGGCCTGCACGTTTGGGATGTCGCCTTCTAAATGTATAAAGGGTAAAATGAACTGTGGTTCCTTCGCCCTTCGCAGCATAGCTGCTCGGAGACTCGCTAAAAACAGTCCACCGGACTGTTTTTGCCCTGCTTTGCAGTGCCGCTCCCTATGTCGAAGGGCCTCCCCACCAATGTCATCCTCGGGCTTGTACTCACCAATGTCATCCTCGGGCTTGACCCGGGGATCTATCTTCACCAACACATTAATCACCCCAGCATCCACATCATATTCCACCCCGGTCAAAGTAACCCCTGTAATGCATTCCTTTGCTTCCTGCACGCTTGCAAAATCTACGGGGAACCAGAGCGGCTGGTGGGCATAAATAAGCGCTCCCGGAGTAAACAGCCGGCGCACCAGTTCCTTCTGATAGTTTATGAGGCGCAGTTCTTCGGTCGGGTGGGGGGCTATTACAATCATAAATGTCCTTGTTTATACGTGGATTGCTTCGTCGCAATGACGAACGTATGCACATAGTATATTCTTTTTTGTTAAAATGATATACTAGACTCCAAGATGAAGCCCTCTAAAAAAACTATTACCGTAATTTTATCTGTGTTTTCTCTTTTACTTGTTGTATTTACTGTTATTGTATGTATAAGAAACAGCAGAATTTCGTCTGTAATATTCGAAAGTAATAATACTAATCTTGTTGCAATGAATGCCAATGCACGAAAGGGTAAAATAAAACAAACCGGTGCGGCACAATTTGGTTTTACACAGGCACAAAAGGATTGTTTTACACAAGTTTATCATAATTCAAACAGTGCGGCCCTTGTTGTAAGAATGGAGTTTATGCCAACTGCAGAGCAGAGGGAGCTTTTGACAACCGGAACGGCACTTCCTTTTAATCTGGGACTTTTATATGCAGAAGATTTTGATGCCCGCAACAGGCTCAAGGAAGACCTTTCTTCTAAAATTTCGGTTTATGCAGACCTTTCAAAAAAGCTTTCGTATACAGATACCCAGCCTTTAGTTATGGACTTTTCTATGGCTGTGCCAAAGTCCGAGCATTTTGAAGCTTTTTTGCCGCTAGCCTTTTTTATTAATTCAACTGTAGAATGCAGGGTGTTGAGTGTCTGCGCTGCTCCTGCCATGATTGGTTTTGATTTAATCAATTCTCCGGAATTTTACGGCTTTGCTTCTAACGGTGGCGTAGTTAATTTTATGAACACTTCTGTAGATTTTTCCGGTGCTTCTCTTGTATTCCCGGTTCAAAATACAAAGGCTTTAGACATGCCGCAGATTATAATTGGCCTTTCCCAGCAGGAAGAGACTAAAGATAAAACTGCCCGTCTTACAATTGGCGGCGAAAAGCTTTATGTGCGGAACGCTTACAATGTACAGCAGCTGCAAATTCCTACCGCTTCGCTCAAAGCTCCTTTTGGTGTGCTTGAACTTTCCGAAAACCGTGAATGCATACAGCTTTTGGTCATGAAATCTTCTGAGCTTAATGAAGTAAAAACAGATGCAGAAGACAGACGCTACAAGGCTATAAAAACTGACCCGGGACTTATTCTTGACTATGTGCAGAAAAACTGGCGTGATGAACGCTACGAGGTTTATGAGTGGGACAGAAATCCCGGAATTTTGTTTTTTGATATTGCAGATTATGATATTCAAAATGACTTTTTCCGCCGCCTGGCATATTTTGTTGAAAAAACCGGTTACCGCGGAAAGCTGTGGAGTAACGAGGTTTTAAAAGACAAGCACGGCTATAATGCACACGATTATTCTTCCGACTCGCTTGCAGACTTTTTTAATAAAGCTGTTGAAGAAAACTTTAAGCTTAACGAAGAAGAAGAAATATTAAAAAGAATTCTCCTTGTAAACGGACTTTTGCTTCCAGACGGAGGAGACAAGGTTAAGTCTGGCGGGGGAGGTCTGGTTTCTATTTCGCGCCAGAGCGATGCCTTTACAAGATCCAAGCTCATGGCACACGAAGCCTGGCATACTCTGTTTTTCCGCGACGAAGATTTCCGCAATTTTGTAGCAGCGGTTTACTATACTTTTGACCCTGACTCAAGGCAGTTCCTGCTGGACTTTTTTGCTTCGCAAACGGGCCTTGGTTACGACCTTAGTGACGAATACCTTGTTCACAATGAATTTATGGCCTATATAATGCAGCAAAAGCTTTCGGATGTAAGCGAATATTTTGTAGGCCGTACAAACCTTTATTCTGTACGAGTATATACACCGGAACTTTCGGAATATATCCGAAATACAAATGCCAAGGGTTTTGAGGATGCAGCAATTGTGCTTAACGATTATACCTACGATACCTATGGAATTAAGGGTGGGAATGTCGCGCTGATAAACAGGTAATTAATCCAGCGTATAAAGCCTTGCAGCTTCTACTGTAGACGGAGGTCCATGGCCCGGCATTAGAATTACGCTGTCCTGCTGTGAAAAAATATTGTTTTCTATATTTGTTCTTAATATTACTTCGGAATAGCTGGAGTTTGTACTGCCCATAGAGCCTGCAAAAAGTACGTCGCCCGTAAAAAGCATGTTGCCTATTCCATATACAACAGAGTCGGCAGTGTGTCCCGGCATAGTACTGTAGCGCACAATCATTTTTGCAGTTTTAATTTTTCCCGAGCCCATGAGTACCTGAGTGTCGTCCTTGGCAACTTCCCAATCTGCCGCATAGATTTTTGGATTATAGATTTTGCGCAGGGTTTTAATTCCGTCTACATGACTTCCGTGATTATGAGTTATGAGTACTGCAGAAAGCTTGAGCCCTTCGTCTTCTATCTGAGAAATTATGCCGTCTGTAATTTTACCCGGATCAATAATAATGGCTTCTTTGGCCTGTTCGTTTACAACAACATAACAGTTAGAAAAACCTTCGAGGTTCAAATGAAAGTAAATTTTCATAGAGAACCTCCGTCTTCGGTATTATTAAAGGCATCATTTCTGGTGTTTTCTCCAAGCGAAATTGCACTGCCGCTAAGTTCAAATAAGGCTTCTCTGGTATTTGACATTTTGAACGAAACATTTGTCCGCTGTGAACGGTAAAAAAGTGCTCTTTTAAGGTTGCAGTTTTGCATGGAAGTGTCGGTAAGAGTTGCCATTATAAAGCGCGAATTAAAAAGGTCTGAATCGTCAAAGGAGGATTGAAAAGCCTTTATGCCGTTAAAGTTATCCTGAATAAGATCGCTGGAAGTAAACAGCGTGTGCGAAAAAGTACTGCCCGAAAAAGACGTAAACATGGACTGGCTTTTGATAAAGGAGCAGTCGTTAAATACTGCAAAGTCAAAAATGCACATATGGGTTAAAACGTTTTCGGAATGAATGTTTATAAAGGTGCAGTGATGAAAATTACAGCCGTAAAACTGCTTGTTGGAAAAATCTATATTCTGGAAAATAAGACCGCTTGCCGAAAGCCCTACAATTTTTTCGTGACTGGTTATGTAGTCATAAATTTCCTGTTTAAATTTACCGGGATCCGGAATATGGTCGAGACAATAGTTTTTTTCTTCTGTAAGGTTGCCTTGCTCATCAAAGGTAGAAAGAGCAAGGTTACGGCAATGCCTTACAAGACAAGGGTTATCTGAAAACATTACTCTTTTATTTTATAGCTAAAAGGTGTATCATTCAACTATGATTTGCTGGAAATGTAAAAAAGAAATTCCGGTTGAAAAACCGGTTAGAAGCGACGAATGTCCTCTTTGTCATGCAGATTTGCATGTATGCCGGGCCTGCGAATTTTACGAAAGCGGGGCTCATAACGATTGCCGCGAAAGCTCTGCTGATATGGTAACCGATAAGGAAAGGGCTAACTTTTGTGATTATTACAGGGTAAAAGGCGCCCTTCGACAGGCTCAGGGACCCCAGCAAGGTGGGAATGGGGCGGCTGCGGCGGCACGGGATGCGTTTAATGCTCTGTTTGGTGACTGATATGACAGACTATGTTTTTATTGACAGCGGAATTGGCGGCATTCCTTATATGACTGGTCTGCTTGAGCGGCAGCGTGATGCTTCGTGTATTTATGTTGCCGATTCTGCAAATTTTCCTTATGGACAAAAGTCTCACGAGCAGGTAGTAAGCTGTGTAATTCCGCTGGTAGAAAAAATCTGCAGGCGCTTTGAACCAAAGGTTATTATTCTTGCCTGCAATACAATAAGCGTAAATGCATTGGAAGAGCTGCGCCGCATTTTTCCGGGCAAAGAGTTTGTAGGCACTGTTCCTGCAATTAAGCTTGCAGCCGGCATTTCTAAAAAAAGACGGCTCGGCCTTTTGGCAACCAATGCAACTGTCCAAAACCCATACAATGACTCTCTTATGAAAAGCTTTGCGGCTGACTGTACTCTGGTAAATCGCGGAGATGCCCCTCTCATAGACTTTATAGAAAAAAAAGCCTTTACGGCAAGTTCTGAGGAAATAGAAGCGGCGGTTAAGCCTGCTGCAGATTTTTTCCGTGCCAACGATTGCGATGCAGTTATTCTTGGCTGCACACATTTTTTAAACATTAAAGAGCAGCTCCAGAAGGCCTTTGCGCCCGATATGCAGGTTGTAGATTCTGTGGATGGAGTAGTGCGTCATGCAATAGATGTGCACGGGGCGTTGCGGGGTGTCCCCGCTGGAGAGGGTGGCGAGCAACGCAGTGCGAGCCAGGGGGAGACTTCCCCCTCATTATTTGTAACAGGGGAATTGGACGACGAGGCTAAACGCCAGTACGACGCCCTTTGCCGGCGCTTTTTTATAAATTTTGCCGGAACGCTTTGACCCTTTTGAATATTGAGTTTATAATAGATAGGATAATATACATCGGGAGTTTTTTATGAAGAAAAAGACTTTATTAGCTTTTACTGTGTTTGCCGCACTTTTTTGTATGCTTGCGGCATCGTGTTCGAATGCTGTGCCAAAGGGCGGAGAGGTTGTAATTTCTTTTTCGTCCCAGGAGCTCAAAGCCGCCGTTAATAGTGCATCGCGCCAGGCAGGCAGTACTTATACTCTAAGTGTTTGGCTTGAGGTTAATGGCCAGCCAACAAAGGTTCAGGAACAGTCGATTGCAGATATAGAGTCGTCGGAGGACAAGAGTTTTAGCTTTGGGGAATTTGAGGTTGGTTCCAAGGTTATTGCTTATGCCAAACTTGTAATGACTACTGAAAAAGGCGAAGTGCTTTTAATGGCCGGTTCAAGCGGAGAAGCAAAAACAATTACAGAAGGCGATAATCCTCTGGAAATTACCATGCAATATGAGGGGCCGGGAATTGGTACTATTTCATTAACAGTAAGGTTCCTTTTGGAGGGTGACGATGGAAATTATGATTTAGATCCTGATATTCAACCTGTTTTTATTGAACTTGGTTTTGATGAAATTGAAGAGTTTAATTCAGTTACCCTTAATGATTATGAAGGTGTTAATGAGCAGTTATTAAAAATAATAGATATGGGTTATGTTCTTAACGAAGAAAAAACCTTCGCCGAAGAAAACGAGCCTGACTTTACCAAAGAATATGTTGTTATGAATTTCTTCTTTGATAAGGAAGGCGGATTTAGCACAGATGTAGAGTATAATGGTGAAATTGTAATTAACGAAAACAAGGGTCTTGATATTTCGCTTGAGTATGACAGAGACGATATTTATTTGAACCAGGGTACCTTTACTTTGCACCCTAAGGAAGCTAATGGAACAGAGCTTTGGGAAGAAGTTAGAGAAAAAATTGAATGGGATGTAAAGCTTCTTTATAACGGAAAAGATGTAAATACAATTGACCCTGGTTGTGATGACTATTACTTAATTGATTTGGATGAAGACTATAATGCAAACCTTATAATAAATCATCAGTCGTCTTTGCCTATGCCTGGTTCTTACTTGATTTATGTAGTTGCATCTGTTCCGGGAGATTCTTCTGATTCTGCAGTTTCTTTGTACAGCAGCCAGACCTTTGATATAAGTGTTCCGGATAGGCATATTTTTAGTACTACAGATAATGTAAATGTGATGTATGGTGTAAGTGTATTACATAATGCATTCATTACCGGTGATGTTACTGAGGAAATGTGGGAAAGCTGGTCTTGGCAGCCAATTAATGTATTAAATGCTTTGTTTACTCTTTATACGGATAATCTGCAGTCTATAGTTTTTGAAGGTACGTTTGACAGCCCTAATTATGACAATAATAATAATAAATCTCCATTATGGCAATTGGAGAATGGTATTCAGTTTAATAATGAAGTTTCTCTGATATTTAATAATAAGGCTTTTGTAGGAAATTATTTATTCTCTAGAACCAAAAACTTAAAGAGTGTTACCTTTACTACTGAGGTCAGCTACATTGGAGAAAATAGTTTTAGTGGATGTTATCAACTTGATACCCTTGTTCTTGATGGAGTTTGTACAATTGATTCTTACGCATTCAGCTCATGCAATGGTTTGTCTTCTATTACAATTCCTGCAACTGTTACAACAATTGGTGAAAGTGCGTTTGCTGGTTGTAATCTTAGCTCTGTTACGTTCACGCTTACTAATGGTTGGCATTTTACAGATAATGGCGAAAGAAAAGATGCAAATGTTGAAGACCCGGCAGAAAATGCTCGGAGAATAAATGAAGGAAATAATATTTCTTTTGATTATGATCCATCATAATAGTTTCCAGAATCAGATTAAACGAGGTGATTTTATGAATAATACAAGAAAATTTTTACAGATAATTACAGCCGCTTTTTTAGTTTGTGTTTTTGCAGGCTGTTCAGGTATAAACGATAATAAAACAGCCGGAAATTCAAAACAGATTCTTTTAACCGGTACAATTGCAACAGCGGGTGCACGTTCTGCAACGGCTTCCTTTGAATTACCACAAGGTGCAAATTTCCGCATGGAAGCTGTACAGGGCGACACACAGACTGATATTACAATAAATGATAATCTGACTTTTAAAGCTGTTCTTCCTTGTGCAGGAAACTGGACTATTTGTTTGTACATAGTTGGCGGCGGTAATTTGAATTATTATATTACTTCTAGAGAAATTAAAGTTCTGGAAGGATCATATTATTATCCAATGGGTGATTTTGAAATTAATCCAAGCTATGACGGTTATGGTGATATTGATTTAAAACTTATCTGTGAATCTCCGAATGTAAAATATTTACTTTATTCTGCAAAGCTTTGTACCGACACAGGATATGAAAATTCCCTGGCAGAAACCCAACCGATTGAATTTTCAAATGATGTCGCAGCATTAAAATTAGATAGGGTTCACGCAAATCCATACGAAGTTATTTTTTATTTCTGCGATTCAACGATGAATGTTTTGTATTCCTGTAAAGAGGTTATAACAGTTCTTGCGGGTTTTGAGACAAATACCTGGGTAGGTAAGGGTGCCCAAGTAACCGAAAGCAAAAAAGGTGAAAATGAATCAGAGTTCCTTGTTACTATTAGTATGATTAATAATTACAAAACAGACAATGTACCGGACTCTAAAGTTTTGCTGTATAATAAATTCAGCGGTGACTCCGGCGAAGGTTATAAATTTTACGAAACAGATTTAGCCAATCCTGTTATTCAAGATTCAGCTCCTTCTACATTTAAATACTCGGGATATAATGATTATATTTCTACCTGTTTTGATGCAGACGGTTATTATTATGTAATTACCGACGAGGATGGAAGTTCAACAACTATTACTTCTAACAACCCTGACTTTGGAAATGCTACTGCTAATGGTGTTTATGAATATATGACAGCATATGAAATTGGTAAATATTTTAGCATAGATAGAAAAACTGGAATTTATTATTCAAGTTATCCTTCTTATAGCCAGATTACACAGCTTACTGATGCAAGAGGTAACTGGTTAAGTGGAACAGATGCAATAAATTATACAATTGTTGACGGACAAAGTCGTGTAGAATTTGATGGTCTTTTTGCAATTTATGACGGCGTAGCCTATCTGCCATTAAAAAACGATAGCTGTCGAAATTTGTATGTTGCAGATTTGAGCACTGCTTATGAAGATGATAATGGTGATCTTGTAGTGCAAATGAAACTTTATACTTTCCCGAGACTTCCGAATGAGTATAAAAACTATACAATTAAAGATATTCTTTACCAGGATGAATTTGTTTATCTGCTTTTAAACGCCAATGATATAAATCCATCCGGCAATCTGGATTTTTACAGCACAGGTGCAATATTACGCTTTAGTCTGTTCAGACAGAATTTTGAGTATACACCTTATTGTTTTGCAAATGCTATAAAACATGATGATGAAACTTATGTAGAAGTAAAAGGTGATGGTGGTCAGAAATTCTATAATAATAGTGATCCTATTGACCCTAATACACAGGAACTTGTTCTGAAAGCAAAGGATATACAGAAATACGACTCTCAACAGGGCTTAAATATACAGTTATTTAACTTATATTCCCCAAAAACAACTATATCAGGGGAAGGTTTACAATTAAGTAATACTGCTTTATATGGTCCACAAAAGTTTATTGCCATCAAACCTAAAAAGCTTGTGATTGCAGATGATGGTATTGCTTTTTATGTAGATACAGACGGTTTATATAAATACAAGAATGTAAATCGTATTGTAATTGTAGATCTGGAAAAGTTTTCATACGAAGAAACTGCTTTTGAAAGTATTGATACAAATATGGAATTTGAATTTAAAGAAACAAGTGGTTCGGGCTATATTCAGTCAACTCAAACAAGCGGTTCTTATTGGGCCGAATTACCACAAAGTATTCCTCTTTATACAAAAGATACAAAAGAGTTGTACCAGAATTGTGTATACTGTGGCGGTATAGGTTATATGCAAAATGAAGATTTTAAATTCTTTGTAAACACAAGCAATGATGGTCTTGGTGCAAGACCATATATAACAAGAAAAGAATAATTACAATAGGGCTGTCGCAATAACACGACAGCCTTTTTTATCCAGATATTCTATGAAAAACGAGCCTTTAATTTCTGTCTGCATTCCCGTTTATGAAACTGAACCTTTACTGGAGGCTTGTCTTGAGTCTGTTATTACCCAGGATTTTAATTCCTTTGAAGTTGTAATTGTAAGTGATGCAAGTCCTGGTCGCGATTCTAATGGGCGGTCGGCAAAAAAGCTTGTGCGGCTGGCGCAAAAGGAAAGTAACCGTTACCGAAAACAGAATAACCTTGCTCCTGTTACTTTTCGTTTCATCGAACACAAAGAAAACCGTGGACTTATCGAAGTTCGCCGCACTTTATGTTATGAAGCCCGTGGTTTATATATAACTCAGCTTGATAGTGATGATCTTATGGAAAGCGGTGCCTTGTCGGCGCTTTATGCTGCGAGCGGGGAAGGGACTGTGGATATAGTTCACGGAACTTCTACCGCAGGTTACTTTAATGCAGAAGGAGACTTTATTCCCTTAAAAGAAAACCGCTACGGTAAAATTTTTTATGGCCAGGTAACCGGGCGGGAGATTTTTCACCGCTGGCTTGTGGAAGGGCTTTTTACTGCAAATACCTGGGGCAAGCTCATTAAACGGGAGCTTTTTGTTCAAGGCTATAAAAATATTCCCTATACTCAGTGCAATATGGCAGATGATGTGCTGCTTTTTTTCTTTCTTTCGCAATATGCAAAGTCTTATGTCGGAATAGAAGCTAAGGTTTATAAATATCGTGTAAACACGGGAATGTCCAGCGGGCGAAAAATAGATACCCTACATAAATGGAAAATGATTTGTTCGACCGCAAGTGTATTTACCATCATTTCGCAATGGATAAAAGAAAATGAAGGTGCTCTTTTGCCGGAGGAAGTTGAAAAAATCCGTGGAATGACCCGCATGTACCTTGCAAACAATATTGCCCAGATGAAAGAGGTTGTGTTGCCGGAACTAAAAACTGAGGCACGTCAAATGCTATGCGAATACTGGGGAGCCAGCTTTGTAGAACGCATGGAAGCGGCCATGAATAAATAAATTTTTTAAACTTTTTAATTAAATTTTCTGATGCAAAGTCAAGAGCGCACTAAATCGTCATTGTGAGCGCAGCGTGACAATCTATCTGCCCGCCCATTATTCCATTTATTCCAGAAATTCATTAAAATACAGATATGATAAAAATTTCACGGGTTATAAACGTTTCTATATTTCTGCTGCTCCCGTTATTCTTTGGAGCATGTAAAAACAATTTAGTTCAGGAAACCACTCACGACTACAACGAAAAAAAGAATGCCGCAGATTACGACGACTATATTCTGCCGCCGGGGAGTGTGAGTGCCAGCCAGGGAAAAAGGCGTTGTGTTGTCTTATCTTGGGAACCTGTAAAAAATGCAATTCAATATCAAATTTATTCAGCAGAAACCCCTTATAGTATTTTTTCAAAGGTTTCGGAAACAAAAGATGCAGAAACTGAAATTACAATTGATGAAGAATCAGGTGTTACAAAATATTACTGTGTTTGCGCTGTAAACTATTATGGTACGGTTTCGGCAAAAAGTGTAGTGGCTAAAGGTTCTGTGCTTTCTGTGCCTGTTATAACTGCCATTGAGCCTTCAGAAGATGGTAATGCTGTTGATGTAAACTGGTGGATGGATAACTGTGCACAAGATACCTATGCTGGAAATGTAGTTTTTAATATAAATGTATATTCTCTTTCGGCTCCGACAATAAAGGCTCAGTCTTTTGTTGTTGATGGAGATTCGCGTCATATTAGCATTCAAGGACTTACTTCTAAGACAGAATACTACTTTGAAGTGGAAGTAGAAAATAAGGAATCGCATGAAAAAGAAACAAGCGGAAAAACTTCTGCAGAAACTGCACGTAGAGTAATTCCAGAGGCACCAGTAGGCTTTGATGTTTCTCAAGGTGACTATACCGATAAAATTGAAGTTACCTGGAATCTTCCTCAGGGCTGCTGGTACAGAGAAAATTCCGGAGTGAGTGGTTTTGTTCTTCATCCTGTGTATTTTAATGTTTTCAGAAAGCTTGCTTCTGAGAGTGATGAAAAATTTAAAGTTGTTGCCAGAGCTTATGTTCAGCCAAATGATGAATGGAAATATAAAAAAACTATGGCAGCAAACGATTTTGAAATAATCACCGCAACTTCTGACAAAATGCTTGCAGCACCATACTCTACCTATGTTCCAGAAGCTCAGGTTGTTTGGGAAGATACAACTGCCGAACGTGGAAAAAAATACAGTTATTATATTCAGTCTATTACAGATGACACTCCTGAAGGAAAAACAATAACATCTGATTCAAGTTGCACAGATATTGTGGAAGGTTGGATAATAAGTATTCCATCGTTTTCTATTAATACTACATATGAAAAATCAGCAGATGAATTAGAGTTTACCAAAATTACCTGTGATTTTAATGTTTCTTTTGAACCTTATGGAAAAGTATATTCCTATGTTGTTGTAAGGGAACAGTATAAAATCGATGATCCGACAGTTGCAATTGAAGCCGGTAAAAAACAATGGACATTTAATTCTTTGGATGCGTTAAGCGAAGCTCGGGATGTTTTTGACTCTCCTAAAACACAGACAGGTTACTACACTTATGCTTTATATATATGCCCAGAAGGAAGTTCTGATATTTCTGGTGCCTCGCAAAGTGTAGGTGCTTCTGGAAAATATCTTGTTACTGATGATGTAACTGCACTTCCAGAGATTGAGGACTTTGTGCTTACAGACGGCTATAACGATCATTTTGAACTTTCATGGAAATATAATCCAGATTATGTTTATACAATTAAGTGGCAGGATGTAGTAAATCAACAGAATCAGGAACAACAGATGTATGAAATTCCTGCTTCTTATTTTGAAGACTATTTCCAGACAAATCCGGGTGTAGAAACTGTTACTTATTCGCATCCGGCAAATTCTGGGGATAGACGAATCTATTATCTTGAAGCTTCTACAGGACTTTCAGAATCCTTCAGGCCAAATAACGATACAAAAGATATAGTTTACGAAACTCTTGGTACCGCACAACCTCAAATTGTTTCCTACGAATATGACAAACTTTGTGTTTCTTGGAAAGCAGTGCAAAAAGCTGGAACAGAATATGAAGTTTCCGCAAAATATGAAGATGATGATTCGGAGCTGGTAATAACAGATGGGGAATCAAAGAATATTGAAATTGAAAATATAGGTACAGAAGAAGAACCTGAATTTGAATGTACAATTACAAAGCCTGAAGGATATAACGATGCAGATTGGTCAGGTAAAACAATTAAACTTAAGGTAACTGCAACAAGTAGTTCGCAAACAGATACAACAGTAAGTGATGCCATTAATGTTTGTACAATAGGACCGGCTTTAACAGAAGTGATAGTTGATCAGAATATTCAGGCAGAAAGCATTAATATAAAATGGACTCCTGTAGCGTTTGATAATGGAGTAGATGGCTATCTTATACGACGTATTCCTTACAAAACTACAACCTATACAGATGCTCAACTTAAAAATAATAATGATGTAACTTATGATATTTATTATTGGAATGATATAGATAAAACTCTTACTATAAATGGAGAAGTTGTAGATTCCAGTCGGGCAGAAGTAAATCTTATAAATGGATATTTAAAGCTTACAGATAAATACAAGGAAGCTACGAGCAACGAAAATCCGTATGAAAATAATCAAAGCTATATAGCCTGGGGTATCCCGTTTGGTTATATGGTAATACCTGTTAAACATGACGGTTCGCCAACAGATGATTTTACATTCACTGGAAAAGATGTAAAAATAAAGGGCGAAGAATATGGTTATTCAAATATAAAGAAAAAGGAAGAATTTGCTTCTACAAGTGGTTATGGGTTAAATGTTTACGCAGAAAAATCAGAGAGTGCAGATACTCAGGTTATAAGATGGAAAGAACCATATATTGTAAATCCAGATAAGAGTATTTCTGTTTATTATAGAAATGCTGGTGATTTAAATAATATATGGAAAAAAATAAATTATACGAAAGGTGCTGTTTCAGAGGGGCAGCAGAGTGCATCACTTGATTTTTCTGATAAGGATATGATCCTGGATAAAACAGAGGCGTATGAATATCTGATAGCTTATGGAGATAAAGCAAATGCATCTCAACTTTCACAAACACAGAATTTCTCAGGTGTCCCTCTTTCATTCATAAATGATAATGGACTTGGACTCTCTGCAACAGATGAGAATATTTATGATTATACAGATGTTACAGTTGAAAAAGCAAATAAAGGATATTTGTTTGCAGTAAAATATGAAGCAAATACAGGTTCTGGAACTGGAAATGAACAATATTCCGAAGTTGTAAGCTGGGATGAATGGGATTATAGTAGTCGTTCTATAGGTCCAAGCTCTGCAAAGATTAAAATATTAAATTATAATATTTCTGCAGATTTGATTTCTGTTGCAGAACTTGATAACAAACTGTATTTTTCAAAAAGTTTAAATCCAGAAAACGCAAATGTACGACAGGATAATAATGCTGTTTCTATTAAATTATGGCCACAGATTATGATGGATGGAACGCTAACAAATCCTGTTACCAAAGGTGTTCTGCAGGTTTTGCGCGATGCAAAACATTATTATTCAATTGAATTAAAACGTACTCAAAAATCTGGAGAGGAAGTTTCAGTTGTTCTTGATGATGGGAAATATGCGTATAGAAATATTTCTGATTTAGAATTTGCAAAATTGGTAATGGCTGAATTCAGCAATGCTTTAATTAATATTGATATTTTAAATTTTGAAACAAAAAGTGACGGAAATGCAAGTTTTAATCATCAATCAGTCATGCAATTAGGACATGATTATAAGTATATTTTTAGTGATTATTCATCATCTATGTTAACTCCTGCTGGGAATTTTGTAAATTCTATAACAATAAATTGTAAAGATGGAATATGTTCCAGACAATTATCAGGAGTGGGAGGCTATCCAAAAAGTTTTAATTCAGTAACTTTGAATATATCAAAAGAAGATAAAAACAAAACAATACCGCCTTGTTATGAAGGAAGCATTACTTTTTCATTATCAAGTCATGATAATGCTTCAATAACAGTTAATAGAAATCCATCTGTTTCAATAACTATGGATTCAGATGAAAAAAGAAGAATTTTTGTCCCATTTAAATTATATGGGGATGAAAATATCTATTATCAAAATTCTTCTTACGGCTGGTGGAACTAGAGGAGTGTATAAATGAAAAAGATTTTTTTACTAATCATTACTACGGCAACATTTCTTTTATCCTCCTGCTATACCTGGTACGATGAAAAAATTCCAATGGACATCAAAACTTCCAAAAACAATCTTGATGACTTGTTTTATAAGGAGCCGGTTATAACTAGCCTTGATACACCGATTCAGATTATTGTTTCTCAGGGAAAATACAGCGATTCAATAAAACTTCATTGGAATGAAGTTCCTCATGCAACTTCTTATCGTGTTGAACGCGCTATTATGGTGCCAGATCCTTCTACCGGAACTTATGCAATACCGGACGAAGGAGATTTTGAAGTATTGAGCAAGTATGTTTATTCCTGTAATTTTTCTGATGTTATTCTTTCTGCTCCGGGCAGCTCTAACGACGAATATTCAAACCGTTATTATTACAGAGTTTGTGCAGAAAATATTCAGAAGGGTTATGAATCGAGTGAGTTTACAGTAGTTTCTGCAGATTCATGTGGGTGGCTTTTACCACCTCCTGCTTCCATAGAGGCTGCAAAAGGTGAAAATCCTGATTATATTGAAATTACCTGGAGTTCAGTTCCTCAGGCAAATAAATATTTGATTTATCGCGGAGAGAAAGAAAACGGACTTGGAATGGAGCTTGTAGAGAGTGTAACAGGAAATGTGACTTCCTATAAAAATGTTCTTTATACAAACGAAAAGGGTGTTGAATTTTATTACAAGGTTTGTGCTGTTCTTGCCGACGGTTCTCAATCTGCTTTTACGGGGCTTGCACTTGGTTATTCTGCAAAGGAAGGTGTGCCTGTTCCGCCTAATGAAGTACAGGTAGAAAACGGAAAAGGTGAATCACTCAAATCTCTTACAATCAAATGGGATAAGGTTGAAAAATCAGGCTATTCAATAAAGTATTCTGTGTACAGGACAAGTTCAACAGATTCAATTTATTCTCTTGTAAAAAATAATCTTACGACAGAATCAGTAACTGATGATTCTCTTAAAGCCGGCATAAAGTATTATTATTATGTACAGGTTATTGCAACCAACGAAAGCGACTCTTCGGATATATTAAAATCTCAATTCAGTAAAATTAGTCCAACTGCATGTGGATGGCTTATTAGTGCACCGGGTAGTTGTGAAATAATTGATTCTGAAACAGAGGGAAAAAATCTTTTGCGATGGACTCCTGCTGTTGGATATGAAGATGTAAATTATAACTATAATATCTGGGCGAGCGATACAATTGACGGTGTTTACACAGTAATAAATCAGGATATTCAGCCTGGCTCTGATGTTCTGATTCTTGGAGATGACGGTTATTATAATTTTGAAGTTGAACCAAAAGCTTTTTATAAAATTAGCACTGTAAATGATTCTGCTGGTTTGGAAAGTGAACAGGGTGTCACCGTAGCCCCAAGCCCTGCCGCACCTGTCGATGTAACTGCAACCAAAACTGCTGCGCTCGGAGGGCTGGAAAATTTTGCACCTAATACTAACGGGGTTTATCCGGTAAAGGTAAGCTGGAAGGCACCGGTGGGCGAAAATCCTTACGGATACTATGTTTACCGTTCGACAAAGCCGGATTCTTCGTTCCGAAAAATTACGGATGAACCGGTTACCGATACGCTGGAGATAATTGATATAAATGAAACTGCGCGGCCGGGAACCTTCTACTATTACAAGGTTGTTTCTTTGAATATGCTGGGGCAGGGTAAAAACAGTAACGAGCAGAGTGAGGCTACCAGAGGTTACGGCGCTTTAACCCGCGACCAGTGGTTCCGCGAATATAATGCGACAGTCAAAAAGTCTCAGTCAAAGCTCACGCTCATGCACAAGGCAAGTACAGCGGCACTTGGTTCAGAATCTGCAAACGGAGATATAAGCGGAACACTTAGTTATAAAGCAGAACTGGATGGACTTGGTGCGAGAATCCTCATGCACTACACAAATTATGCAGAATTCTATGCTGGCGGAGATCCTGCTCTTGGTCTTTACTTTTTGCTCAACGGAGATTCAAATACTTCGGCTAACATGAGTGCAAATGGAAATATGGACGGTACAGTTACTGCTGAACTGAGCGGAATGTATCCCGGCTATGCAAAATACGATACGCTTCAGATAAAGGGTGGTGGAGCAGGTGGCGGCGGTTACCGTGTCTGCACTAAGGATAAGAGCGGAAACGTTGTTCTTACAGAGCAGCTTGTCGATTGGGTAGTCGGAGAAGAATAATTTACGGAACAGATGAGGAATATATGAAAAAGAATTTTAAGTTTTTAATTGCAATGATTTTTTGTGCTGCTTTTTGTGGAGTGCTGGCTTCGTGCTATACTCCAAATCCTCTTTACGGCACCTGGACCGATAACGACGGAAATAAAATTCAATTTATAGATGATGGAAGCTTTTCGGCCACAATTAAGGATTCTGATAATAAGCTGGTTTCTTATTCCGGTGACTGGAGCATTGTAGATAATGTTATTGTATTCAGCATTAAAGGTGATTCCTCCTATACAAGAAATACAGAATGGGATATTCGCGGAGCCATGCTGTATCTTACCTGGACAGCCAACAATAATACAAAAATGCTCACGCTGTATCATACGGCAAGATAGGAGAGTAGTGTCGTGAAAAAAGCTTTATCTGCTATTTGTTTTGCTGTTTTATTTAGTGCCTCTGCTTTTTGTCTTGATGTTGATGTTACCTTTGATGAGGGTGTAAGCTTTGCTCAGGTTACCCGCATCGAAAAACTTGATGACCGTTCAAACTTTGTCCGCGAAAATCTGATGATTGGTGCTTATTTTACAACCAGAACTGTGGGTTTGCCGCTTGTGGACCTTCAGCTTGATGTTAGTGCCTACTATCCGTTTTATCAGGCCTTTAACGGAATGCAGCAGCAGCCGCGCAATGTAGTTAACTATGCTTTTGATGGATATCTTGCCGCCTATTATAATTATGACTGGTTTAAATATGTAATTATTACCGGAAGTCTTGGAATGCATTACATGTACCAGCTTACTGATGAATGGCACATGCATTATCTTGGGCTTGGATTATCTGTAGGGCTCGAGCTGCCTGTTTCCCAAGGCTGGACTATTGTAAACCGAAATTATTTTTCTTATGATAATGCCAACCTTGGAAATAATAAACTCATCCAACCCTTTTACGCCTCGTACCAGTACCACATTAATTTGGGTGTAAGGTACTCAAGACGTGTAAGGAATGAATATTCGTATATAAAATAGATTCCCGGGTCAAGCCCGGGAATGACAGTTGTGTGTCATTGTCGGGCTTGACAGTTGTGTGTCATTGTCGGGTTTGACAGTTGTGTGTCATTGTCGGGCTTGACAGTTGTGTGTCATTGTCGGGCTTGACCCGACAATCTCACTATTAAATTCTCTTCTTTATTTCTTCAATATATTCCCAGCTATTCAAAACCTTCTTTGCCTTAGGCTCTGCAATGCGGGCAATGTCGCCGGTCATGTAACCTTCTTCAATTGTCTGCAATGTTGCGCGCTCCAGGCGTTTTGCAAAATCAACTAAATCAAGGGTTCCGTCAAGCTCGCCGCGTTTTGCAAGGGCACCTGTCCAGGCAAAAATT
>JAEEGL016575219.1_pt1 | contig 18121 bp, 14 predicted proteins | sample 9134231 | NCBI WGS metagenome assembly JAEEGL01 (sample SAMN16246548, study PRJNA631951) | gut metagenome | biome: gut microbiome; feature: rumen; material: fiber-attached | host: Bos | place: Iran: Karaj | collected 2018-10 | reverse complement strand
TACTATATATGGGCCAACCGCCGAGAACGGCGCCATCGCAACTGGGCACCTATGCCCGGAGCAGGTGCACAACCCACCATTATGCGGTGGTATGGCGCGCACATCCAGAGAAATGAGCAATGCAGCCTCTGTTCCGAACAAAAAGTGGAACTGGACGAGGGAGAAGGGTTCCTAAGTGAGTTCGGCGGCATCATCCAAGAGACAGATTTGTCCGACGTCACCTTAGAAGAATAAAGATGTCCATCCGAATCAGAGTCAAGCCCAAACGCGCCAATGACACGTCGGAGAGTTCCCGCAACGTGGGAACGGCTCGCGTGCTGCAGGGCAAAATCTATGTGCTGTCTGTCTTTGTGGGGCCTCGCGCTCATCCGTGGAACCCCAGAGACATTGACCGGCAGAAGCAGAAGGTCTATGAGGCCGAGCGCTGGCTGAAGATGCAGGCGCTGCGCTATAACAAGCAGGTGGAATTTGTCAATTCTGCCTTCGGATCAGACGGCTCTTTCACGGACGATGAGATGCCGCAGAACTGTGACTCGCCCAACGCCTATTCCTATCCCAGCAAGGTGCTCCTCAAGGTGGGCTTTAACAGCAGAGACGCGTTTATCCAGTGGGTACATACACACACGGACTGCTCACAGTGTCTGGCCATCATTTTCTCCAATACGAAGGGACGCAGCTTTGCTTCGCCTGTCTCCAAGGAACTCTATGAGTATAATCCGCATAAATACAACTTGGAGTGTTGTTTCCTCTATAGCCATTTCACAGACTCGGATATAGAAACGAACGCGGCAGCCATTGCGCATGAGATGTTGCATCTATTCGGAGCGTGGGATTTATATGAGTTGGATAATCATGATCACGACCGCGCCATCAAGACATCTGTCATGTTTCCCCATTCTATTATGCTGGACACCTCAGGAGATATATGGGGAAAACAGATAGACGAAATCAATGCCTGGCTGGTAGGATTGAAAGAGCAGGGAAAAGACTGGTACAGGTGGTTCGAACCCGAACAGGATTCCTATGACTGAAAAAGCCCCAATTCCTTCAATCCCTCCGCTCAGCGCTTGCGACGCTTCGCTTGCGAAGAACCCTCAACCCTCAACCCTCAACCCTCAACCCTCAACCCTCATCCCTCCGCTCGGCGACGTCAGGAGACGCTTCGCTTGCGAAGAACCCTCAACCCTCATCCCTCAACCCTCATCCCTCAACCCTCAACTTTAAATAAAGCGATGGAACTGGACTATTCAAGATTCACCAATAAGTCGCGCAATGCCATCAGCAAGGCCGTGTCGCTGACCAAACAATGCCAGTATGCGGCCATAGAACCTCAAGTAATGATGGTCGCCGTCCTGCAGGAAGGAAATGAGATGGTTCCCTTTTTGCTGAATCACATGGAAGTGGAGAAGAATGATTTCTTCACGGCCGTTAGTGATACCATGCGAACCATCCGTCACGGTCAGGCGATGGAGCCACCGTTCACAGATGAGTTGCAGAATGTGTTGCAGAAATCCATAGAGCTTTCCGAACACGACCATAATACCGTCGTGGCTCTTGAATACATCTTCTGGGCATTCATCACAGTCAACAACCCCATCAGACGCGTGATGAATCAGTTTGGAATCACATCGGAAATGATGGCCGAGGCCGTCTATGCCTTCCAACATGGCGATGAAGATCAGCAACAGCGTCCTGACCCCGAAGAGGAGCATTTGCCCAACTTGCACAAATACGGCATAAATATGATTCGGATGGCAGAGGACGGGGCCATCAGTCCTGTCATTGGCCGCGATGAGGAAATCCGACGAATCTTGCAGATTATCTCGCGCAAGACCAAGAACAATCCTGTTTTGGTGGGCGAGCCGGGAACGGGCAAGACAGCCATTGTGGAGGGGCTGGCACACAGAATCATACGCGGAGACGTGCCGCAGGATATGCGCGGCATCAAACTTTATTCGCTCAGCGTGGCCTCGCTCATTGCCGGAGCACAGATGCAAGGCGAGTTCGAAGATAGACTCAAGAAGGTGATTGAGGAGGCTGAATCCGATCCCAATTTGCTGCTGTTCATAGATGAACTTCATTTGCTGATGGGAGCCGGGAAAAGCGGTGGTGCTATGGATGCGGCAAACATCCTGAAACCCGAGCTGGCACGTGGCATACTGAAGATTATTGGTGCAACAACATTGGATGAGTATCGCCAATACATCGAAAAAGACAAAGCCTTTGAACGCAGATTCCAGCGAGTGCTGGTAGAGGAACCAGACGTTGAATCGGCGATATCTATTATGCGCGGAATCAAGGAACGTTTCGAGAATCATCATCATATCAAGATTCTTGACGAGGCTATTGTGGCAGCAGTAAACCTCTCACACAGATATATTGCAGACCGTTTCCTGCCAGACAAGGCGATTGACTTACTGGATGAGGCGGCATCCAGTATGCGCATAGACATTTCGTCGGCGCCACACGATTTGGAGATGCTAAAACGTCAAATCCTGAATAAGGAGATTGAGAAAGAATCCCTGATCCAAGACGGCAATGATGTGATGTCACCTGTTATTCAGAGCCTTAATCAGGAGATTGCGGACCTGCGTGAGAAAGAAAATGTACTGAACGCCAAATGGCAAAATGAGCGCCGTTTGCTGGAGCAGATACATACGCTGACGTCACAACTCCAGCAACTTGGCATCAACAAAGAAGTGGCTGAGCAGCAAGGTCGCTACAGTCACGCCGTTGAGTTGCAAAGACAAGAGCAAATGTTGAAGAGACAAATCGACTCACTCACGGCAGAGTTCAACGAGAGTGGCACATCGCTCCTGAAAACAGCGCTCGATGAGAAAGATATTATGCGAGTTGTCACAGCGTGGACAGGCATCCCAATGACCAATATGACACAGGACGAGAACGAGCGCCTGTTGCACATTGAAGAGTACTTGCATGCTACCGTCGTGGGGCAGTCACAGGCAGTCAAAGCTGTCTCGGATGCCATTCGTAGGAACAGAATGGGGTTGAGCGATGCCGACAAGCCCGTTGGGACGTTCCTCTTTCTGGGACCAACGGGTGTGGGAAAGACAGAGTTGTGCAAAGCCCTGGCCGAGTATCTGTTCAACAGCCGCGATATGATGATTCGAATAGACATGAGTGAGTATCAGCAAGAATACTCTGTTTCCCGACTATTCGGTGCTCCTCCGGGCTATGTGGGTTATGAGGAAGGCGGTCAGCTGACGGAAGCTGTGCGCCGTAAGCCTTATAGCGTCGTGCTCTTCGATGAGATTGAGAAAGCCCATCCAAAGGTGTTCGAGACCCTGCTGCAAGTGCTCGACGATGGCCGCATGACTGACGGACAGGGACGGCTGGTGAACTTCAAGAACACGATTATCATCATGACGTCAAATATCGGACAGGATGTCATTTTGAATACGCTCACGGGGCAGAATCCCTCGCCGCAACTGATAGAGCTCACTGGTGAACAAGTGCTGCAGAAACTCCGGCAGCGCGTGACACCAGAGTTCCTCAATCGTATAGATGATACTATTGTATTCCTGCCACTGACGCCAGACGATATCAGACAGATTGTGAAAATTCAGTTGACGGCGTTGAAGAATAAGTTGGCCAAGAACGATATAGATATTTCGTTTGACGATGCGGCAGTATCCCTGATAGCACAGAAGGGATATAAGCCAGAGTATGGCGGGCGACCCGTGAAACGGGCAATTAAGGAGTTAGTGGTCGATGCCCTCAGTCTGGCTATGTTGCGTCAGGAAGTGACTAAGACAGCACCGATTCTCGTCTCTGCCATTGATTATCAAATAGCGATTCGTAACCGATAAGTAGCAGAAATGGCGGTTCATAACCGATAATACCATCAAATGGCAAAGAAAGTCGTCTTTAACGAGCGAACAGGAATGTTTGAAGAGGTAGAGACCCATTCCGGCTCAAAGATTGTTGGGGGAATCCTCGTGGCTGTGGGCGTGCTTGCCATTCTGTTTTTTATCGGAAGACACAAAATTGACAGTATGATTGAGACGGAGTCAGAGACCCGTTCGATGTACGTGATGGCAGAGCACTTGAATTTTCGGCAGAGTCCGGGAACACAAGGTAAGATACAGGCAGCAGCCACTTACGGAGAAGAAGTAACCATCCTGAATGTTGACGAATCCATCTGGGCACGAGTCAGCTACAATGGACAAGAAGGTTACATGTCGCTTAATGGGCTCCTGACGGCCGAAGGTTTTCAGAAACTTGAAGCGGTGTGGGGAGATGAGCAGATTCGCAAGAACGTTTACGCGCTCAACGATCGCAAAGCACTGGTTGCCTTCGCATCGGAGTTGGAACCAAGTGACAGCTACAAACTTTATTATAAGGCCAGACGCCAGCAATTCTATTGGAGTGGTAAATTGTCTGGAAAGCACATCTTTGCTTTCGTCCTCGTAGATCAGGCAAAGCATCAAAGTTGCGCTGCCGTGTATTCTTTTACCGATGACAACCCCGTTTGTGAAAAGCAGGAAATGAAACTCTCAACGCCACGCTGCATCCGCAACGTCAGTTACAGACAAGGCAATTACTATATCCATTATCAATAAGCTGGGTTCTATAAATTAGCTTCGCATTGCTTTTTGGCTTTTTTCGAGCAGATTTGTCTTCAAGCCCGCAGAAACGTAGCGGGCTACAGTTCAAGGGATTGGAGGTGGAGAGGGTCTTTAGAGGTTTGCCTTTGGGCTATCCGTACCTGATGAGAGACGTCGTAACTACTATGGCGACGGAGAGTAAGAAGGTCTTTCGAGGATTGCCCTTGGGCTATCCGTGCCCGATGAGGTGAGCCGTAACTCCCACTGCGACGGGGCTAACAATCCTTTCTGGACTTTTTCAAGTGGATTATTGCAATAGCCCCCAGCAAGGACTTATTGCTGGGGGCTAAAACTGTAATCTATCTGTCAGCTTGGTTTCTTCGCTTCAGTAGCCTTGATTCTTCTTTATTTGACCACTTTGTGGCCGTTCAGGATATAGATGCCCTTGCGGCTTTGCTGCAGGTTCACCTGGCGGCCGTTCAGGTCATAGGCTGTGTCGGTCTTATGGTCCTTGTTGATTGTCTGAATGTTGTCGGTGCCGAGGATGAGCTGTGCAGCATTGAGGACGCCGTTGTCACGCAGGTTGTCTTTATTCACCTTGTGGACGAAGGCAACGAGTCGCTGCCGCGTGCCTCCGAACCCTTGTTTATTGACAAAGGGATAGGTGATACTGTACTTGCCCGTCTCATCGACTGTGAGGCGGTCTCCGATGGCTTCGGTGTTGAAGTAGTGCAGAATAATTCCGTTGTGACGGAAGACCTCCAGCAGGTCTGCCGGGGCTGTGGGGTCAGGCTCCAGGCCTTTTTGTGGATAGTTCTGCGTGGTGATGCCGTCCTCCACGAGGTAGCAGGAGAGGTACAGGGGTTGCGATGTGAGGTCGCGGACCACACGTCCGCTGACGGTGACGTTGCTGCCGGTGTGTGCGATGTTGACTTCTGCCATAGCGGGCATATCGGCTGCTATGCTTAGCGCCTCCAAGTAGGGTGTGGGTGACATCTCGCGTATGCCCTGAATGACGGTGTTCTCTCCCTCGAAGACGGCGCGGTTATACATGATGGCGGGGTTGTACTCATTCTCATAGCCGCCGAAGATGTATATGATTTCGCGGTCGGGCTGTGTGGTGAAGACATCCTCTGCAAAGCCTGTGTGATGTGAGATATACACATAGTCACCCGGATACTGGTGAAAGGCTTTTTCGAGGAAGTAGGCCATTTGCGGGCAGGCTACGCATCGCTGGCTGGTGAACTCTTCGATGAGGGGTGTGCGCAGGAAGTTGTCAAAGGTGACATAGAGGGGTGTGGTGCCCGGCCGTCCTGCCTGTGAGGGCTGTCCGTTGATAGAAGTTACAGAGGCAGACCAGTTAACGGCGGTTCCTTCTGCCGAGCCCGACCTCAGCCGTGTGGTGATGACGGTGCTGGCATAGGCTCCAAGAGGTTTTGCGAGCTGGATGGTGCGCAGGGTGGGCTCGGCAGCCCCTTCACCTTGCATAGCGATTTCCAATGTGTGAATGGGTTCGGTGGAGAAGTTGTGGATGTAGAGCCCGCCCGTGAAATCGGCATCGGGCGCCACCGTCTGCGGGTGAGTGGTATTCTGGGCGTAGGCTGTGGCGGCAAAGTCGGCAGCAGCGTCGTCCTCCATCAGCGCTGCAATGAGCAGCGTTCCGCGGTCGGTATATTCTTCCCAGGCTTTCTTTGCTAAGTTCACGAAACACGCTTGGGGCACGGTGGCGGACGGGTATGTCACGAGAGGATAGGGCGTGCCGATGGTCTCGTAGGCCTGCAGACCCAGGTAGATGGTTTCCTCGCCGATGATGAGCGGCTCCTCAAAGAGCACGTCGTTCCATCCTTCGGTGAAGTCGGCGTAGGTGGTACGGATGATGTTTCCCGGTGTCCCTGTGCTGGCGAGGATGGCCGAGCGTTTCTGTCGTGCCTGCTTGTAGTCGGCTCGCAGATAGCAGCGCACACCCAGGACCTTCTTGCCTCTCATGCGCACCAGCGCCGGGTCGGCCGCGGGATCGAAGCGCACCATACCCTGCACAAACTCGTTCTTGTTGCCGCCGAGTGCCGAGAGGTCCTCTGTGGCTACGTCACCCGAGGGTGCGTAGCCGTAAGGGACCTGTGCGTAGCAAGTTGAACGTTGAGAGATGAGCGTTGAAAACTGGAAACAGAAGAGCGCGAAGAGCAGGGCTAAACCCCTGTTTATGGCTGTATGACGGCCGTTTGCGGGCCATCCGTGAGGGTACAGCTTTCCGGTAGATAATCTGTTCATTTGACCACTTTTTTACCGTTAATAATATATACCCCCTTCGGAAGATGTGCGTTGCGCATAGAACGTTTCGTGCTGAGAGCGCGCCCGCTGAGATCACGCACAGCGCCGTCCATACCCTTGATTATCCGTTCTGATGCTTGCATTTCGCGAATGCCAGTTATGTCGGTGATTTCTCCTTCAGCGCTGTTGAGGACGTGCATATATTTCCCGCCTTTGTCCTTGCCTCGATGGACGAACGCCACCAGGTAGAGGTTATCCTTGTTCCATTCGGGTGCTGACGTAGTCTGATACTTGGCGTAGGATTTGCCTTCCTGAATCACGTCACCTGCTGTGTCGGAGAGGATTTCACGGATGACGTTGACGTGGGTATAGTGTCCCATTGTCTCCTCTTTCTCCTTCTCTGTCCAGAAGATCTGGCTGTCTGAGTCCACATTGCGTTCCATCAGGTAAACCGTGACTCGCGGAGCCTCGTCCTTCGGCAAGATACCTTCTGCCACATCTGTATTCACAATGATATCCAGGGTCTCGCCATCCTGCTGCCAGCCGCCAACGACATCAATGGCCGCAAACGTCGGGTGGTTCATGGCCTCGTTGAGCACCTGATTGGCGTATTCTCCTATCAAGACGCTGAACATCGGATTCGTGGTGGCCCCTTGCTGGAAGAGAATATTGTCGGTGCTGATGGCGCGATCGATGGTCATCGCAGGAATGCTCACCTTGTTGGAATCGTTGTCGCAGAGCCAGAGTGACAGTATGGTGGCATCATCATCTCCTGTCATGAACTGGTCATCAAGATGCTGGCACACGAAGGTGAGGTAATCTGTTTTGTTCTTGAGACTGGGTGCCACATACTCATCGTAGTATCGGGGCGACATATAGTTGTTCTCAGATACATAGTATTCCACCAGCGGGCGACGTTCATATTCCTCACCCACAGCGGGCGGCACGCCAATCATGTTCAGCTTCACCACCGGCGGCGTGGGGACTTCGTTGTCGTTGATCTTGGTGATGCTCACCTCCACTTCTCCTGTGTGGAAGCAGTAGATAGGCACCATGATGTTGGAACTGCTGGAGCTGGCAGCTATGGTCTTGGACAAGTTGAACTTCTTGCTGTAGGAATCCTCACCCTGCCGGGATGTGATTTCTATGTTCTTGATGGTCACGGAACCGTCGTTGCGGAGGCGCATGAGTGCATCTACGGGTTCTCCTGTATAGACCACACCGTCGTCCATCAACGAAGTGATGACGGGCAGGTAGTTGAAGGTGCCTTTTGAATCCTGAATCGTCAGAAGGATGGGCAGGATACCGTTGGCATTCATGTCGCGCCAGATGGGTGTGCCCTCGGCATCATTGTCGCCCTCCACCCAGAGGTAACAGCTGTTAGGCGTATAATGCGGATAGAGCATGGGAATGGCGCAGACTCCCTTCTTGAGTGTCGTGTTAAATCCTACAACGAGTTGCTCCACGTCCTCTGGAATCTCATATCTTTTCATGGTGAGATTGTTCCATCCGGGGTTGTCATCGCTGTAGCTATATCGCACGGTTGTCTTGGTGCTGACCGTGAGATTCTCACCGTTGAAGGTGTTGCGGACAAAGCCCTGATAGGTGCCGGTCTGTGTCGATGTGTCCCATCCCACACGCATTCCTGTGATGGTACCGCCTATGTAGGGTTCCAGCATCTTGCGGGTGAGCAGGACGGCGCAGCCCACTTGTGCATTGTGATCAAGTGACAGGCCGTCATATTCCCAAATCTGGTCGCTATACTTTGCATAGCCCACATAGACTTTGCCCGATGTGCTTTGTGCCGAGCAGGTTGAGAGTTGAAAATTGTGCGTTGAAAATGGAAACAGCGTTGCCAGAAGCAAAAGAGATAAAAAGTACAGTCGTTTCATAGTGGTTAGTTTGTTAATAGAGGTTGTTGGGTTTTTTATGTTGATAGTTTTCTGTGATGATGAGGTTTCACAAGAAAGCAAAGACGCAGGAATGCAGGGTCTTTGTAGGCTCTGCATCCTTGCGTCTGTGAGACGTTGACAAGATGGTCGCTGTGTGCTTACAGGTTGTCTTTCTCGATGTCTTTGAAGTACTTATAGGTTCCATGCTTGATTTCCTCGGTGGCTGCCTCGTCGCAGACGATGATGCCGTGGGGATGAAGTTGCAGGGCGCTGATGGTCCACCATTGTGTGACGGGACCCTCGATAGCAGCCTGCAGGGCGCGAGCCTTGTTGTGACCGTTGCAGAGGATGAGCACTTCGCGTGCTGCCATTACGGTGCCTACGCCTACGGTGAGTGCTGTTGCGGGCACGTCCTCGGGCTTGCCGCCAAAGAAGCGGCTGTTGGCCACGCGCGTGTCGGTAGTCAGCGTCTTCTGGCGCGTGCGGCTGTTGAGGCTGCTGCCCGGTTCGTTGAAGGCGATGTGACCGTCGGGGCCAATACCTCCCATGAACAGATCGATACCTCCGGCTTCCTCAATCATCTGCTCGTAGTGAGCGCACTCGGCTGCCAGATCTTGTGCGTTGCCGTTGAGGATATGAATGTTCTCTTTGGGGATATCGATGTGGTCGAAGAAATTGGTGGCCATGAAGCTGTGGTAGCTCTCGGGATGGCTCTCGGGCAGCCCCACGTACTCGTCCATGTTGAATGTCAGCACGTTCTTGAAGCTCACGCGACCTTCTTTGTTCGCTTTGACAAGTGCCTGATAGGTGCCGATGGGGCTGGAGCCTGTGGGCAGACCCAGCACGAAGGGCTTCTCAGCCGTAGGCTGTGCGGCGTTAATCTTGTTGATGATGTACTCAGCTGCCCACTTGGACATTTGGTCGTAGGACGGTTCAATGATGACTCTCATTTTTTCCTGTTTTTTAGAGATTAAACGTATTAGTTGTCTGAATTGTCGGCGCAAAGGTATGGAAAAAAGTCAGCAGGACGGAAATTTTAATATAAAAATGTTGTTAAATATTGACAAATATCATCATTTTGCTTACTTTTTGCTACTATTTGGCCCTTTAGCCACACTTATTCGAACCTCTTGGTATCATTTATTAAGTGTCCACGTGGCACCGTCCTTGGTGTCCTTGATTTCGAAACCGAGCGCTGTGAGCTCGTTGCGAATCTTGTCGCTGGTGGCCCAGTCTTTATTGGCTTTGGCCACAGCCCGCTGCTCCAAGAGCATGTCCACAGCGTGTCCGAAAGCTTCTTCGCGGGCAGCAGACGTTCCGCCTTCTGCTCCCTGAGGCAACAGCCCTAAGATGTCGAAGGCAAAGAGCTGCATGGTCTGTGTGAGTTCCTCCAGATCTGCGGCGCTGATGGTTCCCTTGTGATCCACAATGCGGTTGACGGTTGATGCAGCTTCGAACAGATGACTGATCACGAGGGGCGAAGCCAGATCGTCATTCATAGCGTCGTAGCATTTTTGACGCAATAGGCTGACAACGGCGTGTGTCTGCTCGTCACTCTCTGCGGCAGGTGTGATTCGTTTGATGTCGGCGATGGCGTTCATCAGACGTTGCAGTCCCTTCTCAGCAGCCTGCAGGGCCTCGTTGCTGAAATCCACGGTGCTGCGGTAATGAGCTTGCAGGATGAAGAAGCGGATGGTCATGGGCGAATAGGCCTGCGTGAGGTTCTTGTGCGTGCCGCTGAAGAACTCGTTGAGGGTGATGAAGTTGCCCAGCGACTTGCCCATTTTCTGCCCGCCCACGGTGAGCATGTTGCAATGCATCCAGTATTTCACCATATCGTCGCCTTGTGAGGCCACAGCCTGTGCAATCTCGCACTCGTGATGCGGGAAGACGAGGTCCATGCCACCACCGTGGATGTCGAAGTGGTTGCCTAAGTAGTTGCGACCCATGGCCGTGCACTCGCAATGCCAGCCGGGGAAGCCGTCGCTCCAAGGTGATGGCCAGCGCATAATATGCTCGGGTTGTGCGCACTTCCACAGGGCGAAGTCAACTTGGTTATGCTTCTCCCCTACCCCATCCAACTCGCGGCTGGCATTGATGACATCCGTGAGGTTGCGGCCAGAGAGTTTTCCGTAGCGATATTTCTCGTTGTATTTCTCCACGTCGAAATAGACGCTTCCATTACTTTCGTAGGCAAAGCCGTTGTCCAGGATTTCCTTGACCAGCTGGATTTGCTCAATGATATGCCCTGTGGCGTGCGGCTCGATGCTGGGTGGCAGACAGTTCAGTGCCCGCATGGCGTCGTGGAAGCGATTAGTGTAATACTGAGCCACTTCCATAGGTTCCAGCTGCTCCACACGTGCTTTCTTGGCTATCTTGTCTTCGCCCTCGTCGGCATCGTGCTCCAGATGTCCCACATCTGTGATGTTGCGTACGTAGCGCACCTTGTAGCCGATGTGTTGGAGGTAGCGGAACAGCAGGTCGAAGGTAATAGCGGGTCGGGCGTGACCCAGGTGAGCATCGCCATAGACGGTTGGGCCGCAGACATACATGCCCACGCGCCCTTCCACCAGTGGGCGGAAGAGCTCCTTCTGGCGGGAAAGGGTGTTATAGAGTAAAAGGGGTTGAGTGTTCATTAAATTGTTATAGTGGATTGATGGTTAAACTATTTGAGTTTCTATGTTATCTATAGATTCTATAGTCTCTATAGTAGCTATAGTTTCTATAGTCTTTATGGCTTCTGTCAAACCGTCAACATCGACCGTCGGCGTGGATGAGAGCAAGTAAGTGCTCCACCGCATCTTCTTCTGGAATGTTCTTTTCCACACATTCCTTGCCGCGATAGAGGCTGACCTTGCCGCGGGCAGCACCCACGTAGCCGTAGTCGGCATCGGCCATCTCGCCAGGACCGTTGACAATGCAGCCCATGATTCCTATTTTCAAACCTTTGAGGTGAGAAGTTGCAGCCTTGATGCGCTGAATGGTTGTGGGCAAGTCATAGAGTGTGCGACCGCAACCTGGGCAGGAAATGTATTCTGTTTTGGTCTGGCGCAGACGCGCTGCTTGCAGGAGGCTGTAGGCCACGGGTATCTCGTTCTCAGGCGGTTCGCTGAGGCTCACACGGATGGTGTCACCAATGCCGTCGATAAGCAGGGCACCGATTCCCACGGCACTCTTCAGTCGTCCGTCCTCGCCCTCACCTGCTTCTGTTACGCCCAAGTGAAGCGGGAAGGTCATTCCTTCGGCATCCATTGCCTGACAGAGCAGACGCACGCTCTCCACCATCACCACGGTGTTCGAGGCCTTGATGGAGACCACCACATTCATAAAATGTTCGCGCATGCACACGCGTAGGAACTCCATGCACGACTCCACAATGCCCGCCGGCGTGTCGCCATAACGGCTCATGATGCGATCAGAGAGAGAACCGTGGTTGACACCGATGCGCACAGCTGTGCCGTGCTCGCGACAGATGTTGAGGAAGGGGATGAGGCGGTTCTCTATCTTCTTCAATTCGGCAGCATATTCCTCATCAGTGTATTCCAGCTTTTTGAACTGACGGGCGGCATCCACATAGTTGCCGGGATTGATGCGAACCTTCTCGCAGTAGCGGGCTGCCACATCAGCTACGGCTGGGTTGAAATGCACGTCGGCCACCAGCGGCACATCGCAACCGGCAGCGCGCACTCGCTCGCGGATGACTTTCATGTTCTCGGCTTCGCGCACGCCTTGTGTGGTCAGTCTCACCAGTTCGCCACCTGCAGCAGCGATAGCCAGAATCTGACGCACGCATCCCTCGGTGTCCATTGTGCTGGTGGTGCACATAGACTGCACTCGCACCGGGTTGTCGCCTCCGATGCCGATGCTGCCTACTCGCACCTCGTGGGTCTTTCTTCTGTTCATATCTTAAACTTATATTTCACCTCAGCCAGCTCGGCATTGGCTTTCACTATCTTCTGTGCCAGACCGGCTTTGTAGGTGTGCATTCGCTCAGCTAAGGCGGGATCGCTCAGTGCCAGCATCTCACAGGCCAGGACGGCAGCATTCTGTGCGCCGTTCACACCCACCGTTGCTACGGGGATTCCCGGCGGCATCTGCACGATGGAAAGGAGTGCGTCTAAGCCGTCCAACATTCCTTTGATGGGCACGCCGATGACGGGCAACGTGGTCTGCGCAGCTATGACTCCGGGCAACGCTGCCGCCATTCCGGCACCGGCGATGATGACGCGCAGGCCGCGCCCTTCGGCTTCGCGGGCGAACTTTTCCACTTCAGAAGGCGTGCGGTGGGCCGACAGCGCGTTCATCTCAAACGGCACTTCCAGTTCGTCGAGGAACTTGGCAGCCTTCTCCATAACGGGCAGGTCACTGGTGCTGCCCATGATGATTGAAACCAGAGGACTCATAGACTTTCTTTGGATTATTCTTTGTTTGCAACGTGCTGCTGTCGGGCTGTGAAATAGCGAATAGTGGCTTTTGCTGAACAGAGTGCTGCTTTCGGGCTGAAGGTCTATAGCTTCTTGCCGAAAGTTCTATTGCTTTCGGGCTTAGGGAGCGCTCTTTTCAGCGTTACGGAAAGGACCTTTCATTTTTTGGTTAGGAATCATAGCCGTTGGGCAGTTATCGTGTGCTGTTAACATCACCTGTGTGATCTTGAACTGCATGAAGATGACGCCGCAAAGATACGTTGTTTTAACTGAATAACAAAATATTTAGGGTAAAAAAATGATGCTTTGTGTCTTTACAACGGTTACTGATAGATCAGTGTGGTGATGCGCTGGGGTTGCAGCGTTTCCATTGCTATTTGATGGAGCGTTTCCGGTGTGAGCTGCCAAATCACGCTGCATTGTTCTGAGAGTGTCCTCACGTGGTTGGTGTGCAGGAACAATTTTGCGGTGGCAAGGGTATGATTCTCGGTGTTCTCGGCACCTATGGCCAGTTGCCCGCAGAGCTGCCGCTGGGCAGCAGCAAGGGCGCGAGGAGAGAGCGGTGCCTGGGTGAGTCGCCGCAGTTCGCGGTGGACGAGCCGGAGGCAACGTTGCACGTCTTCGTGGTCACAACCGAAATAGATGGACCAGAGGCCAGTGTCTGTGTAGGCCGTAGTGCCCGCTTCCACCGTATAGACCAACCCGGCTTTTTCGCGCAGCGACTGGCACAGACGGGCGTTCATGGCCGGTCCGCCCAGCAGATTCATGAGCAGGGCGAGCCCTGGAAGACGTGAGTCGGTAATCGCATAGGCCGTGGTGCCCAGCATGACGTGCGCCTGGTGAGTGTTTTTGGAAACCAATATCTGTTCCCCATCTTGTCTGTCCTTTGGGGAGAGATGAGAAGGCATGTGAGCGAATGAACCCTTTTCAGCAGTCGAAGGTGGCTGTTCCCCTCCCTTTACGATAGGGCTAAAGTGGTGAACCTCTCGCATGATCTGCTTTTTGGTGATGTTTCCCCGAACGAAGAGGAGTGCCCGCTCTGGCGTATAGCGTCTGCTTGCAAAAGCTTGCAAATCTGATGAATGATATTGCCGCAACCGATCTGCATTGCCTAAAATGTTGCGACCCAATGGCTGATTGGGGAACAGCAAGGCCTCAAAATCGTCATAGATGAGGTCTGCTGGAGAATCGTTGTAGCTCTCGATTTCATCAATTACCACTTCGCGCTCATGCTCCAGTTCGGCCTGTGGATAAGTGCTGCCGAACGCCATATCCATCAGTAATGGGATAGCACGATGGAGGTGTTGCCGATGAAAAGCGGCATAATAAATGGTCTCTTCTTTGGCAGTATAGGCATTCAGTTCACCCCCCACACTCTCGATGCGCCCGGTAATCTGGCGTGCCGTGCGTGTGGCGGTGCCCTTGAAGGTCATGTGCTCCACCAGATGGGCCATTCCGCTCTCGCTTTCCAGCTCGTGTCGCGTGCCGGTGGCGATAGCGATTCCCGCATAGACCACGTCGGTGGTGGCGGTGGGAATCAGCAGGACGCGGAGTCCCGACGGAAGGGTGAAAGCGGAGGATGCGTCAGAAGTCACGGAAACGGTCATCTGATTGTTCTTTGATGGCCACGCACTCCATCTCTATGAGCCATGTGGGTCGGCAGACAGGAGCGAGTGTGATGACAAACGGCGTCCGGGGGAAGCGCTGGCGGAAGAGCTGCAGGACGGTATCATAATCGCCCGTATCGCGCAAATAGACAATAATTTGTGCCACATCGTCAAACGTGGTTTCTGCCTCCGAAAGCAGAGCTTCTACGTTCTCCCACATGCGATAGGTCTGGCGTACAATGTCGCCTACATGCACCACTTCCCCCTGATGATTGATGCTGGCGGTGCCGCTGATATAAACATGCCGGCGGTCGCCGTAATCCACACGCGTGCCGCGTTCAAAGGTGACGCCGTACTCGTAGGTGGAGTTCAGATGCGTCTTAGCATAGAGATAGCGCTGTTGCTCGGGCTGGAACCCAGTGAGGGCATAGGTGCCTAACTGGATAATGGCTTTTGGGTCTGCGGGTTTTCCCTCGATTCCGGTAGAGGCGATGAAATGCGTTTGTGGCGTAAGCCCCTGCCGTTCAAAGTTCTCACGACGGGCTCGTACCATTCCGGCGTACTGAATATCTACGTCGCGCACGTAGAACCACGTGCGGATGCAGTTGTCGGCAACAGTAGCACCGAAGCTTTGCAACAGTTGCTCGTAGGACACCAGCAACCGCTCGGTCTGTGTGGCAGAGTCGCCTTCGGCCTCGCACATTCCCATCTTCCATAGATGCTGATAGCCATTGTGCGAAGCAATGACAAGACCCTCTTGCACATCGATTTGCATATCATGCACCAGATAGAGCCAGGCGGCTATCTTGGACCCGTCGCCGGGAGGTTGCTGAATGCACGAAACAGACGATTGATGAGTCGAACAGGAATGTTGGTTGCATTCATCAATCAAGGGTTGCTGGTTGGTTGCGTCGCTGAGGAAATAGCGTTTGAAAACGGTCTTGGCGCCCGAACATTGCGGAAGCTGCAACAAAGCTTGTTCAGCACGGCGAATACGTTCATACTGCCCGCCGAATAGTTCTCCGCGAGGTTCCACATGCAGAATGGCGTGTTGTTCAATGACTTTACCCGTCGGTGTAAAGGTAGAAAGCTCAACAGTTACGCCGAGTTCAGAGAAAGGAATGGACAGATAATCCATGAATTTGTTTCAATTTGGCCGCAAAAGTAGTGCTTTTTTTCGTCTTGGCAAAACTTTTTGTCTGCAAAATCTGCATGAAGCCTTCCAAATGACTCAGGAACTCATGTTGTCCTCTGTTTGTCCACCCCACAGACGGAAGGGATAATTCCTCAGGTGTGAATTGTAATAACGGCGGTCGCCAGTCACTTCAAGCCCGATAAAGTCAGGCTTCTGGAAGGGCTCATCTGCTGCTTGCAGTTCCACTTCGGCCATCACCAAACCCTCGTTCTCACCGTAGAACTCATCGACTTCAAAAGTGTGACCGTCCTCGCTCTTGACCAGATAGCGCGTCTTGTCAATGATGCCTGGTTCACACAGTTGCATGAGGTCGCGGGCATCGCTCGCCGCAATCTCTGTCTCAAACTCATAGCGCGAGAGACCGCCGTCACGACTGGGACCTTTGATGGTGATGAACCCCTGCTCGTCACGGATGCGGATGCGCACGGTGCGTCCGTTGCCGCTGGCAATGTAACCCTGCTGGATGTGATAATGATGAAAGGCGAGCGTCTTATAGGCGTCGCCTTTCACCAAGAACTTGCGCTCAATTTCCTGTGCCATCGGCGTTAGACGAGGAAAGCGTAAACGGCCATTATCACAAACAGGATAATGATGGCACCTACAATCCAGTTGATGATACGTTTAGCTTGTTTCTCTTCGCGGGCTGCACGTTTTGCGGCGCGTGTCTCTTTCTTTGTTTTGCTCATTGTTATATGATTTAGTTTGAATAATAATACTCTACTTTCGCATTTTTCACCTTCAATTAAGATTCTCCCCTCACTGGCCGCCCTCAGCAGATGAGTTCTGCTTCGGTCACTCAGGACGGTTTGACATTCTTCAAGTGTGAAGCGTCCCTTTCTCCAAGTGTGGAGCGTCCCGTTGGGCCGAGCGCTTGAAGGGTCAAGCGTCGCAGAGCGCCGAGCGTGGGCCGAACGCAGTCAACCCGTTTATTCCTTTTCTGCCCTTGTAGGGAGGTAGTGGTCACCTCATAAGAATGACAACTAATAACAACCTTTAGCATGGGTATCTGCTCCCTCCCTCAGGGAGGGCAGGGGCTCTCAATTTTCAACTTTCAATTTTCAATTCTCAATTTTCACCTTGTTCTGCACCGAACTCCATCAGATAGGCCTTGATGAAGCCGTCTATCTTGCCGTCCATAACGGCACCGACGTCGGAGGTCTGATAGCCTGTGCGGTGATCTTTGACGCGCCGGTCATCGAAGACATAGGAACGGATTTGCGAGCCCCATTCAATCTTCTTCTTACCAGCTTCCACCTTCGCTTGTTCCTGCATGCGGTGTTGCAACTCTTTGTCATAGAGCATGGAACGCAGCAAGCGCAGCGCGTTTTCCTTGTTCTTGGGCTGGTCCCGCGTTTCGGTATTCTCAATGAGGATTTCCTCTTCCTCTCCCGTATAGGGGTCTTTATATTGATAGCGCAGGCGCACGCCAGATTCCACCTTGTTCACATTCTGTCCACCGGCACCGCTACTGCGGAAGGTGTCCCACGAGATGCGAGCGGGTTCGATGTTCACTTCGATAGAATCGTCCACCAGCGGCGTCACAAAGACAGAGGCAAAGGAGGGCATGCGCTTGCCCTGGGCGTTGTAGGGTGACACGCGAACCAGACGGTGAACGCCGTTCTCACCTTTCAGGTAGCCGTAGGCATACTCTCCCATGATCTCCAATGTGCAGGATTTGATACCAGCATCGTCAGCCTCCAAGAGGTTGCTGACGGCGCACTTGTAGCCATTCTGTTCGGCCCAGCGCATGTACATGCGCATCAACATCTGTGCCCAGTCCTGTGCCTCAGTACCACCGGCACCCGAGTTGATCTTGAGCACAGCGTCCATTGGGTCTTCCTGCTGTTGCAACATATTGCGGAGCTCCAGGTCTTCGATGGCAGCGACAGCGTGGGAGTACAGTTCATCCACTTCTTCCTCTGTGACAAGTTCTTCTTTGTAGAAGTCGAAGGCCGTAGCCAGCTCGTCGGCGAGTGTCCGCACTTCGGCATAACCCTTTATCCACTTCTCCAGGCCTTTGACCTTCTTCATCTGTTCCTCAGCGCGCTTGGCGTCTTCCCAGAAGTCGGGGGCCTGTGTGCGCAGCTGTTCCTCTTCATATTCCATCTGTTTGCGTGGAATATCGAGGTAATGGTTGAGCGCTTCTGTGCGCTCTTGTATTTCCTTC
>JAEEGL013182267.1_pt1 | contig 18121 bp, 8 predicted proteins | sample 9134231 | NCBI WGS metagenome assembly JAEEGL01 (sample SAMN16246548, study PRJNA631951) | gut metagenome | biome: gut microbiome; feature: rumen; material: fiber-attached | host: Bos | place: Iran: Karaj | collected 2018-10 | reverse complement strand
GATTTCTTCATCTGACATTCCTTGCCTGAGAGGCACTTCTGCCCAGCCAGTTCCGATGAATCCATGCTGTATGAATTTTTCAAAAATCTCTGCACGGCACAAATCATAGAGCTCGGTTCCCTTAGCACACTCAGCTACTATGACATCCGGTGCAAACTTCATTCTATAAACAGCCATTGAAATCTCCCATTGATACTTTATTCTTCCCAGGTCATCTACTTCACCTATAAGACTCCAGAAGCACTAATTAGCTAAGTTATAACTATTAAGCATCATCTTCTGACGTTCTTCTTCCAAATCATCTTTGTAGAACATCTCGAGAAGTGTCCTTGCCCTCGACATTGCTACATAGTTTAGCAACCTCTCATCATCTTCCTCGAATCCTTCTATGTCGATATACAAAATCACTCTTGCCTCTAAGCCTTTAAAAGCTTTTACTGTATAAAAGCGTATAAATGCATCACTATCCAACCTGCTAAATTCGTTAAATCTTATTTCTCCTATATCAGATGGGATAGCAGCATTATAAAGGCAACTATTTTCATTATCCATTCTGTATGGAGATAGGATAACAATATCGTTTCTACTTATTCCTTCAGAAAGAAGTCTCCTTATAAGCTTTAAAACTTCATTTCTTTCGTTATTCTTACTGTCATATTTGTGATATCCAACCACCTCACCCTCGGCCTTCATTATAGAAGCCTGCGTAATGTTTGTTGCATACCAATTTCCCGTTGCTATCTGCTTAGTATTTCTACAATTAACCGACAGCTCATAGCATGACGCACCATAGTCTTCTAATTCATCGTATATATCTTGGAGCTCTTCATACTTTCCAAAGATATTCTGATTCTTGTCATAATAAATAGTCCATCTTCCCTTGCTCAGTCCGCCCTTTACCATTCCTTCCAAACATAAAACTGAAACAGTGTTCATCAAATCTTGACCTTCATCGATAACCAGAACGTCATACTTCTCATCTTCTGGCATATACTGATCAATTCCATCAATGAACTTATTCGGCAAAATATCTGAAAAGAAGTTCGCATCTGCAGATTCTGCTTCACCCGTTTTCTTCATAAGAAAGCTGTGCAAGGTAGATACTTCTATATCCTGCTTCTCTAATTCAAAATTCTTTCTTACATAGTTTGCAATTAACTTGTTATAGCATAAATATAAAACTTTATATCCTTCTGCATTCAGCTTTCTACACTGATCCATAGCAAGCATTGTTTTCCCAGTTCCTGCCGGACCTGAAACAAGCAGCCTCTTAGAATGAAATCCCTGCATGATTATATACTGTTCATCAGTCAATGATGCCAGCATCTCATCTGTTCTCTTTAATGCTAATGACATTGCTGGAACAAACGCAAAGTCACCTCGAAGAATATTTACAAGTCGTTCCTTATCAGCATCCTGCAAGTGTCTTCCGGAAAAATGATGCTTTTCCATCGTTTTATCCTTCCAATACTTGAAGGATTTCTCAAAGAACTTAGGCAAATCTTCTTTTGTATTTCGTTTATCAAACGTAATTTCCGGTATAATCTCTATGTTATCATCTGCATCAATCACGCAATCAGGAGTCATTACGCAATTAGCATATGCGCACCTGCAAATAGGATCCTGCTTATCCTTCAGCCTTTTTTCCAAATACAATCTTAATGATTGTTCATTTCCCTGCGCTTGCTGATAAGGTCCTTCCTTCTTTGTAGAATCCTTGCCATATCGATTTATAAAATGCCAATCGCCACCTTGGCGTTTAACAATACCTCCCTTAACTTCTATACATAAAACCCCTTCGTCAGCTATGACAACAAAATCTATTTCACCAAATATTTTGTCAACATGTTCAGCCATTCCCAAAGAATGTAAAACTATGCAATTCTCCCATTCTAAGTCGCTCAGCCAACTATAAATCATTCTTTCAGCTGGACTTTTAACATCTGGGCTTATTGTAGCAGGTATCATCCTAGCCATTTTATTCATCCTCCTCAAGCAACTCTCCAAAATATCCCAAGCTTCTATCATCATAAGTTCCGACAATAGATACTCTATCCAACAAGCAGTTGCGCGCTTCACAACTTGTTTCAGGCAGCAACGTACAAGCATGACAAGCTGCATAGTTCAAGGAATTAAATCCTTGTGCAGTAGAATCGCTACATAACGGATCAGATGAGCACCACGAAGCCTCTTGTAACATATTTCTAATCGTAGTTTCTAATAACTCTGATTCTCCCTGTCTTACCAAGCCCCCAAGGCTGCCATCCGAATCTGAAGAAGAAGTGTAGATTAGCACTCCAGCCATAGGTTTATCTGAGTCTGGGAAAGTACTATAAATTCTTTCTTTTAACGCTGCACCTGAATATCCACATTCCAGCGTCAATTGTCTTATCAGAAGATGTGCAAATGTGTGTAATACTACATATCTTGCCGACATCATTCCTTTTCCAATGTTATAATCGCCCAACCGTTCTTTCATTAATTCATATCTTGCTGAATTCTTTTCTTCCCACTCACGAAGTTTTTCTTCGTCAAACTTAAGGAATAGTCCTTCTCCTCGCATCTGAATTGCAGGTAACCAATCATGTGGTTTATTCCATACTGGTTGATATTCTCTTCCATCCATACCAACAGCTCTATTATCATCCGGATGAGGCTTTTCTGGTGTAATCCTTCTAAAGCCTTTTACAGCTAAGACTTCTCGCAATCTCTTTACTAGTATTACTGATTCCACAAATCCGTCTAAAATATCTGGAATGTCTGTTTCAACAGCTATAAACTGTTCAGGCTCATTATCATCTTCGTCTTGCTCATAACCAGCACACAAAGCATCATATTCATCTATATAAAGCATTTGCTCAGTATATGGTTCTTCTACTGCATCTTGCTCTGTAGGGTTCTCCATCTGATAACGTTCTTTGGCCGCTTTAAAATAATCTTCAGCTGTATATCTGCCTTCTGAAATCACTTGGCGAAACATAGATGCTCCGAGAACTATTTTTATATTCTCGTCATCCATTTTGTTATCAAACAATCCTTTTACTTCTTCCCATTTGTCACTTAAATCGCTCTGAATTTTCTGGCTATATGGCGGTATAGTCAAAGCACTTTGAGTCACACTGAAATAAACGTTTGATGCACCTCTTTGTAACGTTTTCATTGGCGCCATACAATTTTCCACATCATCAAAATCTTTATCAAATCCAATCCACGGTCTTTTACCCTTACACTTATATCCCTTTAAGGCATCTGTACTCATGCAGCCTTCCATGGTTCTAGTCTTCCCACAAGCCTTGCATTTAATAACAATACTGGACAATCCACCTGTAGTATTTTTGAACTCGATACTAATTTGATCCCATTTGTCGCCTGCCGGACATTCTGAATAATTTCCATAGTGCACCCACCACTTATAAGGAAAATCCTCCAAATGCCCATTTATACATGAACAAACAAAACGGGAAGGCACAAGCTGTCTACCACACTGACATTTTTTATGCTTTGAATCTCCAAATAGTTTGTAGTCCTTTAAATCTCCACATTTGGGGCAGAAATGCATTCGTGGAAATCTAAACGCTGGTACATCCGGATTGCCTTTTGGATTCTCAGAATCTGTCGCGTAGGGCTCCTTAAATCCTTTTATTCCAAGCAATCTTTCCAAATTGGGTTCATGTATAACCGGACTATAATGATTCCAATAGTCGGTGGCAGCCAAAATCACAGAGTAATCAGGCATATCCGCTATTGCACCCGGTGCAAATGTAGTAATCAGCTGTGTTTTTCTTAATTTTCCTATAGCATCTTTCTTTGTTTTTGCACTTTTTGGTCCAATCTTCATAATCAATCTCCTAGTAAATACAATCCAGATTGCTTTTCAACACTTCTCATACTATTCATGCATCTAAATCTGTCATCTTCTTCTATGTCTTCCTTAAGAAGCGATCTCTTCTTTTTTTTGTGATACCAGAGTTCACCCTGAGCTTCTTCCGCCCACTTTGTCTCAATAAATTTTACTTCTTTGATGACATTATCCAGCTCACGCTTATCAACTACTTGAACGTATCTAAAAATAATATCCTCTACTTCTTTTACAGTCGGTAAACTTGGATCAAATTTAGAAGCACTTTCATTATCCAACAGCTCTGGACACATATATCTGCATAATGTCACAAATAAAGCATGTAACCCTCTATCTCTTGCTCTATCAGAGAACGGAGTTAAGCTTGTAGCTTCTACGTATCGGTATAATGCAGCATGATATCTCAAGAACTGCTCGTAATGTGATCTGTCCCTTGAACGGGAAGCATTGTAAATCATAAATACCAGTCCAGGATTATCACGCCCAACACGGCTTGTAGCCTGTATATATTCTGCATTTGTCTTTGGCTGACCTGCAACGACCATAGTTCCAAGTCTGCCCACATCAACACCAACAGAAATCATATTGGAAGCTAATATAAAATCAAATGGAACATCTTCTCCCTGTTCGCTCGTGTATGGTACTTTAAGCCGAGTCTGAATAATATCTGATATCTGATCATTTGTCATTCGGCTTGTCAATTCTTCTGAATACTCATACTTGTTATTTCCAGTGTATTTAGGATTAAAATCTGCAAATTTTTTATCCTTAAGATACTGATACCTGCTCTGAATATCATCTACTACTTGTGTCTGAGCACCACCTAGTTCTCGAATACTGTTGAAATAACCAGTCAGCGTCCAATAATTATCGATTACCTTGTCATTATGCCCCTTATCAATTAAATATCTCGACGCAAATAACCAAGCCGCATACACCCTAATAAGTGTTGTGGTAAACGTTGCTCCAACGCCCATAACACCCATGTACATTCTTGCAGGTCTTTCATCCGGATTAGATTTAACCGCAAAAAATGAATCATCTGCACATGTTCCCTGCGGTGGAAACTGAGCAAATTTTCTTCCATATAGTGCTCGTATCTGCTTATCTGCATTTCGGATAGTCGCTGTTGATGCTACAACTTTTACTGGAACCCCATCCCTTTCGCATATTTTTGTGATAGCAGCCTCATATATTCCAGTCATTGTTCCCAGTGGCCCTGAAATCAAATGAAGCTCATCCTGAATAATAAGCTCAGGTGGAAGACACTGCTGATCAACGGAAAATAATGCTGCCGGTTTGTCCTGTAGGGTAATCTGTGCAAACTTATCTACTGTAGCAACAATAAAAGTCGGACGAACCCCATATATTTCCTCATCAATCAAATGTATAGGCAAGCTCTCCTCTTTTGAAAAAACACACTCATCGTTTGTACACTTTATATGCATTCGTGTCTTTGCGGCATTTATAGAATAATTCTTTGGATATATTCTCTTTCCACACCATGGACAAATCTTTATCTGACAAGGATCCGCCTCATCCTGATCTACATTCCCGTTATTATGCAACTTAGCCAATGTAGTATCTGCAACATCAATTGTGCCTGGAGTAAGCTTATTTCCAACCCATAACCCAATTGAAATTTCACTACCAGGTAGAGCGTATTTCTTTCGGAGTATTTCACATGCGCATATAAGAATACTTGCTCTCTCAAACTGTTGAATTGTAAGCAATCTGAGGGTATACCTCATAAGTACCGTAACTCCGTCAACCCCTTCTTTATGACTCAATCGTCTAAAGAAAATGCAGAAAGCTGCAATTCCCAAATAAGCTTCTGTCTTACCACCACCGGTAGGAAACCACAAAAGGTCAACCGTCTTTCGGTCTTCCCCCTTTGGCTCAATAAATGACATTATTTCCAGCATCATAAATGCAAGCTGAAATGGATACCAATTAATGTTTTCATCTTTTGGTTCCTTTCCACCTTTTATAATAGATTGGCGTCTTTGCATATACATAGCTTCGTTGGCATATCTAAACGCTTTCCAAGCATTACCATCTTTTTTTGCACTTTCGCCCAGAGTATTAACTGTATTCTCTATTCTTTCACAGACTGCCAAGCATTTCTCTATATTATTCTTAGCACTTTCTTCATACTGCTCTGGAACAGAATTTCTCAAATTCTCTATCCAGCTTTTATATTCACTTACAAAGCTTTCTAAATTTGATATTATTTCTGAAGCATCCCCAGTATATAAATACTTCATATTGAAAACAGGGTTATTTTCAATTTGTCGCGCTTTCATTTGAAGAAGATTATACGACGGCATAAATGAGCTCTTTATATAATCAGGTTCAACGTTTTCAACATTCCATTCAACAGCACAACCATGCCCTTGTCCAAAACATCCATTTGCTGCATATAACATATCCAGCTCAGATAATTCTTCATCATCGGTTAATTCAATTTGTCTGCGTACTGAAGTGAACACCTTACCATCCATTTCGTCAGAAACTATCGTTATTTCCGGCTGAAACAGTGTGTGGTTATTCTTCTCATCAAAATCAAACTGATCCAGTTCATGTTTATTTGTCAGAACAATTGTAATAACCGTTTCCCCAGTATCAAATGTCTTATGAGTAAAGGACCTAAGGTATACTTCATCAACAATCTTATATTCCTTATCTTTCCCTATATCAAATACAAATTCCTGTTTTCCTGGTTTTCTTACCCAGAAAAGAGTCTTTTCTGTAATATCAGTTTCATATTTGCTGACATCCAGTTCTAGTTTATCTATTTCTTCTTTTGTATGAGATTTATATTGCGCATAACTAACGTTCACCTTTATATGCTTTACACCTGGCTTAACAGTAAATGTTACGCCCATAGTACTGGGGTCAATAACATTTGTAGACGCCAAAGCACTATCATATGAATCCGTATTTTGATCCATTCCAGAATTTGTTGTCACATCCTCTTCTGTATCGCTTTCATTATCCTTTTCGTCTTTGGTTCTTGGATACAATTTCCCCATAATATAGTATTGCGTAGGACGCTCGACCAAGATTTCATCTTCATATACAGGTCCAATGAGATCCTTTTTCACTATATCTATGATTTCTTCTCGTGCTTCATAGAACTCTTTATAATCTGCCATCGCATTCTCCTATTTAATACTCTGCTTTACTGTACCCCACGATAGTAACCGCATTCCATGTAACCATTTCACCAAACGCTTTAACATCCACCTCTGAACCATCAAGCTGGTCTATAACAGAAATAACATCATCTACATATAAATCTGTAAACCGCTCAGGGTAAACATTAAAATACAGCTCAGCTCTTGAAGGTAATTTATACACTATATGCAATGCCCTTGATAATGACTCATAAAACTCTTTACTTGTATAACCCATGAAAAGGTTATCCTCTTCCAGCATTATCTTATAGCGCACAAACTCTGATTTATGCTTATCCTTGAGCAAAACTACTTTTCTTCCAACAATATCACCATAGTTTTCTATAATATAACTTTGGGTATTAGGCTCTCGTACAAAAGACCTTAAATCTATATCCGGCTCTCCTGTTACCTCAAAGTACGTCAATCGTTGCTTGTTATATCCAACATAATCTGATTTAAAGCAGCGCCTGTCTCCTTCTTTGTCAATTCGGATATAGTCCGCCTTAGCATTTATTCTAAAGATTTCCTGCTTAGGCCTGGTTAATGCTACATAACATACTTTGTGTTCTTCCAACTCTTTTTCTTCATCCGTAAAAATATCATCCTCAACTAAAACAGAATCAAATTCGCGTCCTTTTCCTCTGTGTATATTGGTAACAGTAAGATCTGAAAGTCTTTCATGCGAATATAATGCCAATGATCTGGAATTTGTCATAACACCTTTTAAAATATCCCTAACACCAATTCTTTCAGAGGATGTTCGAGCAGCTTCCTTTATGGCATTCCATACCTCGTATGATTCTGCGTCTTCAGGATCTGCTATTTGATTGTATAAGTCTGTAAAGTCATCTTCATCTATTGAAGTCAGTTCATAATCATTAAAGACTAAAGCAATCCACTTATTAAATGTATTATCTCTTAATCGCTTCTTTAGAACATGATCAATTCCTTTTTCCCTCAAAGCCGCTGATATTTTCAGTGCCTGACCATTGGTTCTTGTTAGTATTCCTACGGTTCCTCCATCCAGTAATTCTCTTAAGCTACTTTGTGTTATCTTATCAGCATCATACTCCTTGAACTGAGGTATTTGTTTTTCAACTTCTTTATGCCAATAAGAATCACATTCTTTAATTCTTCCACTTAAAATATGTTTTCTATAACCATCGCCTAATGATGCAAGTTCATCATCCTGTCTGTAATTTCTTGTAAATGTATAGTGAGCAAATTTTGGCATATCATCCGCCATAATGCCGTAGAACTGCTTTGAAGTCATCCGGTCATTTCCTGCCTGATAGTCATATATTGACTGACATGCATCACCGAGTAATGTTACTCCTGAATGCTCAGGTATCTTTCTTATCATAGCGAGCACCATACGTGCGCGCTCCTTAACCAAATCTTGTACCTCATCAACAAACAGATGACTACATTGTTCCAGTAACTCCGGCAGCTCCGTTATAGTATTCGTAAAGAGATTAATTCTTTCATCATAATTCAATTTGCCAATGTCATAGTACTGCAAGTTATCATATTCGCTTTCATCCTTTACCCAGTACAATACTTGTGAAGCAAACGAGTCAAAAGTTCTGACATCAACAAGATTTATTACTTCTGATACACGTTCTTCATCAGCTGCTTTTTTTAATCTATTCTTTACAACTTCTACCGCAGCTTTAGAAAAACAAAGCACCAAAATAGTTTCAGGATCCACCTCCTGAACATCTACAAGGTTTATTATCTTTTCAATCAATGTCCACGTTTTGCCTGTTCCAGGTCCGGCATTTATTATCATTCGCTTTGAAACATCCGCTTCAATAACTTCATGCTGGTCTATCTCTACATACTTTTCAAAATCATTCCTTACATTCGAGTATGTAGAAACAACAGGTGTATTAACCTGCGCTCTTAACCTCTTTACATTCGAGCCATACAAATAGAAAAGTATATCTTTATAATTCTTTGCACCAATCCTTGGTTCTCTATCTGTAATTTCCAATCTCGGTGAAGTTCCAAAATTATCATAGCAATATAGACCTTCATCGTCCTCGTTTACAATTCGTAACAGCTTTTCGTTAATATAGATTATTTTTACAGGATTGATTTTATAGAACGAAAAGTTTGTTTGCTTGTTGGTATAATATTTACGTGAATAGTACTTTTTACTTCCATCCGGCCTGACAAAAAACATCTGTCCTTCATAAATATCAAAAATGCCATCTTCAGAGGCTACAAAATTTCTTTCAATAAACTTAATATTTTCAATATAAACCGGCTTTATTTCCTGGGGTTTTGTCCCTTCTTCAACATCCTCCGTAACTTCAAATATTTCTATAACTTTATTCTCAAATCTGTATTTGTTAGGGTTCCCAAAGAATTGTGTTTCCTGTGCAAGAATTAGTTCCTCATCTCCAGATTCCAGAACTATAGAATATGTATATTCGCCATCTACAAAATCTTCTGGTAATTCAATCTTGTTATCATCAAATTTCAATTCCAAGGAATAAGCCTGATTCTCTTCGTTATACAAATCCAGTCTGATTCTTTTATTCCGATTTCCAATAAAACTAATGCCGCCATCCCAGTAGATAAATTGCTCATCAGATGTAAACACAGGCATCCTTATAAACATTTCGGAAAAAATGATTTGTCCCAATGTATACCTATGGTTCTGCACTGAAACAGTAACCGGATAATTGTAAGAAGCCTTGCTTCTTTCCTGCTCCGCAATAGCAAAAAGATCTATTTTAGAATCTGAAAACCTCTCATCTCCAATTTCAACTTCAAAGTCCAATTCTGATGAACAGTTTATCTCTAATTCGGCTCCCTGCTTAATATCATCAATCCATATATTCTCTCCCGGATAAATGTTCTCAATATTGTTCCAATGATACGTCATAGCAGGAATATCAATATTAATATTCCCAGCCCCATATTCAATTGATATTACATTCTCGCCCATTTGAATACTATGCTTCTGCATTTCTTCATTGATTCTAATATCAGCAAATGCTTCATCATAATCATCCTGCATAACATAGCAATCTTTATTAAAAGACACATTTAAATCTCTTAGAACGAGAAAATGTTTTTCATAGATAACCGCATTTTTTTCCAAACTAACAATACTTACCGACAACACATCGTCTACTGAAGAAAGACTACTCAACGGTATTTCACATACGTCACCATCTTTCCAATAATCGGTAAGCTCGATTTCCTCGCCCCCACAGTACATACGAACACTATTTCCTTGGCGATCTTTATCTAAATAAAGGGAAAAACTGTCCTGAATAAGTGCAATCTTGCACTCATCCTCTTCTGTTACATAATGACATCCTTCCACATACTCTGGTTCTGATATCGTCACCTCTCTGATATTGGACGTATCCATAGCAACAAGTCTGTCATTATAATAGATTGCGTAATCATCATTCAGGCAAATATCAAGATAATTATTGCCTTTTTCATAAACATCTACTTCTTCAAAAGATATGCAATCCACACTTGGTGCATAAATTTCATATCTTCCTGGCTTTAATCCGCTAATGCTTGTTTCTTTACTGTTTTTAAATATCCAAAATCTCTTATAAAGACTCTTTCCAGAGTCATAAATAACATCTCCATCACAAACAATTTCAACCTTTAAATTACATGTATTTAACCCTGAAATAGTAATTGGAATATTGCAACCACTTACTGTCTCGCCAAGCTCATTACCATATATTTCAAGAGTTTCTTTAGATATCAGCCTCACTTCATCATAGAGCTTTACTTCCGCATATTTATGTCCTGTGTTTTCCAGTCGAATAGTAGGAATATTCACCACTACACCTGACGAATCCACCATTAACGATGCTCTTATTCTTGAGTACGACAGAGCTGTATCACCTGAACGTGACACTTTTCTGGTGAACTGCTCTTTTTCACCCTCCAGCATTCTGCTGATTCTATTTGTAAACCACTGGTCTACAAGCTGTTCGACATAAGTAGATGGTTCTTTGGCAGAGTTCTGCACCAAATCATTTATCCTACTAATTATTTGTTCAAATAGAACTGTTGAATACTCTGGACGATTTTGTAATAGGCGTTTTGCTCCAAGTCTTATATGGTACTCTTTAGAACTAATAAACAAATCCTCATCATCAGATGAGTTACCGTTCATTTTTGCATTTAACGCATAAATCATCTTATTGATAATTGGATCGTCCTTGATATAATTCCATCTTAGGTTATATTTCAAAAAGTCATACAATAAATCAAAAACTGAATCCCACGCATTAAGCGGTGCGAAAGAATGCACCAGTACCGTCTCGTAAAACTCTCTTCCATTTTTATCTTTAAGGAAAAACCTGTTTTTAGAATTAAATGTTTTTTCGAGAGACTTGGAAATAACTCCCCAAATTTTACCCGAATCATCCCTATAACCAAATTGCAGCGTAATATATTTGGTAAATCTACCTTCTTCATAGGCATTCCATTTTTTCGCATAGTTTATTGTTGCCAATGTGATAAACAAATGCCAATTTAAAGGTACTGATGCAAAATATGAAGGATTTTCAACCAACTGATCGAGTGCTTTTTTTGCTTGCGCATTTATTTTTTCCTGCGTTGATTCCTTAATTATTGCATTACCAAGAATGGGATATAACGCATACAGTTTCTCAACATACTTGTATCCGTCTTTTACCTCGGCTATTTTCATATCTCTTTCACTATTAGTACCCAATACAACTACACCCACTTTCTTTAGTCATCCAGTTTTCGCTGCAAAAGATTCTCCTCAACTGTCTGAACACATTCAGATAAATTGCGTTTAATATCTTTTCCCCAAAACCTAAGCACAATCCATCCCATCTGATGAAGCTTTTTATCTATCTCTTCATCATGCTCTCGATTTTTTCCAATCTTATTTACCCAGAACTCGCCATTATCTCCCTTTAGAAGTCTTGGCTTCAATTCTTCCCAGTCTTTCCCATGGAAAAACTCGCTATCGCAGAACACAGCAATCTTGTATTTGGTAATAGCAATATCCGGTTTCCCAGGTATTTTAGAATAATTCTTCCTGTATCTTATCCCCTTATCCCATAGGGCTTTACGCAAAAGAATCTCAATCTTAGTATCCTTCGACCGGATATTTTGCATATTCTTTTTTCGTTGCTCTTTTGTAAGAACATCCGCCACCGAAATCAACTCCTAAACATACAAAACCTTTGGTGAATGCGGGCTAAAAGTATCATTACCATTTTTAGCGTTTACTTCTGATACCTTTAACTCTTCTCCAGAATACTGATCATCCTCTACTTTCACTTTCAGAACATAGTAAAAATCAGCACTATGTTCCTCTTCTGTAGTTTCATAACCGATATCTCTGAGCTTACTGACCAATTCGCTCTTTGAAATCAGCTCATTAGAACTAATTGTGCACAAGACCGGTTCAAGCTTGTATGAATCTGTCGCTTCAATTTCATTTTTATAAAATCTAAAATACTGAGCCTTAAAAATATCCTTATGATGCGAATACACATCTTTGCCACTTATGGCATAGAAGTAAAACAGAAACTCTGAATCTTTTTTTAAAAGACCATTCTCCTCAAGAAATCCATAATATCCATTTTGTTCATCACGAATATATCCAATGACAAACATGTCACCCTGCTTCATTGGACCGCTTGTCTGGGCCACTGAATTGACTTTAGATATTGATGGCTCCCTTAATATCATTTCTGTATAGTACTTCAATCTGTTTAGTCTGGAGTTCTTGGCTTCACCTGATTCAATTAACGATACTATAAAAGTACGAAGCTCATTTTCTCCCATAACGCCTATACTTGGTTTTATGGAAAAAGCTCCTACACCTGGCAAAATTTCATCATATAACCGGAATGTTTCATTTCCAGCCTTGCTAACGCTGTATGCCCCAGGATATAAAACATAACTACCAACCGTTCTGCGTATTGCATCATTGTATGTATGCATCTTGAGCAAATCGCCGCGCTTGTATGTATTAACCACAGATCCAATCTTATCTTCTGAAATCTCTTCTTCAGGATCCGAATCTTTAATGTCTCCAATCAATGATGTTAAATCCGTAATGCGATATTTTGCATCGAAATGTATATAACTAACTGCTCCACTTGCAATGGCTTCTTCCTCACCATTGTACCTGCCCTTCGTGAAGGATTTAGGAAATACTGCAAGTGTATAGTCTGGTCTGAAAGGTCTTGAATATGAACCTTCATACATTGTTGTCTTAAACTCAGTGCGTGAGAAAGTTCTGTTATAATACAGATTTATCTTTACTCCGTACTTCTCAATCTCAAATGACTGACAGGATTTCTTTCCTTCTTCAAGAGAAATAGTAAGGCCATCTTCAACTAACAAGAAAGGATCCTCTTCTGTTTTTACAGTTACTGCACCATCAATTGATTTAACTATCTTGTAAAGTTCAAAGAAAAGCCAGTACTCATAAAGCAGTGCAACATTTTTCGACTCTCCCTCATACACATCATCTTTACCCTGCCAGTTTAATTGCAGAGCCAAATCAAGCATAGAGTATGCGGCAAATAGCTGAGAATAACCCTGTCGTTTTTGTAAAACCTGGTTATTCTGCGGCATAATATCAAGCTCTCCGACATCATCAAAAAAACTGTCTCTGAACATTATTTCAAGAGATTTATGAATTGCTTTTGCTTCATTCAGACATTCCGTCTGTTCACTCTGACCCGCTGTCTCCAGAGCATTAATCAGCTCTGTACATATAGAATCAAACTTGTGTAGTGCATACTTTACGAAACGATTTGCCGGAGTATCCAGCCTGTCAAATTTCTGAGTTACTGCAACCATTTCTGGCGCAAAAATCCCGTGCCCATCGTCAGTGTTCCCTACATTTTTCCAGCCTCTACTATAAGAAAACGGATTTCGATAAAACTTTTTAGAAGGCATTCCTGTTCCAAAAGGTTTCAGTTCTTCTTCCTGATCAAGAACCCTGTCCGGATTTCTTTTTATAGCTTCGAACAAGCCCATAATATTCTCGCTGTAGCAGAACTTTCTTAAAAATATAAACTGCTCCAGCAAAGTCTTTCGGCTATCCTCAGAGATGGAATATACATTAGATGTTGCTCCTGCATAATCAAGAAGCAATTCAGAGCATACATCAGCCAACGCCTCTGTGAGTTTGATGTAATCATCTTCATAATTCATTTTGTCTGGAACCACTTCAAAAGACAGCGTTGTATCTGCGTCAATAAAATCCATCTTTGATCTGCCCAGATAATTCACAAACTGGAATGTAACAGAGTCCTTATCTTTATCACATTTAAGATTCTTATTGCCTTCATTCTGAATTTTAGGCAAAGCAATGCTGTCACCAGTATCGTCTTCAAGCTTCAAAATATATCTCTTGGTTTCTACAAGACGCAGGATATATTCTCCGTCCAATCCTTTTGCCACACTAATAGCAGGCTGCTGGACAACGCCTGCTTTAAAAGCATAGCAAGCATATTCTTCTCCAAGCTCAGATGGATTCTCTATATCCCAGTCAATATTGTTATACGTACCGACAAGATATAATCTTGCTCTCTGTTTTTCATTCAGTTTTAAGCAAACTGCTCCAACCATAATTTAGATAAAGCTTGCATACTGAACAGCGGCAAGCTTTCCTTTCATCTGCTCAATCTTCTTTGCACTAAGTTCCAATTCTTTTCCATTTTCACGGCAAACAGCTTCGAGTTCATCAAGCATGCCACCAATTTCTTTACGATTGCCATGAATCTTTGGCAACACTTTCTGTAATAGCTGTTCATCAACTGCCCGATACAGTTCTTTGTCATCCCATGAGTCTGAAAGCTCATGCGCCGCATTAAGATACTGCCTGATTTCTTTAACAGTTCTATATGCAAACTCATATCCATTCTTTTCAGAAATCTCATAGATCTTTGTAAATATCTCTTTTACATCTGACATTTGAGACTCTTCGAGTTTGCTTTCACCATTCCTAATTTCTTTTGCCAAACGAAGAAATGCTTCTGCTACTCCGCCCTTTGCAGGCGTAACCTTTGCAACAGAGCCGGCAGCGTCAAAGGTGTTTAACACATCTTCTTTGTCCGGCTTGAACTCTACAACATTTGCTCTGTCGAGAACCTTAGGGCTAAACATGTATGTAGTTTCATCAATGTTTACTGTGCCTATTACAAACAAGTTCTCCGGATAAGGGAGCTTTCCAGTAGCCTCATCCTCATCGTCCGTATTTCGATACCCGTCAAGTTCAAATGGATTATCTGGGGTTTCCATATGGCTAAGAAAATCTGAGAAATATCTTTCTACATGACTCAGGTTCATTTCATCCAATATAAGGAAATAAGGTATCTCAGGATTGTTATTTGCTCTTTCTATCAATCTCAGGATTCCTGTTTTTTCATATCTTCCAAGTCCATTCTCAGCCAATGGATTATAGAATCCCAACACTCTTGCATTATCAGTCCAGTCTGCACCAACCGGAACTATAAGCCAGTTCTTTTCTCCGTTTGAATCAAGAACCTCCAAGTATTCAGCAAACTGCTTTGATATTCTCGTTTTTCCAGTTCCACTATTTCCGGTAAGAATAACAAAAGGCTTAGCAAGTAAAGATGTAATATATCTTCTTGAAAACATGGAATTAAATGCGTCCGGCAGTTCCTCCATCAGGAAGTCCTGCTTAAGGAAGTACAGATAGTATTCTCCACCTTCTTCCTTGATTTCAATTAGGTCAGCATAATACCAGTTCACAAGAGTTATTAGTGCTTGCAAGTAATTGTTACCCTGCGAATCTTCTGTAATGGTTGAGCCCACCCATTCTGTTGTGAGCTTACATTTCTCAATCACACCATTTGCCAAAATAGAATATTCTGTATCAAACACTCTTGGCTTTCCATCTGTCCCATCTGGGTTATACATGCTGGATGAAGGACGCGCAAACATATAACGAAGCCAATTTCCATTTGGCAACAATCCATCCGTATCAGAAGTATCAATTTTAATATTCTGATCCATAACCTCTATGCGGTTACTTAATCGTTCAAACTTATCTATCCTGTAAATAACATCCACGATTGATTTTGCAGTATCTTTCACAGCAGATGCCAGCTTTGATGTGTTTTCGGCATCCCCTAATTGCTGCAATACTTCCTGCTCAACCTTTCCATATAACTCGGGTCTTCTTGCAAGGTAAAAGATCAGATTTCCAAGATAAGCAGATGATGCATCAGGCACTGCAACCTTTTTTAAAACGCATGAACCAAAAATATCTTTTGTCGAGCGCGCGCTTTCACCATTTATAAGAGCTTTGCCCGGTCTAAACTGAGGATCCGAATTAACATACTTAATCATCCTCTCTCTGTCTGTCTCATCAGGTAGAAGTTCTTTGAAAAGTTCTGAATCATAGTTTTGTGAAGAGAAAAGCTTGATTCTCTCTTTGTTGTTTCTGATTTCCTTATCAAAAAAATCACCATATGGTCTTAAAGCCTCAGCATATTTTTTACAAAGTACTGCTATGTAAAGCCACTGGTTTGAGAAGAACACATAGTTTTTGTCTGTCTGAACCACAGCAGTGCGAGCAAAGACATGAGCATAATTGCTCTCTTCTTTTTCAAGCATCTCCTGAACTTCAGTCATAAGTGCATCCGATATTTCAATTTCTGGCAGATGTCTGGCATCAATGCTTTTAGGTTGGATTTTCTCATCTAATAAGTCTGCAAACATTTCATCATACCTCCAAAATCTGTTTTACTATCTCTTCTGATATCTTTCTTACTACCGGTATTGCTATGCTGTTTCCAAATTGTTGATATGCTTTTGAATCCGAATCAGGAATCTTAAATTCTTTAGGAAAGCCCTGCAGGTTTGCCGCCTCTCTTGGGGTTAGTTTTCTAGGGTTCTTTCCCTTTTGAGCTATCAGAATTTCACTTCCGTCTTTGTAATATCGTCTTGATATTGTGCTTGTATATTCAGAGTTTTCGTCGAAAAGACAATAGCCAAATCCATTTCCTTTCTCAGCATGCTCTGCTCTTCTCCGCTGATGTCCTGCCCACAATTTATCTGAAATTGTATATTTATCAGCGACCTTTTTCTCAAGTATTGATCCTACAGACGTTTTAGTTTTCTCAGGCTCTGGATATATAAATTGGTCTATATCAACATCTTCTCGCCACAATACTATATAAATTCTTGGTCTGTTCTGTGGCACTCCGTAATCCTTAGCGCTAAGAACCATCTTTGAGCATTCAGCCTTGAGTTTACTAATCGGGCCATTATCAATAAGCTCCTGCGGAACATTACATCTGTACCCCATTCCGGTTATTGTACGAAGCACTGTTTGTATTGTCTGACCTTTATCGTTACTAATCAGCCCCCTTACATTTTCTAATAAAACTGCTTTAGGCTGATGGTCTCGTAATATCTCAGCTATATGATAAAAGAGAGTCCCTCTTGTATCTTCGATTCCTTTTTTTAATCCTGCATTACTAAACGGCTGACAAGGAAAACCTGCACATAACACATCAAAGTGATCCGGTATAAGATCCTTTATCTCCGTTTTTGTTATATCTCCAAAAGGTACTTCGCCATAATTATCAAAGTAAGTTTCTTTTGCAGCTTCATCCCACTCACTGGAAAAAACACATCGCCCTCCCAGATCCTGCATCGCTATTCTGAAACCACCCACGCCTGCAAAGAGATCTATAAATGTAAATTCATTTCCTGCAGGAGTAAGAGTTATTTTATTAACTCTGTTAAAACTATTCTGATCCTGCTTAACACTAATTCCGTTATTATTAAGCGCACTAAAATATTTATCCGAATCTGCAGAAGCACCCAGTTGAATAGCATGGCTTATCAGCGCATACTTCTCATCCAGCTCCACATTCTCCAACTCAGGGAATTTAAGGCAGTAATTAGCTTTTTTCATTGTCATTATCCTTCCAGCTTATTAATTATTTTCTTTTTCAAAACTGATTACATCTCCGATGTTACAATCGAAGTGCTCACATATTCTCTCTAGCACATCCAAAGAGACCTTTTCCCCTTTACCCATCTTGGCTATAGTAGT
>JAEEGL012755760.1_pt1 | contig 18121 bp, 11 predicted proteins | sample 9134231 | NCBI WGS metagenome assembly JAEEGL01 (sample SAMN16246548, study PRJNA631951) | gut metagenome | biome: gut microbiome; feature: rumen; material: fiber-attached | host: Bos | place: Iran: Karaj | collected 2018-10 | reverse complement strand
CATCGGCTACCATCGGAGCACTGGCTGAGGGTGCCAAGACCGGACCAGCCGTGAAAACCGTCAAGTTGCTGGCTCAGAGCACAGGCGACTTCACTCGCGAGGAGTTGAAGAAGGATGTGAAGCTGGGCTGGACAGACAAGGCGAAGGAGCAGATCGCCATTGCGAAGGGTGAGAACCCATCGAACGCATCTGGCTCAGGCACTTCGACTGGCGGCAACCAGAACCAGGGTGGCACTCAGAACCAAGGTGGCAACACCAACACATCGGGTGGTGACGAACCATTTGATGGTGGGAACTAAAGACCCCCTCTAACTCCCCCTTTAGGGGGAGCTAGAGCTAAGAACTAAGAGCTAAGAGCTGTAGAACTAAGAACCCCGTAGGGGTGACAGAACAAAGGATAGGGTGTCAACCCTATCGGAACGACACCCCACCACCCCATAGCGCTGAAAGTGCGACATAATATAAGGTATTTCGCCCCTACAGGGCGATGGAGGGGGTGTTTAAACCGAAATAGGGCTTCCGCCCTATCCTACGATATTCCGCCCCTTCAGGGCTGTTTGAAAAAATCAATAATCAATGTTCAATGTTCAATCGTCTAATAGTAAATAAATGTATGGAAGAAGGAAAGAAGAAAGTGATCGTGGAAGTTATCCGCTTCATCATCACAGTATTGGGAGCCTTGCTAGGCACATCTGCGCTACAATCATGTGGCTTGCTCTAATGGTCTGGGACCTGTAACTCCCCCTCTAGGGGGAGCTAGAGCTAAGAACTAAGAGCTAAGAGCTGTAGAACTAAGAACCCTGAAAGGGTGGCATAGTAAAGGATAGGGTGAAACCCTATCTGAAAGACATAATATTTCGCCCTTACAGGGCTATCAATGGTCAATGGTCAATGTTCAATCGTCAATCAATCAAAAAAAATACCATGAAATTATCAGAACATTTTCAAATAAAGGAATTTGAACGAAGTGCTACGGCACAACGGATGGGGATAGACAACAGGGTTCCGGACGCTCTGATACCTAACCTCCAGGCTCTCTGTCAGCATGTGCTGGAGCCGTTGCGACAACAGTTCAATGAACCGGTATTCATCAGTAGCGGCTACAGGTGTCCGGCTCTGAACAGCTGCGTGAAGGGTGCTAAGAAGTCCCAGCACATGAAGGGCGAAGCAGCCGACATCTACAGCCGTCAGGGTACGAAGCGGCTACGGGAGTGGTATCTGTGGATGGTGGACAACCTCCACTTCGACCAACTCATCTGGGAAACGCGTGCGAATGGCTCGAAATGGATTCACGTCAGCTATAAGCGAACTGGGGGGAATCGACAGCAGGTGTTGAGGGCAGAGAGGTAAGAGGTAAGAGGTAAGAGGTAAGAGGTTAAGGGTTAAGGGTTAAGGGTTAGAGGTTAAGGGTTCATGGTTAAGGGTTCAAGATTCAAGATTCAAGATTCAGGGTTAAGGGTTAAGGGTTCAAGAACCCCGTAGGGGAGTTGAGAGGTTAGAGGTTAAGGGTTAGAGGTTAGAGGTTAAGGGTTAAAGGTCAATGGTCAATAATCAATCGTCAATGGTCAATGGTCAATGGTCTAATCGTAAATAAATAGGCCCTATCGGAACGACATATTATAAGGTATTTCGCCCTTACAGGGCGATGGGGTGGGGTGTTTAAAACGAGATAGGGCTTCCGCCCTATCCTGTTTTATATCGCCCCGATGGGGCTATCAATGTTCAATGATCAATGGTTAATGTTCAATGTTCAATAGTTTTTGCCTTTGCAGCTTCAATCTGATAATTAAGTTGCATCACCTTATTAAACATTTTATTTCGGATGGTATCTCCTTCTAACAAGGTCTGTTCAATCTTTTCACGTTCCTTGCTATAGACAGCCAGATCTTCGTCGGATATATCCATCATCTGCTTGGATAGGGCGAAGAGTTGCTGCATCGAGGTGAGTAGGCCGCCGCTGAGTATTGCATAGTTGTAGAAACTGAAACTGAGGGCTTCGTTGAGATTTGAGTATGAGGACACAGTTTTTATGTAGTTCTTCGAAATAGAATCGCATATTGCCGTGTTGTATAAGCTGCGTTTCGAATAGAACTCAGCTACCGTCTCGGTGAAGAGCACGTTGCCGATGGTATTGATGGTTTCGATGCTTGACGAGAAGATGTGTTCTGTGGTCTCTGTGTATTCGATTTGGGGCATGGCTGATACTGTAAGCGCCATATACAATTCATCGAACTTAGTAGTGTCGAGTGCAATCTGCAGCTGGAGTTCCATCGCCTCTTGGATCATAGAGTCGGCCTGTTCGACCGACTTGAGAGAATGATACATGTCGTACATGACCATCATCACAATTTCTTGTTTGTCGTTTTCTTTCTTCTGATTGTCGATGATGGCTGTCGTTCCGAAGGTGAGGGCGATAGAAATCGTGGTGGCGACGAGTGTCATGAAGAACTGGTTCCACGACTCTTTCTTGTTGATGGCTCGCCACAGTTTGGCCATGCGTTGATTGATGCTCATAATGTCATTCTTGCTCTTTCTTTCTTCAGCAGTAGGATGCGACGAACGCTTTGGTTGATGCGTTCTTCGCTGATAGTACCTTCTTCGACTGCTTTAACAACAGCATCGAAGGCTTCGATGAGGTTCTGTGGTCCAAGCACGATATCGACTCCTGCGAGGATGCTCAAAACGGCTGCCTCGCCAGAAGCAAACTGCTGGGTGATGGCTCCCATTTCCATTCCGTCGGTAACGATGATGTTCTGATAGCCCAATTCGTTGCGTAGCTTATCCTGCAGGATGACGGACGAGAGGGTAGAAGGGATGTCGGAACCAGTCACGTTAGGTGCTCCGATGTGAGCGGTCATGATGAGTTGACAGCCCCATTGTATGCCAGCCTTGAAGGTGACCATTTCGCAATCGACCATCTCGGGCCAAGACTTCAGGGTCTGTGCATAACCATAGTGAGTGTCGGCTTTTGTGTCGCCATGACCTGGGAAGTGCTTGATGCAACCTACGACACCCGCATCTTTCAGTCCTTGCAGATAGTGAGTCACCATTGTTGCAGCTACGTTGGGGTTGTCGCTAAAGGCACGTGCTCCGATAACGATGTTCTCGGGATTGGTGTTGACGTCGGCCACAGGAGCAAAGTCGATGTCGAACCCGAAATGGGTGAGGTAGGTCCCGATGTAGTTGCCACATTCGTAGGCGTTCGATGGGTCTCCGGTAGCTCCGATGGCTCCCATCGACTGGTATTTCTTCAGGTTGAAGTTGTCGTTATTGGCGATACGAGCCACACGTCCGCCTTCCTCGTCGATACAGAGCAGGGGAGCACCCTTGAGAGCTCGGATCTGTGGAATGAAGGTAGAGAGCTGTGCCTCGTCCTTGATGTTGTGTGCATAGAGAATGATACCTCCAACAGGATATTTCTGGTTTACATCCTTGATGGTTGCGTTCACAGCCTGGAGTTTGATTTCTTTGAGGTCGTCGGTAGCTTCATCGATGTTTCCAGTCTTGGTGTAGTGGATGGTAGTGTCGAGAGCCTCTGGGCGTACGAAAAAGAGTTGTCCGACCTTTTCGCGTAGCGTCATCTTCTTCAGTTGAGATTCAACTTGGTCTTCGGGTGACGGAACGGGTACGTCTTCGTTTGTACAGGCTACAAGTGTGATACCGGTAAGAATGGTTGCATAAAACCAAAATTTTGTTTGTTTCATATACCTTTATATTTTTTTGTGTTAATGGATTCAAATTGAATGCAAAATTAGTAATAAAAATTGTAATTCGGGTTATAGTTTGGTGTTTTCTTCGATTTATTCAATACATTTTGTACTTTGTATCTACTTTTTTTCCTATCTTTGCATTCGATATTGTCGTTGAAAAGTAAGTATTATTAACCATGGAAACGAAGAAACGAATTCTTTTTACGGCTCTTGCAGCCTTCATGATGGTGCAGATGTATGCACAAGATTACTCGGTAACAGCAGGTGGTGTTGTGACCGAAATCAAGTTTTATTCACCGGAGATTGTCCGTGTGACGAAGTATCAGACCGCAGATGCGTTGGGTAAGTCGGACCCGAAGGTGGTTGTTACGATGACTCCTCAGAAAGTAGCGTTGACGAAGACGGAAGGCACAACGGTTGATACGCTCAAGACGGCAAAGGTGACGGTAGCTTGTAACAAGCAGACGGGTGTGGTAGGTTTCTTCCGTCCCGACGGAAAGGTGTTGATCAGGGAGCGTGCGAAGGCAACTTTCACGAAGCGAACGTCGCACACCATCGACCCGTATAATGTGTCGCAGTCGTTCAGGTTGTCGAATGATGAGGCCATCTATGGATTCGGACAGGTTCAGGATGGTGCTTTGAACCATCGCAACAAGAGCTATAGCCACATGGTGCAGAACAACATGTCGGTATGGATTCCGTTCTTCCACTCCACAAGAGGCTACGGTCTGTACTGGGACTTGTACGGTCCATGTAACTTTAGCGACAACTCGACGAACGGGGCTACCTTCACGACAGAAGCTGCCCATGCGGTTGACTACTATGTGATGGTAGGTTCGGAAACGAATGGCGATGATGTGGTGCGTCATATACGCGAACTGTCGGGACAGGCCACGATGGTGCCGTTGTGGTCGTTTGGCTACTTCCAAAGCAAGGAACGCTACAAGAGTGCAATGGAGACCTTGGGTGTGCTCCAGAAGTACCGCTCGCAGCATGTGCCTATCGATTGTGTGGTGCAGGATTGGCAATACTGGGGAGGAAACAACCAGTGGAACGCAATGGAGTTTCTCAATCCTGAGTTCGTGTCAGACTATCCCAAGATGATTGACGGCATGCATGCAGACGGAGCACATCTGTTGATTTCTATCTGGGCGAACTTCGGACCGGACACTAAGCAGTATAAACACTTCAAGGAGCAGAACCAGCTGATGAAGCAAGGCAACAACATCATGTCGTCCACATGGCCAAACAACGAGCGTGTGGGTATCTACAGTCCCTTCCAGAAGTCAGCTCGCGACTACTATTGGAAGTGTCTCTACGAAGGACTTGTGACGAAAGGAGTGGATGCTTACTGGGTTGACTCTTCGGAACCCGACCACTATCAAGAAGGAGACGCCTGGGAGACGACAAGCGACTTCGTGGTGCTGAATCCAACCGATCAGGACAATGCAACCTTGAATCCGAAATCGTTGGAGAGCCAGCATACATGGCGTTCGATGCGTAATGTGTTCCCTTTGATGCACGCCAGTGGAGTGTATGATGGTCATCGTGGTCAGAAAGCAGCTTTGACAGAAGCCAAGCGTGTGATGATTATGACCCGTTCGGGATTCATCGGTATGCAACGCTATGGAGCAGGAACGTGGAGTGGAGACATCACGTCTTCGTGGGAGACGCTCGCCAATCAGATTCCTGCAGCCCTGAACTATTCGGCTTGTGGCATTCCCAGCTGGAATAGCGATATAGGCGGTTTCTTCAACGGTAACTATCAAGGAGCAGGACAGGACACCTACAACGAACTCTATTGCCGATGGGTTCAGTTCGGAACCTTCTGTACCATCATGCGTAGTCACGGCTCAAGTACAGACAGAGCCATCTATCAGTTTGGAAAAGAAGGCGAGAGCTACTACGATATCATCAATCGTTACATCAACCTGCGCTATGCTTTGCTACCTTATATCTACAGCATCGACAGACGAGTGTATAACGAAGGCTATTCGTTCATGCGGGCAATGGGTATCGCTTATCCAGAAGATATCCGTACACACGAACTGAAGGACCAGCTGATGTTCGGTAGCGATTTGCTCGTAGCACCTGTGGTACAGTCGCAAGTAACCCAGCGTAACGTCTATCTGCCTAAGGGCGACAACTGGACGGACCTGTGGAACGGTCAGCAGTATGAAGGCGGACAGACGGTAAAGCGAGAGGTAGGATTGGCTGTGATGCCTCTCTATGTCCGTCAGGGAACCATCATGCCTTGGGGACCCAAGGTTCAGTATAGCGAGCAGAGCAACTGGGACAATCTCGAAATCCGCATCTATCCAGGAGCAGACGGGCAGTTCACCCTCTATGAGGACGAGCGCGATAACTACAACTACGAGAAAGGACTTTTCTCAGAGATTCCATTCAGTTGGGACAATCAGACCAAGACCCTTACGATAGGTGCACGAAAGGGACATTTCGATGGAATGCTTGCCAACCGTATGTTCCGCATTGTTCTGGTTGATGCCGACAAGCATATAGGCTTAGGCATTCAGCAATCGGAACGATTCAGCAAAGAGGTAGCTTACGCGGGTAAGGAAATAAAGGTGACGATAGACAACGAACACTTAGTGGCAGAAAATGTCGCAGCCGTACAAGGTATTCAGACAACACCCACTAGCGTGAAGTTCTACTTGGGACAGAGCCGTACCTTTACCGTAAAGGCAAAGCTGGCAGACGGATCTACGAAGTTTGTGACCCTTGACGCAACGTGCGAAAGTAGTGATGCACAAGTGGCTTACGTTCGTGACGGAATCATTTATGCCGGACAGAAACAAGGAACGGCCGACATCAAGGTGACTTATACCGACGGAATGGGTAAAGTGCATCAAGCCACCATTGCCGTCGAGACTTCCATCCCTACAAACATCTACTCGTGGAAGGCAGCCGACTGGTATCGCAACCGTGTGAGCGATCGTCTGGGAGCGTCGGACATCACCTATAGCACGAAGGACAACACCATCACGATTACGAAGAAAGGTGCTCAGAACATAGCCTTGCGCTACAGGGAGCAGAAATACATGGAGCCAGGAATGAAGTATCTCGTCGTTGTGGCTACAGAGGTGTCGAAAACCAAGAACGACTCGCAGTTGTGGTACATCAACGGTACTTGGGTGAATATCGTGAATCCTGCAGACGTTCGTACATTGAAGGACGGACGCATCATGGTGGCGTGGACCATCGAAGAGAATAGCGGATATAAACTGACAGACGAGACGGTATTCGGGTTGACATCGACCAACACCCAGGGACGTTCGGTCATCAGCTATGTAGGCTTCACGTCCGACCTGAAGAAGACCGAGCAGGAACTCAATACCCCAGTCGGTATCTCATCCATTCTGATCACTCCTGTCAAGCCCAAGGCCATCTATGCCATCAACGGAACACCCCAAGCACGCTTGTTGCCTGGGGTGAATATCGTCCGTAATGGGGGAGCGACCACGAAGGTTTTCAGGAAATAAAAACTAAAAAAGGAGAAAAAATACAATAGATACGAGGAAATATACACTTTTTTTCGGAACAAAATAGGTAGATACACAAAAAAAAATAGTAACTTTGTAACCGACAAATTATTTTACTAACTCTATTTCTTAACAAGCATGAGACAAAAAATTACTTTTTTCCTCCTAGCAGGAGTATTCTCTCTATCTGCTTTTGCCCAGAGAGACTATGTGATTGTTGAGGACCTGACTTCCAAATTGTTGCAGAATGCCGATTTCTCGGCCGACGAAGCTGTAACAGTTGATATTCGTACATACAGTAAGGATATGGCGGACTATGGAGCAGGTTCGGATTCAGTAGGTAGTGTAGGGCTGTATGGTCAGCAACCAGTAACCGGTTGGATAGCAGCTAACCCTACCGATAATATCAAGATGCCAGATTCAATCCGTGCGATTGATGGACGTGATGCACGAGCTGGTGGTATATTCGCTTTGATTGACGACGGAGTAGGCGAGGAAGTAGTGTGGCCACAGTTAGGTGGTGGTAGTACAACCTACATTGCTCCTTATCAGGAATTGGGAGCACCAGGCAAAGTGTTGGGACTGATTGCTGTATGGGGCAACTCAATTCGTTATTACCAAGAGGCAACTTTGCCAAAGGGTGCGTATATGATGGTTGTCACCAGTCAGAATACAAGTGGAGGTACGGGAATCTCGCAGAATCACATGGGATTCATTGCAGACGACGGTACCAGATATTGTTCACAACGTTCATCATATCCGCTCTCACAAGGAAATCCTGATGAATGGATGAACGACACTATCGTGATTCGTCTGGCTCAAGAAACAGCAGGACAGATCTCAATAGGTTTTGCCAGCTCAGGCGGTTCGGGTGCAACACCCCATCTATTCTTGAAGCAGGTGAAGTTCTATTCGATTGACGAAGATGCGATTATCCGTCAGGAGATAGCCGATGCAAAGGAAGAATTGTTTGCCGTTATCCAGATAGGTGAAATATACAACGTGGATACAAACGAAGCTAAGAAGGTATATAACAATCCGAATGCAACCCTTGAGGAGGTGCTGGCAGCCATCGAGGCTCAGAAGAAAGTGAACGAATCAGGACTGACCGACTTGTCGGAATTCTTCATCGTGAACCCACACTTCTCGCTCAACGATACGGTAGTCGGAGGTATCTGTACATATGCAAAAGACTGTTCAACGAACGGAATCGCAGCCACAAACTTCAGTATGTTGCCACTCGAGGGATGGACGCGTACGAAGACCGATGATGGTGCTGCAAGTGGTGTGTATGGAATCGGAACGAAAGCATTCTTGGGTGGTGTAGGCTTCTTGCCTCCAACCACAATGTCAGACGGAACAGACGAAGGTAAGGTGCTGGGATTCGTAACATGTTGGAGCATGGCTGTACAGTACAAACAACCTGTTTCGCTACCAGCCGGACGCTATTCACTTTCTATCTCTTATTATAATAGTGGTGGTACGCAGGCAATCGACAAGAACCTTATCGGATTTGTAGCAGACGACGGAACTGAATATCTGTTCCAGAAGAAGACATTCTCGGTAGGTCAATGGATGAAGGAGAGTATAGATTTCGAACTCGACGAAGAGACAACCGGTTATTTCTCACTCGGTTACAGATCGACCAACACAGGTTCGGGCAATATGCCACACTTCTTCGTAGATGGTATCTTCCTGACTTACGTGGGAACGGGTATCGACCCATCGCTCTTTGCGCTGAAGTCAAGTGTCAATTCTGCTGAGCGCCTGTTGATGAGCGAGTTCCATGCAGACCTGAAAGATACGTTCCAGGATTTGGTTGACCAAGCAAAGGTGCTTTGTGACGCAGACGAGAGCGATCCAGATGCCAATAAAGCAATGACATCCATGCTGAACGAGATGATACCAGTCGTTACGGCTAATATAGAGGCATACGACAAGTTGCTCGAGTACTATGAGGGTGATTTTGCAGAACTGCTTACGAGCTATGAGACAGAGTTCCCATCGCTCTACGACCGTTTGAACTCTTTGAGCGACGATATGTTCGCAGCCCTGAGCGACTACACTTGGACCACAGATCAAATCAACAATGCAATCGCTTCGGTGAACGAGATTATTGTGGACGAGACACGTAAGACTTGGGAAGAACTCGTGAAGAAGGGTGAACCTACAGAGACGAATTTCGACATCTCTGTTCTTATCCCAGAATTGGCTTATACTTACAGCACTACAGCCTTGTCGAACACAGCTGTGCCCGATAAGGAGTGGAAGTATGGTGCAGCCAGCAACTTCAAGACACAGTTTGGAACGGCTGAGGTTTGGAACCAAAGTCCGTTTACCGTTAGCCGCACGTTGAGCAACATGCCTGCAGGTACTTATACCATCCGCACGAAGGCATTCTATCGCTATTCAGATAATAGTGCGAACTACAGCGCATACACAGCAGGCGAAGAGATTCCAAATGCTTATGTGTTTGCAGGTTATGGCAAAACTCCGATTGCCAACCAGGCTCAACTGGCCACAACCGATCCTGACTTCTTTGTCAATCCTTCGATGATCGACGAGGCTGCCGGTCTCTATATCCCTAACAACCAGGAGTCGGCCATGAGAGCATTCACCAACGATGAACTGACTATGGTGCTTGAACGCTCGGTACAGACCGTCCTCACAGATAGTGCTGATCTCGTGTTCGGTATCACATCTGACCAGTTGGAGGCAAATAGCTGGGTTGTTTGGTATTCGTTCCAGGTTGAATACAACGCAATTGACAAGGGTGTGCTGAACAACGAGCTGAATGGCATGATTGCCGAACTCGACGAATTGCTCGAAACCAGCGACGGACTTTTGCTCGATATGGTGAAGAAAGATGCTGAGGAGGTAAGTAGTGATGCAAAGAAGGTGAGCTCAGACGATGTGGAGAAAATGAGCCAGGCAGCTGCTGAAGTACAGTATGCTATACAAGTCGTGAAGGAGAATCACGCTTTGATGACTCAGTTCGAGCAAGCTTCATCGAACTTCGACATGGAGGTTGAACTCAATGCTGAAAACATGACAGCTGAGAACCTGCTCTTCTGCCAAAACATCCTTGACAGAAAGGACAATGCATACAGCATGGATCCAGAAGGAATCGCTCAACTCATGGACGATATGGACCTTGCACTTGCACGCATGTACAATCCTGAATATAAGGGTGCCAGCGATGACAATCCTGTTGACTTTACGGTTCGCATCACGAACAATAGTTTCGAAACCGGTACTACTGAGGGCTGGATCTACAACACAGCTGCGAGTGGCGACACAGGAGCAAAAGACAACAGCAATGCGACTTACACGATTGAGAACGCAGATGGAGCCTATGTATTCAATACATGGAATTCAAGTCTTCCAAACGGAGGCTTCTGGGTTTCACAGACCATTAAGGGCTTGCCAGCAGGAACCTATCAGCTCGATGCTCTGATGGCATCCGACTTAGGAAATACCATCACACTTTCTGCAGCAAATGGTACACAAGACTTCGTGCTCGACCACGAACTCAACTATGCTACGGATGGTAGTATCATCTTTACGATTGCAGAAAACGAGCCTGTAGAAATCAAGGCATCAAGCCAGACATGGTTCAAGGTGGACAACTTCCGTCTCACATACTTCGGTACCGAAAGCCAGAAAGAACCTTCTGCTATTGCAGAAATCGAGGTAGCAAAGAATGCATCATCTGCTATCTACAACCTGAGCGGACAACGCATTCAGACGCTCAGAAAGGGCATCAATATCGTTGATGGTAAGAAGATTCTGGTGAAGTAAACTTCAGCTTACAGGAGTGATTACTGAACTCCTGAGCTTCTAAATAAACAGGCTGGCGAATCATGTTCGTCAGCCTGTTTTTTTGTATCATCATGGAAGATAGGGAGGAGTTTTGTGTGTTAGGGGGCAGGGAATGTGAAGTCGGTTTTCACAACTCCGTCGCCATAGATGGTCTTGAAGTCGTCGCGCATCGAGATGACATGATAGCCGGCTTCGCGCCACTGATTGCCTAGGTTGAGTGCCTTCTCGCGGTTGGCGTGGTCTCTTGCCTCATCGTCGGCAATCAGCATGAAAGCTGCTGTCTTGTACGTCGGGTTGCTCAGGCAGTAGTTGTGCATGGCGCAGTCGCCTCCGCTGTTTCCAAATGAGAGTACGGGCACTTTGCCTATCTCCTGAATGATTTGCATCACCTTGTTGGTCTTCAGGTTCTTGATGATGAGTTCGTCAGTGCGGATGATGTCTTCTTCCTTTCCCATCGTATAGTTGACACCTGCTTCGGTGCCTTGACTTGATGAGCGGAGTCGGACATCCATACCGATTACTCGGTTAGGACTGATGCCTAACGACTCAACCAATGATCGGCAGATGAATCGGTCGGAACCCGAAACAACATAGAACGTAAAGCCGTTTGCCTTCAGATAGTCGAACACCTGAAGCATGGGTTTGTAGAAGCTCTGTCCATAGGTCATACCGCTGAAACCGTTTGCAGGGAACGATGCGTAAGCTTTGACATAAGCGTCGAACTCGGCTAACGTCATGCCTGCATACGCTTTTGCTGCTGCATAGGCGTGTTTCATGTCGAAATGATCGGGCAGTTTCTTTCCGTTCCTCACAAAGTCGCGAATCTCCTGTGCTGCTTCTTTCACGTCGTCAGGAGCGATGTCCTTGTAGGTGGGATCGTCGAGCGCACGGTATTCCAGCATGTTGTATTCGAAATAGGAGGGGTATAACTCGCCCACAAATGTGCCGTCCATGTCGAACGTGACAATGCGGTCTTCCTCCTTGATGAAGTTCTTCGATGAGGGATTCGTCACATCCTCAACGTATGCCTTCAGTGCGGTGAGTGCTTCACAGGGGTTCCACAGCGTTAGGTAGTCCTTCTTGACGGGAGTCTCGACGGAATCGTTGTCTTTGGAACATGATGTCAGCACCAAAGGGCCGCAAATAAGGGTGACGGCCAGCACCCAGTACAGGATTCTTTTCATCTTTACTTAGTTATTTTTGTACGTTTCTTTTGATTTTCGCTGCAAATTTACGAATTATTTCTGAAAATCGGTTCATTTTTGCCTTTTATTTCCTCTTTATTATAGTCAACTTTCATTTTCTTTCGCCAGTTGAAGTAGCCGGCGATGGCGATGATGACATAGAGCCCGTAGAGCGAGGCTTTGAAGGGAATGTCCTTATAGAAATAGAGTCCGCAGGTGATCACATCGACAACTATCCAGACGAACCACTGCTCCAGGTATTTGTGGGCAAGTGCCCAAACGCCTACGATGCTGAGGGCTGTCGTGAAACTGTCAGCGAGAGGCACACTACTGTCGGTAAACGTAACGAGTATCCAGTAGATGGTTCCCCATACGGCTGCTATCACCAACATCCAAGGAAGTATCAGTTTCTTGGGAAAGTGGCGGATGGGGCGTTCTGAGTTGTGAGTTGAGGGTTCAGCATCGAGAACAGTATCCTGAGCCTTGAACTCTGAACTTTGAACCTTTGAACCTTGAACTCTTGAACTTTGAACCTTTGAACCTTGATCTCTTGAACCTTGATCTCTTGAACCTTGATCTCTTGAACCTTGAACCTTTGAACCTTGAACTCTTTTCTCAGGCCTCACCCAACTCCAATAGCCATAGAAGGTCATGATGAGGTAGTAGGTCTCCATACCGCAGTCGGCATAAAGGCCTTTCTGATAGTAGAGCACGATGCCGAGTGCCTCCATCAGGAATCCTACGAGCCACATCCAGCGGCTGGCTTTGTATTCAAAGAGAATATATGCCAGTCCGAGGATGGTGGTGAGGATGTCGAGCCAATGGGCTGCTAAAAAATCCATAGTCGCTCCACTTAGAATTTGAGTGTCACACTTCCCATTACATTGAAGCCAGCCATTGCGTTGTAGCCAATCTGATAATAGCGGTTGTTCTCGGGATAGGTGTCACCTACGATTGCAGAATAAACCCAACCGTTGGCTGCATAATGACGGTTGAAGATGTTGTTGAAGTTCAGCCCGAAGATAGCCTCTTTGAAAATAGAGGAGTTCAGGGATTGAATCGTTGAAGAGTTGAGCGTATAGCTCAGCATCACGTTGCTGATGCTGTAGCTTGGTAGCGAGCGATTGCAGTTCTCTGTGTTGTCGAGATACTGACGGCTCACGAAGTTTGTGTGCCACGTTGCCTGCAATCCCTTGTAGTGGAAGTCAATGAAGCCGTTCAAGATGGCCGATGGCGAGAAGGCCAGGGTTGATTTGTCGTAGTGTACAAGAGTGGGGGCGAGGTCGTTCCAATCAGCATCGTAGGTCTCAATCACCTCATCGAAGTTCTTGATGTGGTTACGGCTCAGAGCTGCATTTCCTTCGACAGAAAGCCAGCTGAGCGGACTCCATTGGGCACTCATTTCTACACCCAGACGATACGAATCCTTGATGTTTGTGGTGAGACGCTCGCCTGTGTCGCTTGTCGCACCTGTCTGTACGAATTGGTTGTGATAGTCCATAAAGTAACCTCCGAGGCTTACTCCCCAATTGTCGGCTGTGTAGCCATATCCCACCTCAAGGTCGTTCAACTGTTCAGCTTTGGGAGCAGGGTAGGCTCCGTTGTCTGTGAAGTTGTTTCGCTCGGGTTCACGATGGCTGATGGCATAGCTGGCGTATGCATTATGACCGTTCTGGTGGAACGAAACACCAAACTTTGGATTGAAGAAATCGTATTTCTTGTTGATGTCGAGACGCTGATTCGTGTAGGTCCCGTCATTATTTGCATAGAATTTGTCGTTGATACCGTTGGTCATATAGCGTACATGTCGGAACTGCAGGTCTCCGAAGATGTCCAACCAGTCGTTGAGGTGGAAGGTTGCCTTTGTGTATGCACTCATGTCGTTCTTCTCGGCATCGCTGTCGTAGTATTGCAGTTCACCTTTCTCTGCCGACCATCTGTTACCGAATGCTGTAGGCTGATTGGCAATGATGGTGCTCATCGACGGATTGGCATAGGTGAGGAAGCCAAAGTGGTTGCCCTCGAAGTTCTGAATCGATACACCACCAATCACGTCCCAGTTGAGATCGTTGTAGTTCACGTTCCAAAGCATTCCGTAGGCATTCTGGCTCAGTCCTTTCTTGCGGATGAAGTCGCTCTTCTTTACCGTTTTTCCGTTCGTATCGACATAGTTGGCAAGTCCGAACTTCTTCAGTTTGTTGTTGTAGCGGAACTCATTGTAGTAACCATATCCGTGAGTGTAGTGCAGGGAGGCATTGACGCTCCAGTTACCGTCAATCCGCCAAGCCAGCGAAAGGATGTGGCGGTTCTGCCAGAAGTTATCGGTAGCCTTGTTCCACAGCTTACCATCGCTCATCTGGTAGCGACTGATGGTCCACCCACCATTCCAGTCGGGATCGAAATACTCGTACAGGTTGTTGAAGCGTCCCAGTCCTGCATCCCATAGGTCCTGATAGGTCTTGATGCCGTCGTAGGCATTCATGCTATAGTCGTCATTACCAGCAGTCACCCCGTTCCAAGCCTGTCCCGTCTTCTCGTAGTTTCCGAAATGCTTGTAGCGAAGCAAAAGGTTCTCTTCGGAGTTCATAAACATCAAACCTCCGTAATAGCTGCCACTTGTACCACTTGTGCCGTGCAGGAAACCGTCAGTTTGCGTTTGATGCCAAGCACCATCGACCACAAGATGTTTCCACAGCAGACCAGACGAGAACGAACCTCCGTAGTTCCAAGTGTTGTACGAACCAAACGAGCCTGACACTTCTGCCTGTGGGGTCAGCGAAGGTGATTTCGATTTCAGCATGATGGTACCTCCGAAAGCTCCGTCACCATTGGTCGACGAACCCACTCCACGCTGAATCTGAGTGCTACCCAGCAGACTGCCGTAGGAGTTCATGTTTGCCCAGAATACACACTGGTCCTCAGGCGAGTTGAGCGCTATTCCGTCGAGGGTTACGTTGATGCGGCTGTCGCCTGCTCCACGAATGCGCATATAAGTCGTACCGGTACCCAAACCGTTCTCGCCCCAAGCCTGCACTCCAGGTGTACGGGTGAACATCATCGGGAGTTCGCGTCCCGTCTTCGAGAATTCCTGAAGTTGTTTTCCCTCGATGTTCGAAATGGCGAAAGGTGCATCCTTCTTCATCTTCACGCCCATAATGACAATCTCATTGATTTGCTCAACCTTCATGGTGTCTGGTTCTACGGTTGAGGCACTACTGCTTAATGCACATAAGAATGCAACAGCTGTAACAATCTTTTTTCTCATGAAACTTTAACTTAACTAAAGATTAAACAATACAAAGGAGTAAAACATATCTAATCGTCCCTACGGCAGCATTATCTGCATCAGGTTCTTGGGTATGATCTCAGCCGACCCAAAGACAGGTCAGCACCCCTTTAGTTAATTCATTCACGTGTTCAACACGCTTTCGAGGTGCAAAGGTACGAAATATATTTCATACTCGGTTCAAAACCAACAAAGAATGATTCATTTCGCTGTAAAATAAGTTGCCATTAAGGCAAAACTAGTAGGAGAAAAATCGATAGATGAAAGACGACAGATCGTTAGGGTTCGCCTATGATTGTTACGACCAGTTTCCTTGGGCCTCCGTAAGAGCGGTATTCGCAGAAGTAGATACCTTGCCAAGTACCCAGATTGAGCCGTCCGTTGGTGATGGGAATGGTGAGGCTCACACCGCTGAGAACCGATTTAGCGTGAGCAGGCATATCGTCAACCCCTTCGAGGGTGTGTTGGTATTCGGGACGTCCTTCAGGTACGAGACGGTTGAAGATGGTCTCCATATCGATACGGACATCAGGGTCGCAGTTCTCGTTGATGGAGAGTCCGCAACTGGTGTGCTTGGTGAAGATGTTGATGATGCCTGTGCGGGGTAGTGGAGGCAGTTGGCGTACGATTTCACTAGTAACCAGATGGAATCCACGCGACATCGACTTCAGTGTGATTTCTGTCTGCTGAATCATAGTTTCATAACATGGTGGCATTTTCGATTGCTTTGTAGAGATTCTTGTATCTCTTCGATGCATCGAGACAGCGTTCGTATTCCTCTGCGTATTGTTTGGGTAGAGTTTTGCCTGAGTACACATCCTTGAATGTGTTTCCTTCGATAGGACCCGATTTGATGATGACATTTATCAGCTTGCCTTTGCTGAAGTAGAATCGGAAGTCGTAGGCGAGACCGTTTTCGAAATCAAAATCGGGCGTGCGCGCATATATAAATAAGGTGTTGCCCTGAGCGTCGTACATATACTCCTCATAGAACTCACGAGCAGCATAGTTGTATTTCGTTTGGACATATCGCAAATAGTGTGAGGGGTAGATTACGTCATGTTCTTCGTCTTCGTCTTCGTTATCGCCCCAATAAAAGAGAATATCCTCGAAGTGCTGTCCCGTTCCAGGCAAGTTTTGAGCAACATGCAGTTTACATAAGTCATCAGGAATCATTTCATCCTCCGTCATCACTTCCAAGCAGCTTTTGATGCTGTTGTATTCTTTCCTGATACTTTCAACAGTTGTCTGTGCATCGATGCTGAGCATCACGCAGCAAAGTAACCCAATTGTTAGAATCGTCTTTTTCATTTTGTTCGACTTAATATTTTGGTTGCAAAATTACAATTTATTTCGCATTCTGCAAAACAAAAACCATAAAAACGAGAGCTTACCAATTCTTTTTTATTTTTTTGCCTAAATTGTTTGGTGGAGTCAGAATATAGTCGTAACTTTGCACTCCGAAAGCGAAACCGTTATCAGGAATCGGGATGTAGCGCAGTTGGTTAGCGTACACGTCTGGGGGGCGTGTGGTCGTCAGTTCGAGTCTGATCATCCCGACAAATTGTAAGTGACAGAGAATTGTTGGTTCTCTGTCACTTCTTTTTTTGCTATCCCTTGGGATCTTTTTCCTTTCCCCTAGAGGCTTTTTCTGTTGCAGGTCGTGCAACCTATGTTGCAGGTCGTGCAACGTACGTTGCACGACCTGCAACAGAAATTCCCCTTAAGGGAAAAAACATTTTCCCCTAGGGGCTGCAAATTTTTCGTAGGCTTGTAGGGCAAAAGTGTGGCTTAAGAAAAAGAAAACGGGGTTCACATGGAGTGACCCCGTTTATGTATTTATTGGAAATATCAGTTTACTTAACCAAGACCTTCTTGCCATTAATGATGTTGAAGCCCTTCACTGGAGCAGCAAGTTTCTGACCTGCGAGGTTGAATACTTCGCCCTTCACAGCATTTGCCTTCGTGCTGTTGATAGCTGTTGCAGTATCCTTTGTGAGGAGCAGATACCATACAGTTCCCTTGTTATTGTTGTCCCAAGGCAGAGCAATGCAGTTAAGGTCTTTTTTGTCGAATTGTGTCAGGTCAACTTCAATAATACCATTCTCATCGGCCTTAACTTCTTGGAATATGTACTTGCCTTCTTCTTCTGCTGTATAATCTCCAGCGTTCTGCTTAGAATCAATTTCATGATTCATATAAAGCACAAGTTTCAAGTTTGGAGAAGTAACAATAGTCAACTTGCTGTATTCGGCAAGATTTGCAATAACGGTCTTGTTGCCTCTAGAGCCGACAACAGGGTCTCCATTACCGAGCTGAATGGGGTGTTCGTCTGTACCCATACCAATTCTAGGCTTGAGGTCTGGGAATGCTTCTTTGAAGTCAATAAAATCACCAGCAGGCTTACCTGGGTCTTCTTCGTATACAATAGCAGGAATCTCAACAGACTCGTTCTCTGGATATGTCTCCAAATACACTTCCTTTACGACTGCTTCGCCGTTACCAACATTATTGTTTCCAGACAAGCAGATTTCATCGCAAGCCAAGAGGAATTCGTTGTAATCATCTGGGTAGAGTGTTTTCAAGGTATCTGCCAAAATGAACACGTTCACACCATTG
>JAEEGL011464161.1_pt1 | contig 18121 bp, 14 predicted proteins | sample 9134231 | NCBI WGS metagenome assembly JAEEGL01 (sample SAMN16246548, study PRJNA631951) | gut metagenome | biome: gut microbiome; feature: rumen; material: fiber-attached | host: Bos | place: Iran: Karaj | collected 2018-10 | reverse complement strand
GCCCGACTGGAGCAGTTGGAGCCCATGGAGATTGCCCAGTATTATACCAACCGCTACCATCAGTATATGGATGCGCTGAACGTGCTGCGCCCCAGTATCGAACCGCATGCTACAGGTCATATCATTGAACAGCAGCAGTTGGTGCAACAGATACTTGACAACGGCTTTGCCTACGAGAGCAACGGCTCGGTATACTTCGACATCGAGGCCTATAATAAGAAGTATAAGTACGGCATCCTCTCTGGTCGTTCACTGGAGAACATCAAGGACGAGAGTCGCGAACTGGCCGGTGTGGGCGAGAAAAAGAATCAGGCTGACTTTGCTTTGTGGAAAAAGGCCCAGCCTGAACATATTATGCGCTGGCCATCGCCTTGGAGCGACGGCTTCCCCGGCTGGCACTGCGAATGTACGGCTATGGGTCGCAAGTATTTGGGCGAGATGTTCGACATCCATGGTGGTGGTATGGACCTCGTGTTCCCCCACCACGAATGCGAGATAGCTCAGGCTCAGGCTTCAATGGGACATCCGGCCGTGAAGTACTGGATGCACAACAACATGCTGACCATTAATGGCAAGAAGATGGGTAAGTCGTATAACAACTTCATTACGCTGGAGCAGTTCTTTACCGGACAGCACGAATTGTTAGAGAAGGCTTATTCGCCTATGACCATCCGTTTCTTTATCCTTTCAGCTCACTATCGTGGAACGGTGGACTTCTCGAACGAGGCACTCGTAGCCGCAGAGCGTGGCTTGGAGAAACTGATGAACGCCATCAGCGACCTCGAGCGCATTCAGGTTCAGCCTGAATGTGACGCTGAAACGGAAAAGGTCGTGAAGGCCCTACGCCAGAAATGCTACGACGCTATGAACGACGACTTGGCTACGCCACAGGTCATCAGCAACCTCTTCGAGGCCTGCACTGTCATCAATAAGCTCATTGACCACAAGGCCACTATCTGTGCCGACTGTCTGAAGGAGCTCTCAGAGACCATGCATCTCTTTGCCTTCGACATCCTTGGTCTGGCATCCAACACCCAACACCTATCATCCAACACCCAACAAGTCCGCGAAGAGGCTTTCGGCAAAGTTGTCGACATGGTGCTGGAACTGCGTGCTAAGGCTAAGGCTGACAAGGACTGGGCTACCAGCGACAAGATTCGTGACGAGTTGGCTGCCGCTGGCTTCGAGGTGAAGGACACCAAGGACGGTGTAACGTGGAAGCTGAATAAATAGTTCGTTATTCCGTCATACCGTTATAACGAGATAACTTGACACAAGAAGCCTACAAGTCGTAGGCTTCTTGCGTTAAGTATAGCGCTATCATGTCTTTCCACATTTTACGGACTGACATATACACCAAACCATCGTGGGGACCTCGTGGTCCCCACGAGTTTTTCATGATGTAGTAGGGACGTTGGTTCTCGTCATGAGCCATACCGACGATGCACATGGCGTGACCGCGACTCTCCCAACATACGGGATGACGCTGTCGCAGGGCGTTATCTATATGTTTACGCAGCGTGTCGAGGGGTACATTCATGAGTCGGTTCTGCTCCCAATTGTCAGGTACGGGCACTACTATCTTTTTATAATAAGGTGAATCGGGGAAACATGTCAGTCCGAGGTATTCGTCAGGTGCACAGACGGAGTGGGCAAACTCCCAAGGTGTATATCTGGCACCGAGCATAAACACCCATTTCGGTGTGGGCAGTTCGTCGGTGGCATCGTCGGGTAGCACATCGTAGGGTACGATGCCATACTTCTCAATCATATTCAGCAGCGTCTGACCCATGGCACGTTGGCCTTTGGCTTTTAGCTCTTGGCTATTTGCCATCATACGTCCCACGTAGACTGCCGACAAATTGACGGAGTCACCTCTCAGCAGGTGCTCTGTCTCTATCGTGGCCAACATGGCATAGGCCCAACAGAGCTGCGACTTGCCTTGATCCTTTACTGGTGTCATAGGCAATAACAACTCGTCGGTAAACGTATGCTGTTGCTTACGACTACAGGCTGTCAGCAACAACATGATGGTTAAAAGTAGCGTCATCTTTGTTTTCATGCCCGCAAAATTACGAAAAGTCGAGCGCAAAACAAAGAAACTTGTTCCATTTTTTTGCCAAGACGGAGTAATTTCGCCATCTTTGATGGCAAAGTTACTAAAAAATCACAAATCTCAATTCTCAATTCTTAATTATTTTGTAACTTTGCAGCCGTAACATAAACGAAACGACGATGAAGAAGCTGTTAATATGCCTGATATTAGTGATAACGGTTTTGTATGCAGAGGCAGCGCCACCCCTGCGTGGACTGATGCCCATGCAGAAGGCCGATGGTACCATGGTGATGTCGGCTACAGACAAGTTGACGACTCCCGTTGGCGGATGCTTCTGTGCATCGGAAGGCATGATAGGCAGTGGCATGTATCTGCCCCATATGGGCAACGTGCGTGTTCTGACCATTCTGGCGGCCTTTCAGGATTTAGATTTTACGGTCAACGATCCCGTACGGGCTTTCGACCAGTATCTGAATGCTGACAAACAGGAAGACTTGGGCAACCAGAATAAGTTGAACATGTCCAGTGTGCGGCAGTATTTCGAGACGAGTAGTCACGGACAGTTCTCGCCCCGATTCGATATCGTGGGCCCTGTCACCTTGCCCCAAACGATGGCTTATTATGGCGGAGTCAAGGACAACGGCAGTGATGACAAATTTTACGAATTCTGTCGCGATGCTTTGGCGCAGGTCAAGGATTTGGTGGCCGACTGGTCGGTCTACGATAACGACAACGACAATCGCGTCGAGTTGGTATGTGTCATCTTTGCCGGTTACGGTCAGAATCAGGGCGGTGAAAACAGCACCCTGTGGGCCAAGGCATCCAGCCAGAATCTGAAAGTAGATGATACCTATCGCATCACCCGCTTTAACTGTAGCTCAGAGCTCTTTAGTCCCGATCAGGGTGTTAACTCTAATGGTACCCCCTATGACTATTCTCAGTATATCAACGGCACGGGCGTCTTCATTCACGAGATGTCGCACTGCATGGGGCTGCCCGACCTCTATGCCACTCAGAGCCAGGGTAAAGTCAATAATCAGGGCATGGAGTCGTGGAGCATTATGGACTACGGCCTCTACAACCGTAACGGCTTTGCCCCCGCTGCCTATACGGCTTGGGAACAGAAAGTGATGGGATGGACGGAGATAGAAGATGTCGGGAGTATGATGGTTGATGGCCAGTGTCAGTTGTCTGATGTCTTGCCGCTGATAGAGGGTGGCAAGGCCTATAAGTTGCAAAACCCCGATAACGACCGTAACTATATCGTCCTGGAGAATGTGCAGAAGCGCGGACTCAACCAGTATGCCAATGGTCATGGGCTGTTGGTCTATCAGGTAGACTATCCTAACTCCAGTGTCGGCATGAGCGATAGTCCCAACAATAATCCAGGCCATCCATCGGTAGCCGTCGTGCCTGCCGGTGGTGAACTGATCAATGCCTACCTGCGTGGTAAAGACAAACTCTATACGGTAGCTCAGTGGAGAGAGTCGCTAGCCGCCTCCGTATTTCCAGGAACCAAGGTTGTGACGTCACTGACCGACAATATGCTGTTGCCCAACTACTGTTTCTGGAATGGTAGCACAGCCAAGGAAACAGGTTTTATGCTCAACAGCATCTCAGAGAATGAAGAAGCAGGAACCGTCAGCTTTAATGTTGCCATTGACGATCCTACGGGCGTCATGAACCTCACGCAGACTCTTCCCACGGCCGGGGGGAAGATCTACGACCTGCAAGGCTGCGAGGTCAGAACTCTCACGAAGGGCGTTTACATTGTCAATGGCCGTAAGGTCGTCATCAAATAAAAGTAAGAACCGGAGTTCTCCTTACAGGATGGCTCCGGTTCGCGTTTATAGTAGTTAGTTTCTGTAGTTACTCTGTGGGTTCCAGTTTAATGAGCATCACTAGACCTTCAGCACTACCCTTTGTAATAACATATTTTGTGCCGGCAGTAATCGCGATGGGCTGTAATTCGTAGTACTTACCTTCTGTATTTTCTGTACCAGTAACGGTTGTTGTCGTGCCATTGAGTTTCACGTCCTTGCCGCTCTTTGCCGTACCCATGACGATGGTCATGTTGTAGTTCTTGGCTGGTGTAAAGGTGATGCTGCCCTTGCTGTCCATCTTGACACCTTTTTTATAATTTACACCGTCATAGGTTATCTTGCCGTCGCCGTAGTTTCCGCTAACGGTGAACATGTCGCTTGAGGGCTGTCCGTCAAAGGAAGCGAGAATGGTGCCCTCAGGCGTCTCACCGCTGCCTTGTTCTTCACCTCCCTGTTCTTCGCCGCCTTGCTCGTTGCCCTGTTCGTTGTTGCTGGCATTCTCGTCACCGAAGATGCCGACAAGAGCGGTATTGGTATAGTCCTTCAACTTGTTCGACAGGTCAATGATGACTTCTGAGTTCTTGTCCTGTGTGGCGTTTTCGAAGGTATACTGGAAGTCGCCATGTTCACAACGTCCAGCACCGTACTGTCCTGTTACCACTGAGGGAACGTCATTGACGGCATCGGGCGTATATTGGTAGAAGTCGTCGGCTGTGTCGAAGTTGTTATAGCCTGTACCTCCCTGTAGTGTCACGACGTCAGCAGGCACCTGGTCGTTACGGTTCGTCACGACGTAGGCATCAAAGTGCTTGCTATAGGTGGCGTCACCGGCCTTGTACGGTTCGAAACTGGTCTGGCCCGTCATGTAGTTGTCGAAAGCCTTGATCATGCCACCGTCCTCGCCCGAGAAAGTTCCCTTTGTCTGGTCTGACGATCCTACGCCATTGTGGATATCGGAACCCTGCTTGGAGATAAGCATGGGATACTTGCAGTTGCGATAGTAGTTCTTCTCGACAAAGATACAGGAACCCGTCGTGGCCCCTACGCCATACTTGGCATTGCCGTCGTAGTAGTTGTTGAAGACGTGCAGGTGCTTCGACTTACGTACACGCGGATGACGCGAGTCGCTATGGTCGTACCAGTTGTGGTGGTAGCTGACGAAGTCCACTTCGTCGCCGTTCGAGTTCAGGTTGCACTTGCCAGCATCCCAGAAGTGGTTGTCGCTGACGGTACAATACATGGTGCCTTTCACGTCGAACGATCCATCACCTTTGGCCTTGTCGCCGCCCTTGTTCTCGCCATAGAAGATGTCGAGGTGGTGACCCCATACGTGTTCGTTATCTGTGTCGAAACTGATACCGTCCTCAGGGTGCATCATGACGGCAAAGTTGCGCAGTTCCACATAGCGGCAGTTGCGTACCAGGACACCGAATCCGTGCAGCGTGGCATCATTGCCGACGCCCTCAATGGTCAGGTTCATGTTCTGCCCCTTACCCTTCACCTGCAATCCAATGGCAGAGCTACCCAACTCAGGCATATCAGCCTTCTTCAACTGTCCGATGATGCGGATGGCCAGTGGCCGTTTCTCTGCACCTTTCTCATAAGCCTGTATAATGTTCTGAATGCCTGTACGTGTTTCCTCTTTGTTGCCGACACTCATGCTGAGTGTAATGGTTTTGGCATTGTATTTTGTGACATAGATGACACGGGCACCCGCCTTCAGCGTACCGTCGTTGTTATATGCACCGACACCCTCCGTGACGTTGTAGTGGGCATATCCGTCGCGATTGATGGCACGTACGCTAACGTCTTTGGCCTCTGCGCTACATGCTGTCACCTCCTGTCCAGCGTCGGTCACGGGTACCACCTTGATGGTGTACGTACCTGCTGCCAGTCCGACGGCATCGGCACGACCGTAACTGCCGTAGTCGCGCACCAGCTGTGTGTCAATGATTTGGTCATTGACATACACGTTGTACTTGCTGATGCCCGCCAGTTTCGTAAACTTCACATAAGCCGACTCCAGCCAACCCTGAGCCTCGGTAATCACCACTTTTGATCCCTTATTAAAAGCTACCGCCTTCACGTTGTCCTTAAAGGTATAGCTACCCGTCTGCTGGTTCACCGTGATGTCGGCACCACTGAAGTCCATGCTACTTACCGACTCGGTGTCGTAATACTTCTTCGAACTGTCCTTCAGCGTCAGGACGGCCTGATTCTTCTGTGGGTTCTGCGTTGTCGAGTAGTCGTTCTGGGCATAGCCTGTCAGCCAACATCCAACACCTAACACCAGACAACATATATATTTCTTCATCATCTTTCCTCTTCTTATTTGATGGTTACCTTTTTGCTGTCAATGATATACACGCCTTTTTGTAGCTTAGTGGCATCTCTGCCCACCAACTTACCTTTCATGTCGTAGATAGCCTTCCCGTTCAGGCCGGCTTTCTTCATGATGGTTACGCGCTCTTCCATGCTCGTTGCCGAACTCATGTCGATGGTTATCTCGGCCATGTCGGCAGTCGTCGTTTGGCGACCATTGTTATACTCAATAGTCACCTGGTCGCCGTTGAAGGTAATTTTCTTGATGGTCGAACCATCAATCTTTCCTCCGTCGGCCATTGCAGTCACTGTCAGACAGAGCATGCAACTCATTAAGATTAGTTTTTTCTTCATACGCAGTCCATTTTTTTAAAATCCGCTGCAAAAGTACAACTAAAATACAATACGAGCAACGTTCTCTACCCTTTTTCCTACGCAAACGTTTACTGAAATGCCCATGAGGTAAAAAAACAGGCAATTGTGGCGATGTTTAAGAAAAAATGTGTACTTTTGCACCAGAAAAGACTAACGAAGTTTATAAGTAAAAAGAATCATATGAGGTCATTAAGAAATTGTGTGTGGATGCTGTTGGTTAGTTTGACAGCCGCAGTTTCGTGTACATTGCAGGACAATGCTACAAACGATGGGGGTGAGAAGTCTACTCAGGGCAGGCTGCTGGAGCCGATAGCCCTCAACTACTTTGACTTCAACGCTGCCAGCGATGTGCAGCTTTTGAATGCCGATACGACTAAAATAAGCGTCAGCAAGTCGCTGGCCGTCAAGATGGGTGTCACCTCGTTTGTCGACCACCCGCTGAGTGTCTGGCAGGGTGAAGACCACCGTCCCATTCACGTGCGTGCCACCAAGGAGGTGGTTGTGGGCGACCGTTACGTGCTCGACGTCGTTCAGACCAGTATCTCTGACTTCTTTCAGACGGGTGAACCAGTGGTGCTCAGCACGGAGTTCTATAAGGATCCCGAGCCTGCGGCCGCGTCGCGTAGGGCGGGCAATGGCATTGACGCCGACCTCTACACCGACGATGCGAACGTCATCCACCCATTGGGTGTTTACCTGCACCATCGTCCTGACGACCCCGTGACGCAGATGCTGGAAGTAGCCACTGAGATCATCAAGCAAGCCCAGAACAAATGATGTCCAAACCGTTCTTCCACACTCTGACTATCGGTCAGGGAAATGCCGTGAGACGGCAGGTTCTTTGTGCCTTCGTGACTTTGTGTTCCGTCATTTCCTGGGCACAGAAAACGATTGTTGTCGAGAATCCAACATCGTCACAGCGTTCGGAGTTGGTAGCTATCAGTGCCGAGCAGCTTGGAATCAAGCCTCGTACAAAGCTTATTGTACGCGATGTCTTTGATATAGAACAACCGACACAGTGGACCTACGATGGCCGTTTGCTGATGAGCGTGTATGTCAAGCCCAACGGCAAGACTTCGTTCACTATACAACAGGGTACGCCCGAAGCCTTTGAACGCTCGTGGGTCAGTGGCCGTATGTATCCTGAACGCTTAGAAGACATTGCCTTCGAAAATGACCGTATCGGTTTTCGCCTCTATGGTCCGGCACTGCAGAAGAGGGGAGAAAGGGGCTTCGGTCATGACGTTTGGGTGAAGCGTACGACGGAATTGATACTTGATAAGCTCTATCGTGACGACCCGCGTCTGAATTTCCACCTTGACCATGGTCTGGCGCTCGACTGTTATGGCGTTGGTCCCTCTTTGGGTTGCGGCACACCATGTTTGATGAAGGAAGGAAAGATAGTTTATCCATGGTGCTATGAGACCTACAAGATACTGGATAAAGGACCGCTGCGTTTTACCGTTCAAGTCAACTTCCCCACCATCGACGGCATTACGGAACATCGCATCCTGTCGCTCGATAAGGGCTCGAACTTCTGCGAGGCCACCGTTTGGTTTGATGGTGTTAGCAAGCCTACTGACATTGCCGCAGGGTTGGCCATCCGTCCTGCAGACCCGAACCCCGTAGTCATTGGTAAGGATTACGTACACTATGCCGACCCCACCGTCGACCCTGAGCGTCATCAGTTCCAAATCTATTCTGCGTTGCTGTTCCCCGACACAAAGGTCATTATCAAGCAACAGGAAAACCACGCTCTTGGTGTCCTGAAGAATTATCAGGAAGGTCAGCGTTTCCATTATTTCTTTGGTGCCGCCTGGAGCGAGTTTGATGTCCGTTCTCAAGCTGAATGGCAATTGCGCATCGACGGTTTTATGCAGGCTCGTCAGCAGCCGCTAAAAGTGACCATTCAATAGTCTCTTTCGGTCAATCACGGTGCGTGACGTTACCTAAGGTAATGGCCTGTCTTACCTTAGGTAACCTTGTTCACTATCTTTGGCAAATATATCTGTTCGGGTATAATTTTAGTCTTTATTGCATTTTTTATACCTTAACTGGTATATTTCTCATTATAATTGTTTATCTTTGCACCCGTTAAGGTATAATAATGGCTATGACTTTATCTGAACATATCAAACAGAAGCGTAAGAATTACGACCTTTCTCAGGTGGAATTGGCTGAGAGGGCCGGAGTAGGTCTCAGGTTTGTAAGGGATCTTGAGCAAGGAAAGCGTACACTGAGGATGGACAAGGTGAATGATGTCCTTGCATTATTTGGAGAATGTCTTGGCCCAGTAAAGGTTGAGGTCGTATGAAGCAGGCAGAAATTTACATAAATGATGTTTTCTGTGGTATTCTTACAGAAGACGAGGAGGGCTTTCATTTCTCCTACGAAGCGACGTATCTGAACCGTCAGGATGCTATGCCTCTAAGTCCCACCATGCCTCTGACAGGGGAGCAATATGACAAAGAAATGATGTTCCCCGTCTTTGACGGGCTCATACCAGAAGGATGGCTCTTAGACATAGCGGCCACATCATGGAAGATTGATCCACGAGACAGGATGTCGCTCTTGATGGCTTGTTGCAAAGACTGCATCGGAAATATCAGCGTAAAACCACTATAGTATGAGTAAGTGCCTATATTGTTATAAGGAGTTGGAAGAAGGTCAAGTGGATTTCCACCCTGGTTGCGCACGTAAGTTTTTCGGCAGCGACACAGCACCTCTGCTTCCTTTTACACGCGAAAACATGTCTGAACTGGCCAGGCAGGTAATCCGCACCAGCGCATCGGTTACTGGTGTTCAGGCAAAGATGTCGCTTGATGTGAACCGTGGTGGCAAGAACGAGCCCTCCAAATTTACTATCGTAGGGCTTTGGGGTAAGTATATCTTCAAACCTCAAAGTGCGAAATATCCCTGTCTTCCCGAGTTAGAGAGTCTTACCATGAAGATGGCAGAAGCTGCCAATATTCGTACGGCTCGAAATACGCTCATACGACTTGCTGACGGTGAATTGGGATACCTGACTCTCAGAATGGATCGCAGAAAGAAAGGTGACAAGATATCGATGCTGGACATGTGTCAGCTCACCAACCGTCTCACTGAGCACAAGTACTACGGCACATACCCTCAGTTGGCTGAAACCGTCAAGAAGTACTCCTCGGCACCTATGCTGGACGTGCAACGTTATTGGGAGATAGTACTCTTCTCTTGGATGACTGGTAATTCCGACATGCATTGCAAGAATTTCTCCTTGATAGATAAGGGGAAGGGAGAATACGTCCTGTCACCAGCATACGACCTGCTGGCTGTATTATTGGCTGACCCCAATGACACAGAGGAGATGGCGATGAGTTTTTCTGTAGGCGGCAAAAAAAGTGGCTTCGACCGAAACACATTTATAACAGCATTTACGCAGAGTGGCATTCCTGCCGTTATAGCTGACAAAATGATAAAACGTATGACGTCACATCTTCCTGAATGGAAAGAACTCATTAGCCAGTCATTCCTTCCAGATAAGATGAAAGTCGAATATTGCGCCTTACTTGACAAGCGAAGCAGGGCGTTAGAAAAGTAAAGGAACATAGAACGTCATTATTCCGGCTGGTGGTTGCGTAAACTGCCAGCCTTTTTCGTATCACAAAGAAAATATTAATAATAACACTTAAAATTATGAGAACAATGAAACAAAGATTACTCAAAACAATTGGCCTCGCACTGCTATGCGTAGTGGGGGCAAGTAATGCGTGGGCGGATGATTATGACGGAACCAGCCCTGTCTACAGTCCTACCAATGGTACCAACTATGCTACGTTTGCCGATGCGATGTCGGCCTTTGACGGACTTGCCGACGGATCGTCGTTCGAAATTCATCTCTACGCTGACGTTGCTTTGGCATCGCGTGTAACTGTGAAAAACACTAAGTCGCTGACAATTGTGCCCAAAGCAGCCGTTTCAATCAAACGCGGCAGTCTGAGCCGCACTACGGCTTGGCTCATCAATACTTCTACCGGAACTGTCAATCTTGGTAATGCTGACTATGCCATCACCTTTGACGGTGTAGGGCATGCAGATAATCAACGTATCTTCAAGAATATTCTCGGCAATGAGAGCACGGGCAGAATGAACATAGAGAACGTGACTTTCCAGAATTTCAAATTCGATACAGAGAACAGTAACCTCGGCTACCTCTTCCTGAATAAAAATGCCAACGGAAAGCTGGTGCTGAAAAACGTGACAGTCTCTAACTGCATCACCATCGAGGATGCCTTCATTAAGAGCATCTCTACCAGTAGTGATAACATCTACTTGCAAGGAGCCATCAACTTCAATTCTTGTACGGCAGACAATGGTGCATATATGTCTATCATGGGACGTATCCGTCTTGGCGAAGTTGACGGTAGCACTTCCACCACCATTACCACCAGCAATCCTATCAGTATCTATTGGGCTGGAAGCACTACCAGCATCGGTACAGCCGTTATCGTAAAGGCGAAGAAGACTGTGCTCTCTTCATTCAACTTGACTAACGAGACATTGGGACTCTTTGGCAACGATACTGACCTGAAGCTTACTCAGGCCTACACCCTCCCCGTTACCGCTGCTGGTGCAGCAACACTGGTATTGCCTTTTGAATCAACGATTCCTGCAGGAGTTGAGGCGTACACAGTTACTTATACTAGTGGTGACGCTGTCACTGCGACACCAGTTGCAACAACTCTGGGTGCCAACACACCAGTGCTGATAAATGCTGCAGAGGGCAGTTATAAGTTTGTTTCTACTGCAACAAGTGGTGATGCAGTAACAGGCTCTGATCCTGTTACCGTCGGTGCCCTTACGGGTGTCTATACTGAGACAACTCCTGGCACAGGTCACTATATCCTGACGAACCATAGTGGAAATGTTGGCTTCCGCAAAACAGTAGCAACGAGTAAGGTGGCTGCATACCGTGCCTATTTGACAGCAGATGGTGCTGGAACACCTGAGTTCTTGAATATTGACTTTGATGGTAATCTCACAGGAGTAGATGAAAAGGTGAACGTGGAAAAGAAAGCTGATGGCCAATATTACAACCTCAACGGTCAGCGCGTTCAGAATCCAACAAAGGGTCTGTATATCGTGAATGGTAAAATGGTAATCATCAAATAATGAAAGGGAGGATACGACTATGAAGAAAAAATATATTGAACCTCAAATGGATGTTGTAGAACTGAAGCATCGTTGCACTTTGTTGGCAGGAAGCGTTGTTGGTGGCAACGTCTTCAACGAGAATGCCAACGTAGATGAATATGGTCTGGCACCTGGCTTTGGCAATTGGGATAGGCTGAATTGGGACGAATAACACGAAATAATGCAAGTGGAAAGGGAAGCATCTCAGGTGCTCCCCTTTTTGCGTAAACCTCCTGACCTGTTCGTATCACAAAGAAAACGTAATTAAATCCTAATTGAGTATGAAACATTTAAAAAAGTATGTAAAGCCTGAGATGCAGACTTATCTTCTGCAATCTAGCCACTCTCTTCTTGCGGGCAGTGCCACTCCCGTGTTCGACACTGTAGCGGATCCAAGCGCAGACGCTATGGCTCCTGAAGGAATTTTCGAGATTGGTCCCGATGGCACCACGCTCTTTGATTTGTAACTAAATTAAACGAAAGGAATAAATATGATGAAAAAGATATTTCTTATGGCAATAGTGCTGCTGAGCAGCATGGCAACAATGTGGGGTGCTACCATTACAACAACTCCAGTCTTGGAAGTAAATTTCCGCACTGCTTCCGGCAACACGGCGTGGAACAGCGGTTATCCGAAGAATGCCGTTGACGAAGACAATCTCTATTTTGAAGGAAACTATCAAGCAGGAATCTTTGTGTTGCAGAAGTACACCGTCAGCAATCTGCAATTAGCCACTAGTCTAACGCTGACTTTGACAGACAAAGATAATTCTGGTGTTGACGGTATCTCAGTATGGTCGTTCTCCAATAACGATTGGACGGCAGCGTCGGGTATTGACGATCTCCTGCCCACAGTAACGAGCGTTGTTGGCTTTGCACCTCGCAGCACTGAAGGTACGGCAAACGCTCCACTGCTCTCAACAGGCGCAAAAGTGGCCAATAGTGACCCGAAACAGGCTACCTTCACCCTTACTGGCTCTGCCTTGGCTACGGTAAAGGCCAATGCTACGACAGATGGCACTTTCACACTGCTCCTGACCAACAACAAACTACTGGAGAGCAACTCACGAAAATATCGCACTATCAACGCTGCTGTGGATGAGGCTTACCGCCCGGTCATGACTGTTGAACTTGACTTGCCTACAGTAAAGAACGTGGCTACGGGTACGGAGTTCAAAGACCTAAAGGCAGCCTTTGCCAGCACGGAGATTACTAGTGCCACTGGCGATGTGGAGCTACAGGTGAGCGATGACCAAGTGCTTACGGGACGTCTGACGTGGAACAAGGCCTACACGCTGACCATTACTCCGACGAAGGATATTACCATCAAGGGACACACAAACCAGATGTGGTTCCTTACCAACACCAACAATGGCACGCTACATATCGGTAGCGATAGCTATACCATCACTCTTGATGGCGAAAGTAAAACTTTCGGTGCCTATGGCGTGACCTGCTATGAGAACAATAGCGTAATCTCATTGCAGAACGTTACATTCAAGAACTTTGACCTGAACAATGCTGGATGGCTGGTAAACAGCAAGGCTAATGAGGGTCAGATTATCTTAGAGAACGTTACGTTTAATAACTGTAAGAACCCTGCTTCAGCATTTATCAATAAACTACGTGTCACCAACGACCGTCTGGTGCTGAAAGGCTATCTGAACCAGACTGATTGCACGGGTACCACCATCTATGCTGCCGCTGAGACTAAGGATAGCGGTACTACGGGAAGAATCAAGGTGGACGGTAGTGGCTTTAGTGCCAATAGTGATATCACCATCAACTTTGCAGGAGCAACAAAGGCAGAGGATGTTATCGTAGTGATTGGCACTACGTGGATGAATGCCGTGCGCTTCCGCATGGTTGATGCCGACGGATGGACGCTGAAGAAGCATGAGACAAAGGGTGACCTCTACATGACTGCCGCAACGACCTATAACCATCCTGCACTATTGCATACTTCGTCTGACATCACCCGTGTGAAGGGCCTGCTGACACAGGATCCTTGGAAGAGCGCCTATAGTGCACTGGAAGCTGCTAGTGGTGGTACTGCAGCCGGTGCCGTAGAATGGCTGAAGCGTATGGATAAGTCCAACTGGGAAAGTACATACCCCGACTATGCCAACTTCTCACGCCTGGTGACCGATGCCAAGCTTGCTTACTATCTAGCTTTGCGCTATCAGCTGAAGAGTTCGACAGCTGCTGCTAATTCCGCAGTGAATATCTTAAACGACTGGGCGGCCAACTGTAAGGGAATTTTCCGCTTGGAAGGCTATAAAAACAACATTCCCGATCCTAACGAATATCTCATCCTGATACAGGCCTATCAATTGGCAAATGCCGCAGAACTACTGCGTGGATATGACGGCTGGGATGTATCTGACCAGACTAACTTTAAGAATTGGATGAAGCAAACCTTTGCCGATCTAGCTGTGCTTTTCCTGAGCAACCATCATCAAAATTCTAATGCTCAGCATTACTGGCTGAATTGGGATTTGGCAGCCATGAATGCCGTGATGTCTATCGGTATATTGTGCGACGACGCTCAACTGATAGATTTTGCTAAAGCCTACACCACCGATGGTAAGGGTACAGGACGTGCTGCCGAGGGATTTGCATATGCTGTTCTGCATAACGATGCCGATTCTGACGAGATATTGGCTCAGTGTCAGGAATCTGGTCGCGATCAGGGCCATGCCACTCTTGACGTAACGTTGTTGGGCGTACTCTGTCAGACGGCGCAGCAAATAGGCGAGGATTTCTTCACACCCTACAAGGCACTGGAAATGGCCGAATATGTAGGCAAGTACAACCTGAAGAATGATGCTGATGCTTTCTGCTACGATAATGTTCCCTTTGCCGAATATACAAACAAGGAGGTGACGCACACTGCCATCAGTAGCGATGCTCGTGGCACCGTACGTCCTTCATGGGAGATGTTCTACGCTTATGCTAAAAAGAACGGCAAGCAGGCACGCTACAGCCAGATGTGGGCTGAGCAGGCTCGCAACAACAATGCCGGTGGTGAGACCACCAGTGCACAAAACGACGAACTGGGCTTTGGCACGCTGATGTTCTACAATGCAGGCGATGCTGCTGACTACAGCTATACGCTCAGTGTCAGCGAGGCTGGTGCTGCTACACTCATCCTGCCGTTCGATGCAACTATTCCTGCTGGCGTGGAATGCTATACGCTGAACTATACTGCTGGACAGAATAATGTGAAAACGACGGCCGTGACAAGTACACTGCCTGCTAACACGCCAGTACTGGTAAAGGCTGTAGAGGGTGACTATACATTCGCCGGTGCAAGCACTTGGAAAAATGCTACGACGACAACGGTTGGCGCACTGACAGGTGTTTACCAGAAGACGATAGTACCTACAGGCTCGTATCTGCTGACAGTCAAGAGCGGTGTGCTGGGATTCTATAAGGCTAATGATGCTAATAGCAGTGATGCCAATACCGCAGAATCGAATCGCGCTTATTTGACAGCAGAGAGTGGTGCTCCTGAGTTCCTGAACATTGACCTCGGCGGAATGACCGGTATTAACGACGCTACACTGGTGAATAGTGAAAAAGTGAATAGCGACTTCTTCGATTTGCAGGGACGCAAGGTGGCAAATCTGACGAAAGGAATGTATATTGTCAATGGCAAAAAGATTCTTCTACCTTAAGGTCGAAGTGTGGCGTTGCAATGTGATGAAGTAAAAGACGATAAGAAAAACTCAATCAAAATAATCAGGATGTACCACACGTGTTGGTACATCCTGATTTGTTGTTGCCTGAAAAACAATCGTTGTCGCCTAAACAACGCTAATTAGACTCGGCGGAGAGTTAAGTCAATGGTGGCTTGCCCTCCGTTTTTCGATTTGTACAAACCGTTAGATTAAATCGTAATAAAAGCGGGAGAGCTTATTGTGCAATAATTATACATAATTATCAAACTTTTAATTATCAAACTTTTGATAATTGCAGAAAATTGCCTAACTTTGCAGCCGAGATACATTAATTGCTTGCTATATGAAGAACCCGTTTGTAACAAAAGGCTATGCTGGTGCAGAATATTTCTGCGATCGTGTCAAGGAAACTGAGGACTTGGTAAAGATGCTTACCAATGAGAACAACATGGCACTGATTTCACCTAGAAGAATAGGAAAGACTGACCTCATTCACCATTGCTTTGCCCAACCAGAGATAAAAGATGCATACTACACCTTTATCATTGATATCTATGCCACCAATTCTCTTGCAGATTTTGTGGAAGTGTTCGGCAGGGTAATCTTTGAGGAACTGAAACCGCTAGGAAAAAAGGTATGGGAAGGTTTCTATCATACCATTAAATCCGTACAGCAACAGATTTCTTTCGACATCAACGGGAATCCTGTTTGGGGTATAGGTCTTAGCAACTATGTCAATCCAACAACTACACTGGAGGAAATTTTCACTTATTTAGGTTCTGCTGACAAGCCTTGCCTAGTTGCTATTGATGAGTTTCAGAAGATTACCGAATATCCTAACGGACAAAATGTCGAAGCAGCATTAAGGACGCACATACAGAGATGCCCTAATGCTACATTTTTGTTTTGTGGTTCGAAGCGACACCTGATGACAGAGATATTCCTTTCGCCTTCACGCCCATTCTATCAGTCGGTGGTAACAATGGGACTGGATGCTATTTCGAAAGACAAATACACGGAGTTTGCAGTCCGTCAATTTGCCACATTCGAAAAGACGCTTGACGCTGATGTTGTACAACAGGTGTACCAGCGATTTGATGGTGTTACAGCTTACCTGCAAAGAGTGATGAATGTGCTGTTTATGAATACACCGAAAGGAGAACACTGTACAGTGGATATGATAGAAGATGCCATTGACTTTATCGTCAATCTTAATTCAGAGCATTATGAGACACTCTTTAGTCAGATGTCCGAAAAACAACGCATCACTTTCTTGGCTATAGCGATGGAGGGACGGGCCAAAAACATTTCCAGTAGTCAGTTCGTACGCAAATACCGTCTTGTTTCCTCGAGTTCTGCCGTTTCAGCCGTCAGAGGCTTATTGGAAAAGGATTTTATTACATACGAACATAATGAATATTACGTGTATGACTACTTCTTCCCTATTTGGCTACACAAAAGGTGTTATATTGAATAATAACACTTAAGACGATAAGTAAAACCCAATAAAAATAATCAGGATGTGCCAACATGTGTGACACATCCTGATTTATTGTTGCCTGAAAAACAATCGTTGTCGCCTACGCAAAGGACGTCAACCAAATAATATCTTATTCAAAAAAAGTAGTCGTTATGCAAACGAGATAGTGCCTTGGATAGGTTCTGGGGACGGTGTCTCGTTCTCCTGCTGCGGAATCTCGCCGCTGGCCTGGCTGTAGATGCTGTCCAGTATCTCGCGGGTGCGCTTGTAGGTAGGCGTCTGTTCAACGGCCGAGATGACGTCGTCGTTGTCCAGGTCCTCAGGACGGAACAGGTAGATGTGCGGGCGACGCTTGTAGCGCTTCGACTGGCTGTCACCGCCATAGTAGCGGTTGCGACGGTCCTGACGCTGTGCCTCGGCCTCCTGTTCGGCAGCAATGCGGGTGGCCTCCTCCTGCGTGTTGTGACGCTGACGGTGGTTCGACATGCCGTCGACGCGGTCGATACCGAAACCTGTGGCCAGAATGGTGACCTTGACCTTCTTGCCCAATTCCGGGTCGACGGCCAGTCCCCACTTAATCTCGAAGTCGCCGAACTTCGCCATGAAGTCGTTGACGTCATTCATCTCTTCCATCATCAGCGACTCCTTGCCGTCCTTGCCGCCCGAGAACGAGATGGAGAGCAGGATCTTCTTCGAATTGAAGACGTCGTTCTCGTTTAAGAGCGGTGAGTTCAGGGCGTCGTCGATAGCCTTCTTGACGCGGCCTTCGCCTTCGCCGTAACCGGTGGACATGATGGCGACACCACCGTCCTTCAGTACGGTCTTGACATCGTTGAAGTCGAGGTTGATGAGTCCGTGAACGGTGATAATCTCGGCAATCGACTTAGCTGCCACACTGAGCGTGTCGTCGGCCTTACCGAAAGCGTCGAGCACGGTGAGCTCAGGATAGATTTCGCGTAGGCGTTCGTTGTTGATGACCAAAAGGGCGTCGACATGCTTCGACATCTCCTCGACACCATCCAGTGCCTGGTCAATCTTGCGGTCGCCCTCGAAACGGAAGGGAATGGTGACGATGCCGACCGTCAGGATGCCCATCTCCTTGGAGATGCGGGCAATGACAGGGGCGGCGCCTGTTCCTGTGCCAACACCCATACCGGCGGTGATGAATGTCATACGGGTGCCGTCCTCCAGCATCGCCTTGATATCCTCGCTG
>JAEEGL016071729.1_pt1 | contig 18122 bp, 12 predicted proteins | sample 9134231 | NCBI WGS metagenome assembly JAEEGL01 (sample SAMN16246548, study PRJNA631951) | gut metagenome | biome: gut microbiome; feature: rumen; material: fiber-attached | host: Bos | place: Iran: Karaj | collected 2018-10 | reverse complement strand
GGGACTCACCGGATTGAAAACGGCCCTAACGAAATTCTTCTGTCCGAGCTCCTCCATCGCGCTTCGCAGCTCGGGCTGCAGGATGATAACACGGGCGGTGACCGCAATTCCCGTGACGTTGCGGACGATCCAGAGAATGGTCGTCATGTTAAGAATGGCCGCGATTGCAATGAATGCCACAATAACTACAAGGCCTTTCAGAAGAGAATAGGCTCTTGTATTCCTGATCCAGAGAATAATGTTATAGACCAGAATCGCAATGATAATGATCTCGATTATATCCGTCCATCCCGGGCTTGTGATATGCAATTGTCTGATGTAATAAGAAAGACCCGAGCGAAGCCACTGCATATTGGTTAATAGTCCTCTTCTTCAGATTAATAATCCTCTTCTTCGGGGTAATACCCTTCGTCATAATCCCCGCCGTCGAAATCCTCATCGGGATACGGCTCTTCCTCGTCCTCGTAGGGCTCCTCGCGCAGGCGTCCTATCAGGTCCTGCCTGGAGGTATATATCTGCTTTACCCTCCGGTTGGCCCTGGGCAGAGTCATCTTCGGGATCGCCTTTACATAATAGTAATACTCGTCATCCTCGAACTGCGTGTCCTCAATCCTCGAATAGTCGAGGTTAAAGAGGAAGAACACGATGATTTCCGCGATCACGATCGAAACCAGCGTCCCGAGGAATGCGCCGCCCACGGAGATATTGGTCCCGAACCGCATGTCCCCGAGAAGGATCACGATCAGCTGGAGGATAGCTCCGACAACCACCGCGATATGCCAGGAATACCGGATCACGAGGCGGCGGATAATATAGACTGCAACCACCGATACGGCCGCTGCGCCGATCATGACAAACGCCTGCCGGTTCTGGGCAATGCCGTCGATAATAAACTTGAGTCTTCCCGCCATCTCCGTCACGTCGACTGACGTGCTGAAATAACTCTCGTTGGCGGAAATGTACCTTGCAAAATAAACAGCCGCGATGCCGACTCCGCAGGTCACCGCCGAGGACGGCAGGAACAGAAGCCCGGCCGCAAGAGGCAGGACATAGGGAATGTGCAGCGCAAAGCAGACCGGATACAGAAGAAGCAGCATCCCGTCCCTGGGCGAAAACCTGAAGTACAGCAGAAGGAGCAGCAGAAGGAAAATCAGCCATGTCGCGGACACCTCGAGCGCAAGAAAATAAAACTGCGCTGCCGCCGCAAGTCCTAATATCACTGCCGCACCGCCTGCCGGCATCAGTGTGCATACCAGCGCCACAATCAGCGACGGCAGAAGCCCCGACAGATTTCTGCTGTATCCGATTTTCCCGCACAGAATGCGCATTGCCGTGAATACGACAAGGAATCGGAATGCAGGCACTATATAGTTCTCATACTTCCTGTACGCGGATATGATTCCCGCCCTGATTTCCAGTAAATACGCCATTCCTGTTATCTTTGTTTCTCTTCCTTATAAGAATTCTGGAGCGCCCTGAGGTCTCTGTAATAAGCGCCCAGTGCCTTCCTGACCTTCCGGTAGCGGTAATAATATACCGCCACGGTGAGCACCGAAAAAACCAGAAGAAGCACAACATACCTGAATGCCAGCGTCTTCAGCAGGGATACAAGATCAATGCTGTAAATCACAAGCATCAGGTCCTCAAAATTGTACAGAACATAAATTGCCGCAAGGAGGATATACGCAATTGTCACACAGACAAAAGTGCGCAGAAGATGACTGGCGATATAGTCATTCATAAAATATGCATTGACTCTCTCGCTCTTATGACCTTCGTTCTTATCAAATACGGACATCCTGGTCATCAGCCGGATTCTCTCTTCGTTGAGCATCAGTAATCCTCTTGTGCTGTCTTCTGCCGGTCGACAGGAGCATCCGCGCCGATCGCCAGTGTCAGGAAATGAACCTCCCGCGCACCGGCCTCCTTGAGGACCCCCGCACAGGCATCCATTGTCGCTCCTGTGGTATAGATGTCGTCAATCAGCATAATTACTTTGGATTTTACATCATTTCCGTATACAATTAAAGCCTTTTTCAAATTTTGACGCCGCTGCGCAGCGCTCATATACTTCATCGGTTTCGTGTCGCTGCCGCGCTCCAGGATGTCCTCCCTGACGGGTATTCCTGTCAGCTCAGAGACCCTGCGTGCCAGGAGCGCCGCCTGGTTGTACCCCCTCTCAAGGAGCTTCCCGGCGGAGACCGGAACCGGTATCAAAAGCTCTGACTGTCTGAGTTTCCGGACAGCCCCGCCCCGGCCGCAGAGGATTTTCTCCGCCATCATCTGCCCGTACCATTCGGCGTATTCTGCCCTGCCCTGATATTTAAAGCGGAACATCCCGCCGGAAACGCTCCGGTAGTAGAATACGGCAGCGCCCCTGTCAAAGGAGCGGCCTGTCCGCGCACAGTCGGCGCAGATCAGCTTCCTCCCCCGCGCCAGCGGCTTGCCGCACTTTTCGCAGACATCGTCCCCTACCGGCTCCGGTATTGCCCGGCACCGGCTGCAGATCAGCTCTCCGAAGGGCTCTGCCGGCTCGTCGCAGACAGCGCATCTCTGCACAAATACGGCATTCTGCGCTGCACGGAAGACAGCTCCCGCCCTCTTCCTGATTTTTATGTAAATATCCTTTTTCTGTACGAAAGATCACCCTTTCTGCATTTCGAGGAGCCTGTCCTTAAGGCCCGTGTAGCGCTGGCTCTGCCTGGTGTTGGCCGCCATCGTCTCCAGTACTCTGCGGCTGCCGAGGATTACGACAGCCTTCCTCGCCCTTGTCACGGCAGTGTAAAGAAGATTTCTGTTAAACAGGTTCTGCGGTCCTCCGAGGAGGGGCAGAATCACAGCGGGATACTCCGAGCCCTGCGATTTGTGGACGGTGATGGCATAAGCCAGTTCAAGGTCGTCCAGGTTCCTGAAGGGATACTCCACGGTGCGCTCGTCGTCAAAACGGATTGTCATTGTCTGGAGGTCCTCGTCGATCCTCAGGATCCTCCCGAAGTCCCCGTTGAAGATCCCCGTCCCGGAATCAACGGCAATTCCGAAGTTCCCTTCCACAGTCCACGGGATCTGATAATTGTTCCTTGTCTGCATCACCTTGTCGCCGACCCGGAACACGACGTCATGCGCCGCATATTCCTTCCTGTCCGGAGCGGGAGGGTTCAGGACACTCTGGAGAACCTCATTGAGGCAGAGGCTCCCGAGGGAGCCCTTTCTCGTCGGTGTCAGCACCTGGATTTCCTCCGGCCTGCAGGAGAGGTATTTTGGCAGCATGTCTCTTAACATCTGCACCGTGTGCTTGTATATTACGCCGGCATCGTTCCTTTCCAGGAAGAAAAAATCCCTGCTCCTGTTGTCCAGGCGCATGGGCTCCCCGCGGAGAATCGCGTGCGCGTTCATGACTATATCGCTCCGGCTCGCCTGGCGGAATATCTTCTGCAGGATGACGCAGGAAAACACCTCCGACTCCATCAGATCCCGCAGGACACGCCCGGGTCCTACGCTCGGAAGCTGGTCGGCATCTCCGGACAGGATCAGCCTGGTTCCTGGCTTTAATGCCCGTAAAAGCGCGGAAAAAAGGAAAACATCGACCATCGACGTCTCGTCCACAATCACGACATCCGCCTCCAGCGGATTGTCCTGGTCCCGCTCGAAGCGAAAGCTCTCATCCTCCCTGTTCTCCCCGAAGGCATCATCCTGTCCCGTCATCTTATAGCCAAGGAGGCGGTGGATGGTCATTGCCTCATATCCCGTCGTCTCGGTCATGCGCTTGGCTGCGCGCCCCGTCGGCGCTGCGAGAACAACCGCCTTTACGTCGGCTATATGGTAGCGGATGATCATATTGATCGTCGTTGTTTTCCCGGTCCCGGGGCCTCCGGACAGGATCAGCACGGGCCTGGTCGCGGACAGGAGGACCGCCTCTCTCTGAAGGTCGTCAAGAACGATCCCCTCGCGTTCCTCGATCCCGCGGATTCTGTTCAGTATCTCGCTGTCGCTGTATCTTCTGGTCTCAGAGTCATTGAGATCCGTCAGGAGCCTGGCGATCTGCTGCTCGAGATAATACGCATGGGCGGCGTAGACCTGCACGGGATCTGTCCCCTTCATGATCAGGCGCCCTTCCACGGCCAGATTACTCATCTGGATCCCTACGACCTCCTCCGGAAGGTTTAAGAGGGCGCAGGCCTTTGAGAGCGCCAGCGGCCCGGGCAGATAGCAGCTGCCCTCATGAAGCGTCTCCGACATCGCGTAAAGGATGCCGCTCCTGATGCGGAAATCGGAATCCGGGCTTACGCCTGCCATCGCTGCGATTTCATCTGCCCGCGCAAAGCCGATGCCGCTGACATCCTCCGCCAGCCGGTAGGGATTTTCCTTCAGGATCCGGTACATTTCCATCCCGTAGGTATCCCATATCTTCAGCGCCTGCCGGTTCGATATCCCGAACTGTGAGAGGAAAAGAAGCGCCTGCCTGACCTCCCTTTTCTCCTCGACCTGCGCGGCGATCCTGCGCGCGGCGCTCTCGCTGATCCCCTTTACCTCGGACAGCCTTTCCGGCTGTTCGTCAAGGATCTTCATGGTATCATCGCCGAATTTGCGGATAATCCTCGCCGCGAGTTTCTCGCCGATCCCCTTGATGGCTCCGGAGGACAGATATCTGTATACCGCTTCGGCATCCTCCGGCGCGCAGGGCCTGTACGAGGAAAGCCTGAGCTGCTGGCCGTAGACAGGGTGGTCCACGTATTCTCCCGTCAGCTCACAGCTCTCTCCTTCATTTATGACAGCAGGAAAACCAGTGCAGGTGACTGTCTCGCCTTCACTGGTCATCTCAAATACGGTATAGGTGTTCTCGGGATTTCTGTAGATTATCTGGGAAACGTAGCCGCGAAGCTGCTCCATCTGTTCGTTACATCTCCATTCCGGGAGCGGACAGAAGCTCCACATAGCGCCCGGTCCCGATCGCAACGGCTGTCATGGGATCCTCCGCGGTGACGGCGCTGATACCGGTCTTGCTGGTGATCAGCTCCTCGAGGCCGTGCAGGAGCGAGCCGCCGCCGGTCAGGACGATGCCCCGGTCGGCTATGTCTGCCGCCAGCTCGGGCGGTGTCTTCTCGAGTACGCCGTGGACGGCCTCTATGATCTGGTTGGCCGGCTCACGGAGCGCCTCCTCTGTCTCTGAAGAAGAGATCTTGATCGTGCGGGGAAGGCCTGTAACAAGGTTCCTTCCGCGGACCTCGACATATTCATCCTCAACAGCGGGGAAACAGCTGCCGATCTTGATCTTGATATCCTCGGCAGTGCGCTCTCCGACAAGGAGGTTGTATTTTTTGCGCATATACCTTACAAGAGCGTCGTCAAAATCATCTCCCGCAACCTTGATTGAGGCGGAAACAACCGTTCCCCCGAGGGAAATAACCGCTATGTCCGTCGTGCCGCCGCCGATATCGATGACCATATTGCCGCAGGGCCTCGTGATATCGATACCCGCACCGATTGCCGCGGCGATCGGCTCCTCAATGATATAGACCTCTCTTGCGCCTGCCTGGAAGGTAGCGTCTTCGACCGCCTTCTTCTCAACCTCCGTCACCTGGCTCGGAACGCAGACTGCGATCCTGGGCTTGCGGAATGTCCTCCTGCCCACCGCTTTCTGGATGAAATACTTCATCATCTTCTCTGTGACGGTATAGTCGGAAATAACGCCCTGGCGCAGGGGACGCACCGCAACGATATTGCCGGGCGTACGCCCGAGCATCAGCCGCGCCTCCTCTCCGATCGCCTTAATCTTGTTCGTATCTCTGTCAAACGCCACAACAGAGGGCTCCTTCAGGACCACCCCTCTGCCTCTTATATAAACGAGCACACTCGCTGTGCCCAGATCAATTCCAATATCCGAATACTGCATCTGTTCCTCTCACTGACCTGAAACGGTAAGCCACACCGGCCCTTAAGGCCCGGCACACCTGCCGTTATTAGTATAGACTACAGACCCGGCCTTTTCAAAGGTTTAGTTCACAGCATATAATGCGGCAGTATACGCAGCATTATATGCCTCATTATATGCGTGCAGCCTGCGCGTTTTTGCGCAGCGCCTTGTCCACATAATATCCCGTATAGGACGCGTGATTTTCTGCGATTTCCTCCGGCGTCCCCACTGCCACGACGGTTCCGCCGCCGTCGCCTCCCTCCGGACCCATGTCGATAATATAATCCGCTGTCTTGATTACATCAAGGTTGTGCTCGATGACAACGACGCTGTTGCCGCCCTCCACAAGCTTCTGGAGGATCTTTGTGAGCTTGTTCACATCCTCGAAGTGCAGTCCGGTGGTCGGCTCGTCGAGAATATAGATCGTCCTTCCGGTGCTGCGCCTGGAGAGCTCCGCCGCGAGCTTGATTCTCTGGGCTTCTCCGCCCGAGAGCTCTGTCGAGGGCTGTCCGAGCCTGACGTAGCCGAGGCCGACATCGTAGAGTGTCTGGATCTTGTTCCTGATGGAGGGCACGTTCTCAAAGAACTTCACGGCCTCCTCGACAGTCATGTTAAGTACGTCATAGATACTCTTTCCCTTGTACTTTACCTCCAGAGTCTCTCTGTTGTAGCGCCTTCCGTGGCACACCTCGCAGGGCACATAGACGTCGGGAAGGAAATGCATCTCTATCTTGATGATGCCGTCTCCCGAGCAGGCCTCGCACCGCCCGCCCTTGACGTTAAAGGAAAAACGTCCTTTGGCGTATCCCCTTGCCTTCGCGTCGCTCGTCCCTGCGAACAGGTCGCGGATCATGTCAAAGACGCCCGTGTAGGTCGCAGGGTTGGATCTGGGCGTTCTCCCGATCGGGCTCTGGTCGATATTAATCACCTTGTCGAGCTGCTCCATTCCCTCGATTCCGTCGTGCGGGCCGGCAATGGTCCTCGCCCTGTTCAGGTCGCGCGCGAGCTGCTTGTAGAGAATCTCGTTGACAAGAGAGCTCTTGCCGGAGCCGGACACGCCGGTCACCAGCGTAAGGACCCCGAGGGGTATGGAGACATCAATGTGCTTTAAGTTATTCATCGCAGCGCCGCGGACCGTCAGCCACCCGGAGGGCTGCCTTCTCGTCTCCGGAACGGGAATAAAGCGTCTGCCGCTCAGGTACTGTCCTGTTATGGATTCGGGATTGGCCATGATTTCATCTGCCGTTCCGGCAGCGACGACCTCGCCGCCGTGCTCTCCGGCTCCCGGCCCGATATCCACGATATAGTCCGCAGACAGCATGGTGTCTTCGTCGTGTTCGACGACAATCACGGTATTCCACAAGTCTCTGAGGTTCTTGAGCGTCCGCAGGAGCTTGTCGTTGTCTCTCTGGTGCAGGCCGATGCTGGGCTCGTCCAGGATGTAGCACACGCCGACAAGTCCCGAGCCGATCTGCGTAGCGAGCCTGATCCGCTGCGCCTCACCGCCCGAGAGGGTCGCCGTCGCGCGTGCCAGGGTCAGGTAGTCAAGACCGACGTCCACAAGGAAGGTGACGCGGTTAGTGATCTCCTTTAATATCTGGCTGCCGATAAAGCGCTGCGTCTCTGACAGCTCCATCTTCGTGATAAACGACAGGAGATCCCTGATCGAGAGGCAGGTAAGATCATAAATATTGATTCCGCCTACGGTGACCGCCAGCGACTCCGGCCTCAGTCTCTTGCCGCCGCAGGTCTTGCAGGGCGAAATCTGCATGAAGGTTTCGTACTCCGCCTTCGTCCTGTCGGAAGCCGTCTCGCGGTAGCGCCGGTTCGTGTTCTCAACCAGTCCCTCGAAGGTGATGGGATATACTCCCTGCCCGCGCTGGCTCGTATAATGCACATTCACAGCCCTGTCCGCGCCGTGCATCAGCATGTCCTGCACCTTCGGCGTAAGATCCTTCCATGGAGTGTCCAGTGAAAAGCGGTATTCCTTTGCCAGCGCCGTAAGGATCGCGTTGGAAAAGCTGTCCGGATCCATGCAGGACTGCCAGCCCAGGACGGCGATGGCGCCGTCGTTGATGGACAGGTTCTCATCCGGGACAAGGAGCTTGGGATCGAATTCCATCCGGTAGCCGATGCCCGCGCAGTCCGGGCAGGCCCCGAAGGGATTGTTGAAGGAAAAGCTGCGCGGCTCGATTTCCGGGATGCTGATCCCGCAGTCCGGGCAGGCAAAGCTCTGCGAGAACTGCATAAGCTCTCCGTCGACGACCTGGATCTGCAGAAGACCCTCCGCGAGATTCAGGGCGTTCTCAATGGAGTCCGTGAGACGTCTTTCGATGCCTTCCCTGACGACCAGGCGGTCGATGACCACCTCGATATTATGCTTGATATTCTTTTCGAGCTTTATATCCTCTCCGGAAAGATCGTACAGATTCCCGTCGACACGCACGCGGACATATCCCGCGCGCCTTGCGCGGTCAAAGACCTTCTCGTGCATGCCCTTTCTCCCGCGGACAACGGGCGCGAGCACAAGGATCCTGGCACCCTCTCCAAGGCGCATGATCTGGTCCACCATCTGGTCGACAGACTGCTTTGCGATCTCTCTTCCGCAGTTCGGGCAGTGCGGTATGCCGATCCTGGCGTACAGGAGACGGAAATAATCATATATTTCCGTGACTGTCCCCACCGTTGAGCGGGGATTCCTGTTGGTTGACTTCTGGTCAATCGAGATCGCCGGGGAGAGTCCCTCGATCTTCTCCACGTCCGGCTTCTCCATCTGTCCGAGGAACTGCCGCGCATAGGAGGAAAGCGATTCCATATATCTGCGCTGTCCCTCCGCGTAGATGGTATCAAACGCGAGGGATGATTTTCCCGAACCCGACAGGCCTGTCAGGACGACAAGCTCGTTGCGGGGTATGTCGAGACTGATGTTCTTGAGATTGTGCTCCTTTGCGCCGCGGATGCGGATGCGGTCCTGGTCGTTGATCATCGCCCGCCGCTTCTCATCCATCCGCCGCTGGCCCTTTGCCTGCTGCTCCGCCTCGGCGAGCGCAGGCCAGTAGTCCGGCTTTTTCATCTTTTCTGCCATCTGTATCTGTCCTTTCAGGAGCGCCGCAAAGATGCGGGCTCCAAGACCGGGTCCGTTATTTTCCGCCCTCAAGGTCCGCAAGCTGCTTTTTAAGCTCGATCATATTATCCCTGAGCTGCGCTGCCGCCTCGAAGTTGAGGTCCGCCGCCGCCTTTCTCATCTCCTTCTCGACCTTTCCGATCAGCTCCTTAAGCTCGGAGATGCTCATGGATTCAGGATCCTTCTCGAAGCGCACCTGCTCCTGCGTGACCTGCCTGGAGATCGCGATCAGGTCGCGGACCGCCTTCCTGATCGTCTGCGGCGTTATATTATGTTCCTTATTGTACTGCTCCTGGATTTCTCTCCTGCGGTTGGTCTCCCCGATCGCGCGCTTCATGGAATCCGTCATCGTATCGGCGTACATGATCACGTGGCCCTCCGAGTTGCGGGCCGCCCTTCCGATCGTCTGCACGAGGGATGTCTCCGAGCGCAGGAACCCTTCTTTGTCCGCGTCCAGGATAGCGACAAGGGAAATCTCGGGAATGTCCAGTCCCTCTCTCAAAAGATTGATGCCGACCAGGACGTCGAATACGTCAAGGCGCATGTCCCGGATAATTTCGCTCCGCTCCAGGGTGTCGATGTCCGAATGGAGGTATTTCACCCTGATGCCCGCCTCCGCGAGATAATCCGTCAGATCCTCCGCCATTTTCTTTGTGAGCGTAGTGACCAGGACCTTATTCTTCTTTGCCGTCTCGCTGCGGATTTCAGAGATCAGGTCGTCGATCTGGCCCTCCACCGGCCTCACATCCACCTTCGGGTCGAGAAGTCCCGTCGGGCGGATGATCTGCTCGGTCCTCATGAGCTCGTGATCCGACTCATATTTACCGGGAGTCGCGGACACGAACAGCATCTGGTCGATCTTCTGCTCAAACTCTCCGAAATTCAGCGGCCGGTTGTCCAGCGCCGAGGGAAGGCGGAAGCCGTAGTCCACCAGGGTGAGCTTCCTGTTCCTGTCTCCGTTGAACATGGCGCCGATCTGCGGGATCGTCATATGGGATTCGTCGACGATAATCAGATAATCGTCCGGGAAGAAATCCATCAGTGTGAGCGGCTGTGCGCCCGGCGGCATGAAATTCAGGTGCCTCGAATAATTCTCGATCCCGGAGCAGAACCCCGTCTCCCGCATCATCTCAATGTCAAAATTGGTCCTCTCGGCGATGCGCTGCGCCTCGATCAGCCGGTCCTCTCCCTTAAAATAGCGGACTCTCTCCTCGAGTTCCTTCTCAATATTCTCGCAGGCAAGATTGATCTTCTCCTGCGGGACGACATAGTGCGAGGCGGGGTAGATCATCACATGGGAGAGCTCCGCATGGACCCTTCCCGTAAGAACCTCAACCTCGCAGATCCTGTCGATCTCATCGCCGAAGAATTCGACGCGGATCAGATATTCGCTCCCCTGCGCGGGGTAGATCTCGACGGTATCCCCGTGGACGCGGAAGTTGCAGCGCTCAAGGACCTGGTCATTGCGCCTGTACTGGATCGCAATCAGCTCCTTTATCGTCTCATCCCTGTCCTTTGCCATCCCCGGCCGCAGGGATATGGACATCCCCTTGAATTCATCGGGGCTGCCAAGGCCGTAGATGCAGGATACGCTCGCCACCACGATGACGTCCCTCCGCTCGGAGAGCGATGCCGTCGCAGACAGGCGCAGCTTGTCAATCTCGTCATTGATCGCCGAGTCCTTCGCGATGTAGGTGTCCGTGGACGGGACATAGGCCTCCGGCTGATAGTAATCGTAGTAGGAGACAAAATATTCCACCGCGTTCTCCGGAAAGAATTCCTTCATCTCTCCGTAGAGCTGGCCCGCGAGCGTCTTATTATGCGAAATGATCAGGGTCGGCTTGTTCAGCGCCCGGATGACATTCGCCATGGTAAAGGTCTTGCCGGAGCCGGTTACTCCCAGCAGGGTCTCGAACTGGTTGCCCTCTTTAAAGCCGCTCACAAGAGCTTCAATCGCCTGCGGCTGGTCGCCGGTAGGCTCGTATTCGGAGTGTAAAACAAAATGGTCCATGAAAAAGCCCCATGCATAATGATAGTTTCATCGGAACTCTATCATTATACATGGGGCGTCGGCAAAACACAAACATAAGTTCGATATCAAATTCTTACCTGTGCCGGCCGGGGCCTTTCTCCTGACGGGTATCCTTCCGGCTATCCCCGCCTCTTGTGGTTCCCGGCCTGCCGGGGCCTCCGATGACCACATGGACACCCTGTCCCGGCGCGCTGATGCCGCCGCCGGGCGGCCTGGTTCCTCCCTGCATCTGCTGGATGGGGATTCTCTGCTCTGTCGTCCGAAGGTAAATATCATTGCGAAGGCGAAGATCCGAGCGGGTCCTGTCCATATATCCCGTCGCCGTGACACTGCGGCTTACCGGTTTCATCTGGCCGTACATAATCCCGCCGCTCACGCCGCCGACAGCGATGCCCGTGATAATACTGATCAGGAGCGCGTCCGACTGTGTATCCATTCCGAGCATCATGAACAGCAGCATCGCCACAATCGCGCCGATCCCGAGGATATAGCCCCAGAGCTTTGCGGTTGAAACAGGAAGGTCTCCGATCATCCTGGAGGTCTGCCCGTTCATTGCGAACATAAAATCCTTGTTGTTCCACTTGGTATGAAGGAGCCACACCGGCATGAGAGCATATTCCGTCCTGTCGGGGTTGATGCGCATATTCCTGCCGGTCTCCCGGACGCTGTCATAATTCGTCACGGTGTTCTGTATCGCCTGCACCGCGGAATTGACGGCGCGCTGCTGGGCGCGCTCTTCGCAGTCCTTGATCTCAACGTCATATTTATTTGCAAGAAATCCCGGAAGATATTCCAGCGCGAAGGGCTTCAGCGCCTTATAATCGAAGGGCTCGATCGAATCCATCAGTGCGTCGGACATCCTGCTGGAGGCGTCCACGGGGATCTTGTCGAACTGGAGCGTCGCCGCGCGCTGCACGTCAAAGTGCTGCGTCCTCGTGACCTGCCAGTCGCCTTCTCTCGTCACCTGGGAGCGCAGTCCCTCAAAGCGCATCTCTCCGTCGACGGTGCCGTTGAAGAGCCAGAAGGGGACATAGACGCCCTTGATCTCCTCGAGGTGGTTGCTGCTCAAAAAGGAACGGGGAAGGAGCTTTTTGCCCTTATAATAGCCCTTCAGCTTTTCGATCGCTTCATTCTTTTCAAATACAAAGGGAATAACATAGTCCGGTCTCTGCACACCGGAAAACTGGGCGGGGATGATCGTGGGATTCCCGCAGTAGGGACAGCTGACTGCCGCCGTCGTCGCGTCACAGATCAGCTCCGCGCCGCAGGTCGTGCAGGAATAGGTGCGGATATTGGCCTCATCCTTTCCCCAGACGCCGGAAGGGTTCTCAGGGTCCGCCTGCGGAGCTGCTGCTGCCTGGTCGACGTTAATGTCCGCCTCTGTGTAGAAATCGGCGCCCGTCACGGTATGGTGCTCTTCCTGCTGGGCCTGGACGCCCGCCTCCTCCGCCTTTTCGTTTTTGGCGGCATAAATCTTCTGCACCTCCTCCACGGTGAAGGTGCTGTCGCAGTAATCGCATTTCAGTTTTCCGAGCTTTCCGTCAAAGCGAAGGGGCCCGCCGCAGCTCGGACATACATAATTGGTTACCTTTTGTGCCATACGTTCCGACCCTTATCTGTAATCAGTACGTTATTCTGACCCGCTATACTGAAAGTCGCGGAAACCTCTGCCGGCCTCCGCGACTGACTCTATGCGATCATGTTTTCCCGCAGCAGGGCGTTATGCTCTGGGCTGTCCGCAGCTCGGGCAGAACTTGCCGGTGTTGCCTTCCTGTCCGCAGTTCGGGCAGGTCCACGGGCCTGCCGGCACGGGCTTCGGAGATCCGCAGTTCTGGCAGAACTTGCCGGTATTGGCGCTCTCGCCGCAGTTCGGGCAGGTCCAGGCACTGGATGCGGGCTGCATCTGGGGAACCGGCTGCGGTGCGGGCTGCGGCGCTGCTGCCGCCGCCTGGGCGTTCGCGATGTTCTGCGCGTTTGCCGCGCCGATCAGCTCGCCCATGTTGATGCCGCCGGCCTGCTGGGCCATGTTCATGCCCGCAAATGCCATCATGGGGCCTGTGGAGGTGTTGGAGGCTGCCGCCTGCATAGCAGAAGCTGCCGCCTGGGTCATTGTGCCTGCCATAATGTTGGCGCTGCTGCCTGCCGCAAGGCTCATCTGCAGGTCTCTGATTCTCTTCTCATCCTCTTCGTTCGCCTTGATGGAGCTGACGCCGAAGGTGCTGATCACGATTCCGTATCTCTTGCCCCAGCTCTCGGAAAGGACCTCGTTCAGGGCCTGTCCGACCTCGGCTGCATGTCCGGGAACCGCGCTGTAGCGGATGCCCATGTCGGAGATCTTCGCAAACGCCGGCTGGAGAGCTGTCAGAAGCTCGCTCTTTAGCTGGGAATCGATCTTGTCTCTTGTGAACTTTCCTTCGAAGTTCGCGGCCACATTTCTGTAGAACAGGATCGGATCCTGGATGCGGTAGGCATATTCGCCGAAGCAGGTGATGGTGATGTCGGTATCAAGGTTGATATTCCTGTCCACGACACGGAAGGGAACCGGGTTGGCTGTGCCGTACTTGTTGCCCATGATTTCCTTCGTGTTGAAATAATAGACTCTCTGGTCGTTTCCGGTCTCGCCCGCAAGGCTGACACGCTTTTTCCAGACTTCAAAGCTGTCCTTGATTCCCTGGAAGAGGCCTCCGACGAAGATCGTGGGCTCCTTCGCGTTATCAAAAACATATTCGCCGGGCTGGGCGGAAATATCAACGATAGCGCCCTGCTCGACAACGATCATGCACTGACCCTCATTGACCGCAATGATGGAGCCGTTGGTGATGATATTATCGCTTCCTCTGTTGTTTCTCTTTGAGTTTCTCTTCTCGCCTTTTACCGCAAGAACATTCGACTCCATGGCCGGGCAGTAAAAATACTCACGCCACTGATCGGAAACCACATTCGCCGCTGCCTGAATACCAACCTGTAAAAGTCCCATTGTATAACTCCCTTCAAAACTGCAGTAAAACCACTGCGCCATTACTTTCTATATTTTCCTTCAATCCGGCTGATCTTGCAAGGGTGTTCACAGAAAACTCACACTGCGCCCCCTGCTCCCTGTCAGTCAAGAGCCTTCGGCCCTGAGCCGATCTCAAGTGTGTAGAAGGATGCGGGATAGCCCACCTTTTCCTCGTAGATTTTCCCGATATTTTCACGAAAGCCCGGGACCGCGTCGTCTTCCACGATACTGACCGTGCAGCCGCCGAAGCCGCCGCCGGTGATGCGCGACCCGAGAACGCCGGGCATTTTCCAGGCCTCCTCGGCGAGAATATCCGCCTCCGGGCAGGAGGTCTCGTAGTCGTCCCTCAATGAGACGTGGGACTCGTTCATCAGCTTCCCGAACTGCGCGATGTCACCCTCCTTCAGGGCCTTCACGGCACGGATCGTTCTCTGGTTCTCATAGACGGCGTGCTTTGCCCTTCTCCTGCAGACCTCGTCCTCAATCAGGTCCTTATTCGCCTCATAGGTCTCGATATCGAGATCGCCGAGTGTCTTTATATCCAGCTTTTTCTGCAGGTCCTTAAGCGCCCTGCCGCACTGCTCCCGCCTCAGATTGTATTCTGAATCCACAAGCGAGTGTTTTTTGTTCGTGTTCGTGACGATAAGCTTTTTACCCTCGAGCACGATCGGCGCATATTCAAACTCCATGCTGTTGGTATCAAGGAAAATCGCATTTCCTTCTTTGCCCATGGCCGAGGCGAACTGGTCCATGATGCCGCAGTGCATGCCGTTGTACTCGTTCTCCGAGTACTGGCCGATCAGTGCGAGATCAATATTTGTCAGGTCGGAGAACCCGTAGAAGTCGCGGAGAATATAGCCGGTCAGCACCTCGAGGGATGCCGAGGAGGAAAGGCCTGACCCTGCCGGGATATCACCCCAGATCACCATGTCGAATCCGGAGGGAAGCTTATAGCCTCTCTTCTCAAAAGCCCAGACTACGCCCTTGGGGTAGTTCGTCCAGCCTGCCGCGTCCGAGGGCACAAGGTCATCGAGGCTGGTGGTCACGACACCCTTTCTGCTGATGTTGACGGAGTAAAACCTGATCACCCTGTCGTCCCGCTTTCTTGCGGCGGCGTAAGTCCCGAGACTGATGGCGCATGGGAAAACATGGCCTCCGTTATAATCGGTGTGCTCGCCGATCAGATTGACGCGCCCCGGCGCGAAAAACAGGTGGACATCCTTTGTGTCTCCGAATTTTTCCTTAAACGCATCGAGGACAATCCTTGCAGCTTCATTCATAGTCGTATCCTTCTTTCCTTTCGTGTAGAGCCTTTCGGCAGCCCGGTTATATTATACTCCCGCAGGCCTTTCCTGCCTGTATCTTTTCTTTGGTGCCGGCCGCGGATTCCGGAGTTTTCCTGCCGGGTCTCCCGCGCCGGAACCCGGTGCTGTCATGCTCCGGAACCCGGTGTTATTATGCTCCGAAACCGATGTTATTATGCTCCGAAACCCGATGTTATTATGCGCGGGAATCCGCCGTAAAATGCAGGAGCCTTGTGCGGGCGTCGCCCCACACTTCCGGTATCAGGATGCCGCACTTTGCAAGCTCTTCTCCGGTGTATTCTTCCTCTGATCCCTCAAGCCGGAATACTGTATCAGCCTCAAGGCCGGGAATCAGGATTCTCCTGCTCCTTACATTCGGTCTGACCAGGACCTGCACAAAGGTAAAGAGCGCTTCCCTGCGGTCCTTTGAGACGCTCCCCCATACATCCCAGGGCTCTTCGCTGCTCCAGGAATGGACGCGGTAATAATCTCCCTCCGCAATCAGGCTGTGGTACCTGTGATACTCCGCAATCTGCCCGGGAATCATCTTAAGGTCCTCTTCCGGGATCTGTGTGATATCAAGCTCGTAGCCGAAGGTTCCGGAGAGCGCGACATGTCCTCTGGTTTCAAAGGGGATCGATCTTCCGGTCGTGTGATTCGGCGCGCAGCAGACATGCGCTCCCATGCAGGAGAGCGGGTAAACAAGGGCTGTCCCTTCCTGTATGCGGAGTCTTTCGATAGGATCCATGTCGTCGGAGCACCAGATCTGGGGGCTGTAATAGAGCATTCCGGGATCAAAGCGGGCGCCGCCGCCGGAGCAGTTCTCCAGAAGAAGGTCCGGGAACTCGGTGACAAGCCTCTCCTGCATCTCGTACACGCCGAGCATATAGCGGTGGAACACCTCCTGCTGGCGGGATGCCGGGAGCGCTGCGGAGCCGATGTCGGTGAGCTCGCGGTTCATATCCCACTTCACATAATCTATCCTGGCCTCGCGAAGGATTTTCGCTACGCACTCATAGGCATAGTCCCTTACCTCCTGTCTAGACAGGTCGAGGACATACTGCTGGCGGCTCATCGACGCCGTGCGGCCCTTGAGCTGAAGCGCCCAGTCGGGATGCGCCCTGTACAGGTCCGAGTCCGGAGAAATCATTTCCGGCTCGAACCAGAGGCCGAACTTCAGACCGATCCTGTGGATCTCATCCGAAAGAGCGGCAATTCCGCCCTTCAACTTGTTTTCATTGACATACCAGTCTCCGAGGGAGGAGGTATCACTGTCGCGTTTTCCGAACCATCCGTCGTCCAGAACCAGCATCTCAATGCCGCTCTCCTTTGCCCTGCGCGCAATGGAAAGGATCTTGTCGGTGTCGAAGTTAAAATAGGTCGCTTCCCAGTTGTTGATAAGGATGGGCCTCTCTTTGTGAAGGTAAGGGCTCCGGATCAGGTGGCTGCGGTAGAAATCATGGAGCGAGCGGGTCATTTTCCCGAGTCCCTGCGCGGAATAGGTCATCACTGCCTCCGGCGCGGTAAAGTGATCCCCGCTCTCCAGAGTCCATGAGAAATTCTCTGCGTTAATGCCCATGCACATCCTGAGACTGTCAAACTGGGAGACCTGGACCTGGGCTGTGAAATTGCCGGAGTACACGAAATTCATCGCGTACACTTCCCCTGTATCCTGCCCCGTCTGCGGCGTGACCAGCGCAATAAACGGGTTCTCCTGATGTGAGGATTTGCCCGCGACGCTGCCGACCGACTGCTTCCCGATGCCCACAGGCCTTCGCAGGATGCGGCGCTCCCTCGCCCAGCCTCCGGTCAGGGTGAGCAGCTCATAATGACCGGCATCCATATCGATACTCGCGGAATAGACCTTCTGCAGGATGCGCGTTTTACTGCCGCTGTTGCGGATGGTCACGCTCCTTGTGATGACATCCTCCTTTTCAAAGACGCTGTAGTAAAGGTCCGCTTCGATCTCAAGGACAGGATCTGTCAGTGTAAGGCGCAGAGTCGATACTCCCTCTGCCATTTCGCCGTCCCCCGCAAAGGAGGCGGGCAGTCCTTCCAGCCGCGGTTTTCCTTCCGTGATCTCATAGTTTTTATAGAAGAGCTCGCACCCGCACTGCCCCTCCTCGTTCATAACATCCAGCGCGCCCTCTCGAAGATCGCCCGTCCACTGCGCGGGATACTCAAACGGGAAGCTGCTTAAAAACGCTTCCTTTTCCCTTGCAAGGACAGACGGAGTAAACGGCCGCTCCTTCGTTCGAAGAAGGTATTCTCCTCCCGGCCTGCCCAGGCGCCTGCCGTAATAGACATGTCCAACATAGCCGTCTTCCGTAACACCGATCATGTAGGTCGTGTCTGCGGTATCCAGCTTGAAAAGCCGTCTGCTTTCATCAAATATTATTGCCATTTCCCTGCTTCTCCTTTTCTATGCCGTAATCAGGGGAAACTCTCCCGGTTCCTGTAAACCAGTTTACGACAAACGCCGCCTTACCACAACTAGAGCCGCTTTGCGGGAACAGTAAAGCCGTCGGACGCGCGCCCTTACAGGCGCGGCATTCAACGGCTTCATTTTTTTTAACACGTAACAGCAAGAATTCCCCCTCCTCTTAGGTAGTGGGATGAATTGCCATTACGCGATAAAAACAAATTTTATAACCAGAACGCTTGTTCGACTGGCTGTCTTGTGGTATACTTGCAGTAACAGGTAATTCGATTCGGTCGATTCGAAAGGAGTGTTGAAGCTGTGGACAAATATG
>JAEEGL014394801.1_pt1 | contig 18122 bp, 17 predicted proteins | sample 9134231 | NCBI WGS metagenome assembly JAEEGL01 (sample SAMN16246548, study PRJNA631951) | gut metagenome | biome: gut microbiome; feature: rumen; material: fiber-attached | host: Bos | place: Iran: Karaj | collected 2018-10 | reverse complement strand
TCACTAAGTAGTTTTCGACTAACATTATAAGTTGGAATAATTACTGAAATAAGAGGATTATATTTAAATTTTTTATATTCACTTATATTTTCTTGTGAATCAAACCATTTATTATAAGCTTTTTGATTTGTAAATAAATTAGAAGTCCCACCACCTCTTTTAAGAACAACAAAAAATGATTTAATATACTTTTTCATAGCTTTAGGAGGTATTAAAAAATGATGCCTATGCCATGCAAAATAGACACTTTTCTTTGCTAGATATGTTATCTTTTCAATTTTTGATATAAATTTTCTATATATAAAACTTTGTTTCTTATTTTTCATTATCATCACCATTTAATAAAGTTTCTTTCATTTTATAATAATCATTACCAAGTAAATATTTATTATAGAATTTAGAATTCTTTTTTAATTCTTCGTTAAAATATTCATATCCTAATTCTTCTATTAATGTTTTTTTAGCTGAATAAAGGTTAGTTCCTAATCCAAGGCGATTTCCTTTTATTTTAAAACCTAATGCAGCTAGAGTAGTAGGATACATATCCATAGTAGTATACTTTCTATTTTTTTCATTACTAATTTTAGTATCAGAATTAATAATAGCATTATATACTGTTCTTACATAATTAGAGTCTATATCATCATAAAAAGAATTTTGCATAGTCAAATGATCTCCAACAATTATAATAACAGTATTATCATAAAAATCTTGTTCTTTAATCCAATTAATAAACTCTCCTAACATTTTATCAGAACAGTGAAATACATTAGCATATTTACTATCAAAAACATCTTCACACGATTCATCTAAATATCCATCGGTAAAATGCGTATCAGCTGTTAACATTGTAAAGTTAAAAGGCTCTTCATTTTTCGATATTTCCAATAATTTATTCTTAGCAAGTTCATACAATTTTTTATCCTCGTAGCCCCACCATTCATAATAATCTTTTTTTATTATTTTTTCCTTTTTCGCCCAATTATAATCAAATATTTTATAATTTCCATGTTGTTTAAAATATGTCTTTCTACCACCAAATTTAGCATCACTACCAAGCATAAAATAGTTTTTATATCCATTATTTCTTAATATTTCTCCTAATGAATAAACACCATTTAAAAAACTTCCATAATTATCATAACCATTTGCATCTATTGGCACTTTTAATGGCACACCTGATGTTTGAGCAACAAGTGCTGCTGCAGTCCACCCTGTACCATTTATATTTAACGCACCACCAATTTTATCATTATTACTAAAGTTAGTATTTTCTAAAGCTATATTTTCTAATTTTGGTATATAACTAATATCTTCAGCTCCACCATTTTCTTTTGACACATTAGTTGCTTCTAATGATTCAACATAAATATATATTAAATTTTTTTTATCATCAGAAACTTCTAAATTAACACTTTTAGGTTCAACGTAATTATCCTCAAATAGTTTAGAACTGCTTAATTGAAATTTAATATATTCAAATATTTTCAAATTACACCCTATTACAAATAACATTATTAAAAAAATTGTAATAATGAATGGTTTTTTTTATGTTTATTAAATGGATAACACTGAATACAATATTTGCTATTTTTATAATTAATATTTATTAGATATCTGAAATTATTATTCATTATATTTTTTTTAATTATTATATAAAATATTACTATAAAACTAAAATATAAAGCAACAAACTTAAAACCATTAACTAATGAAAATATGCTAATCCCTTCGCTAGAACGTAAACTATATATTAATTGATCAAATGTAACGTTTTTAAAATATAAATTAATATATATTGAAACTAATAAGAAAATAATTAATATAAAAAATATAGCATAGATTCCTATAACTTTTCTTTTATTTTTCTTCATTTTTATTATCCTTAATTTCTATTTTAAAGGATATACTTTTTCTAAAGAATGATATAGCAAATGATAAAACAAAATTAATAATAATTGACAATAAAATATACTTAAATGAAAACATTGAAAAGGCTTGTAAATTTTCATCTAAACTTGAATTAAGGCCAAACAATATTTTTGATAATATTAGCCCAATTGTATTAGATAGCAAAACAAATATTAAATAATATATTACTTTACTTTCTATATCAAATTTTTCATTTTCATTTATATGAATGAAAAATTTATAACCAATTAACCCTGGAAATAATAATCCTATTAAATAATTCATTCCAAACCTCCATTTATCTACTTGAATATTTTTTTATATTTATTAATTATAATATCCCAAGTAAAATTATTTTTTACAATATCTTTTGCTAATTTTTCTTTCTCTTTTCTTTCTTTTTCAAGTATTTTATTATTATCTAATATACTAGTTAAAGAACTATTTTCTTTAAAATACAAACAACTATTACCACCTGCATATTTATTAAAGCTAACATCATAAAGTATATTTAAATTCGTTAGACTAAGTGCCTCTATTAAACTAGGATTAGTTCCACCAACACTATGCCCATGAATATATAAATATGCATTCTTTCTTATTACTGCAAGTTTGTTTTGGTCATATACACCATTTATAAACTTAATTCTCTTATCAGATAAGCAATTAGTAATACTTACTAATTCATTATAATAATTACTACTATCTAAATTAGATATAATGACTAAATCTTTCTTTATCTTGCTTTTCATAAATTCTTTTATTACTAATTCATAATTATTCTCAGGCACACATCTACCTACCATCAAACAATAATTATCCTTTTTTAAATTATATTCTTTTAGGACTTTTAATTCATCAATATTCTTAAAGTCAAATCCATTAGAGCCATAAGCAATATAAGTAGTTCTATTCTTTAATTTAGGATATTTTTCGTCAACATAATCCTTTATCCCTAAACTATCACAAACAATTATATCACTAGCTTTCAGCATAAATCTTTCACTAAGCAAAAAGAATGTTTTAGCAACTCTTCCCCACTTACTTCTTTTAAACTCCAATCCATCTGGATTAACAATTATAGTAGTTCCAAGTTTTTTTAATTTTTTTTTCTTTAATGACAAATAATTTAATGACTTTAATCCTAATATATATACATAACTTTTAATAATATTATTATGTTCAATATACTTAATAGTATTATCTATTGATTTAACGGAATATAAAAACATATTAAAACTACCCTGATTTTTTACTTTAATAGGAATTACTTTAATATTATTGCTAACATTAATTATTTCTTCATCTTTATTAGTTATCTTACTAATATAAAACTTAGTATCAGAATCATTATAATTATCTACTAAATTAGTAACAAAAGTCTCCCAACCACCATAATTTTCGTGGTAACCACGAGAACCTAATATAAAAATGTGTTTCATACTATCACTCTCACATACATGATATCAAAAAAAGCAATGTATTTCAATTACTTTCCAAATTTAATTCATTTTTTTTTAAATATCATACATTTAATTTCTTTTAATTTTCTAAGAGGATATGTTATTTTCCAAGATGTACTTTCTTTATACTTTGAAACGGTATCATCAATATAATTATTTAATCTTGTGATCTCTTTTTTTAATCCTTCATTTTCATTTTTTAAAGAATTAATTGCATTATTTTTGTGATTAATATTATCAATATATAAACCAGCTTTAGTATTTAACAATAAATAATCGGAATAGATTTTGTCATAATTAACTTTATTATCATCATTCAATAAACTAAAAAATTTATTTATATTTTTTTCTAAACAAAAATTTTTTCTTGCATATTTTTGCAAATAAGGCAAATCTATTTTTATATTATTATAGTTATTTAATATATCATCATATAACTCTTTCGACGACATTTTTTTTCCAAAACCTCTTCCACAAAAGTTTCTATGGAATGCCTTAATTATATTTTCTTTATTGATATATCCATAACCTCCAAACCAGTCATAACAATAAGTAGGTATTCCTAATGCTAGAGAATAATAAACTGTTTTTCCAATAGATATAATAACATCATAATTGGATAATACTTTTTTTGTTATTAACTTTTTAATATGACCCTCGCCATAAATGTCTACTTCAATATCATTCTTTTCAGCCAATTCTTTTAATTCTTGTAATTCTTTTGGGCAATGATTTGATACAATGCAAATTCTTTTTACCTCGGTAGAAGATTTAAATTCATTATTAAAAAAATCCTCGGTAGCATAATTTGGAAATAACTCAACTTTCTTTTTAACACTCATTCTATTTAAAATCTTTTCCTTAGTTTTTTTACTCATGGCAGCAATAATACTAATTTCTTGATAATAATCTGGTAAACTTTCTATTGGTTCGACGCCAGATAAACAAACATAAATTATATGCTTAGCCTTAATTTTTACCTTATAAACTAAATAATCTAAAAGTGGATAATGATGTGCCCAAATCAAATCATATTTTTTCCTAATTTTTTCAATATTATTTGGAGTAATAATTCGAATTGATGAATCTAATATACCTATTAATGGTTCCCCATAATCTTGTGTAAAAATATCAACCTTGCAATTAAACTTTTTTACTAAAGTATTTGCTATAGTCACAGTATCAATTTCGGATCCGGTATAGTTTGTTATACTAAAATTAGTTAATAATACACATTTCATATAATCATTACTCCTTTATCAATCAATTATTATATCATATAATTTTAAATCAAGAATTTACTCAAATTTATTTTTTACTATTTTCACTTTTTTCTTTTAAAACAGCCAATTCCTGACCTAATTCAATTACTTTCAATTCTATTTCAGAAATCTGTCTATTAAGTTTAAATATTATAAATACTAAAAATATTATGCAAAACAAGAATAGCAAAGAAGGTGGATATTCAATATTCATTTGTTTCGCAACCCAATCAATCGAATATGGAAAAATTGATAAAATAAGCATTAAAACAGAGCCAAAAATCCACCAAAAACTTGCTTTAATAGATAATTTTTTCTTTTTAACTACTGTTACTACATAAAGTATAGAAAAAATAGATATTACAATAAAATAGATATTATTCATATTATTTACTTCCTCCCTCTTCTACCAATATTTTGAATAAGTATAAAAAAAATTGTATAAAACATATTTATCATATATTTTATTGGTTTAAATATTCCTCCATGCATACTTTCTCCCTGTTCACGCAACCTCATTTTCACAGGAACTTCAACTATTTTATAGTCACTAAGCAACATCTCAATTACAAGATTAGCATCAGGATATTCAGGATATCCTCCAATTCTTGAATACTTTTTTATAACATTTTTATTTAAACACTGAAAACCTGACATTGGATCAGCAATTTTTTTGTGGCAAAAAATCTTTATTAATCTCTCAAAAATTTTAGTTCCAACTCTCCTAAAAAATGGTGATGGATATCCAGTTTCTTCTACAAATCTTGAACCAATAACGATATCAGCATTTTCTTTTCTACAAATTTCAAGTAGTTTTTCTGCTTCTTTTGCAATATGCTGCCCATCTGCATCAAATTGTATAACATAATCATAATTATTTTGATAAGCATATTTTAAACCAGTTTGAACAGCCCAAGCATATCTCATGTTAAAAATGCCATTAATACATCTTACATCACTATTTTTTACAATTTCATATGTGTTATCAGTCGAACAATCATTAATGACTACAATATCAGCATATGATACATCTCTTTTTATTTCATTAAGAACTTTTTTTATGTTTTGTTCTTCATTATAAGCAGGTATAACAAATAAAACTTTATCTTTTTTCATACATCCTCCAATAATACATGTTATATACTATAATAAAATAGTTTTATATAACCAACCCTACATGACATATTGTACCAAAAAAAGTAATGTATTTCAATTACTTTTTCGTTTATTTAAAATGCTATTTGATTTTTCCGACTTTTTATAACACATATTTATAAACTTTGCTAAAAACTTTGGCCAAAACTTACACAACAGTTCAAAATCCTCTGTTGTTCTAATTCCTTGATTAATAATATCAGTTGTGGTTGATTCTGTAGATATTCTGTGGCCCATTAAACATTTTCTATTATATATAAACTTACCTTTAATTCTACTCAATTTTTCCCATGCAAACCAATCTACATTACTTGTATATTCTGATTTGAATATTTCATCTGGACAATTATTTTTTACAAATGTTACAGCTGGACAACAAATGCTATTTCCAAATTTTAATGTTAATCTTTTTATAAATTTTAAACCTGATAATTTTCTAAATCTAAGTGGAAATAACAAAATTTTTTTTATTCTCAAATTGTTATTTCTATAAATTTTTTTATTTTCCCTAATTTCATAATAATCAGTAAAAATTATAGTAGCACTATTATTCTTATTATATTCATCTATAACTGTTTTAGCATAATCATAATCATATAAATCATCTTGATGAGCAACTGTCACAAGTTTAGTTTTTCCAGTATTAACTGCAAAATCAAAATCTCCACCAATATTGCTATGTTTACCAATAACTATATCAATATTATATTTTCTAGCTAACTTTCTTATAAAACTGTTATCTGTAGTAGTTGCAATAACAATATTGCTTTTAACACTTTGATTAATAACAGACTTGATACAATCATTCAAATATTTACTTTCTTTATATGCTAATATAACAAAAGTATGCATATTATTATAATTCATTTATATTCAATTCCTTCTTAACGCATTCAAATGCAGATTTGATAACATCATCCATATCATAATATTTATATTCAGCTAATCTGCCACCAAATATAACATTTTTTTCTTTCAGGCTTAATTCTTTATATTGATATGCAAGATTATTATTTTTTTCATCATTAACTGTGTAGTATTTTTCCATTCCTTCTTCATAATCACTTGGATATTCATATGTTACAATTGTTTTTTCAGTATTTGCATTCTCAAAATGTTTATGTTCAATTACCCTTGTATATTCAACCTCGCGACCAGTATAATTAACAACTGCATTTCCTTGATAATTTTCAACATCCAATACTTTAGTATCAAATCTAAGACTTCTCCAATCAAGTTTTCCTAATGAATAATTAAAATACTCATCTATAGGTCCGGTATATACAATTTTATCCGCAATTTTTTTGTATTCATCAATATTTTCAAAAAAATTACTATTTAGCCTAACGTCTATACCTTCTAACATTTTTTCAACTAGTTTCGTATAGCCACCTATAGGAATTCCTTGAAAATTATCATTAAAATAGTTATTATCATAAATCAATCTAACAGGTAACCTTTTAATAATAAAAGATGGTAAATCCTTACATTCTCTATTCCATTGTTTCTCAGTATATCCTTTAATTAATTTTTCATAAATTGTTCTACCTACTAAGGAAATAGCTTGTTCTTCGAGATTCTTAGGTTCAGAATTAATTTCCTTTTTTTCCTCATTAATATGTCTCATTGCATCATCAGGAGTAAAAACATCATTCCAAATCTTACTAAAAGTATTCATATTAAACGGTAAATTATATACCTCATTACCAATTCTAGCAATAGGAGAATTAGTATATCTATTAAATTCTGCAAAAGAATTAACAAAATCCCAAACGTCTTTATAATCTGTATGGAAAATATGAGCGCCATATATATGAACATTAATCCCATCTATATTCTCAGTATAAATATTACCCGCAACATGATTCCTTCTGTCTATAACTAATACTTTTTTTCCATGTTTATTAGCTAGATTAGCAAATGTTGCACCAAATAATCCAGCACCCACGATTAAATAATCATATTTCATCTAAACATCTACCTCTTTATAACTTTCTTAATAAAATATTCTGTTTTTTGTCTAAACATATTTTCTTCCTTATTAAAAACACATTTTTCAATTTTTTTATACTGCTTATTTTTTAAAAGCCATACATTAAATAGTCTTTCAGCTAAAAAGCCATAAACTCTTTTATTATAATTATTTCGGCCATCTTCAATATCAATTTTTTTCTCTAATTCAAATAATATCTTAAATAACCAAGAACAGTAATTATCAAATATTTCCTTTCGAGTTATAATCATATTAAACGGACAATAAAAATTACCATTCATTATTTTATCATATGCTTTCCCATAATCAGGGTATATTTTTTTTAATATCTTTTCACATTCAACTAAATCTCCCTCAATATGATTTTTAATATAACTATCTCTCACCGTTGTTCCCCAAGTGTAACCTTTAGGTGCAACAATAATATCATATTTTTTTAAAATTTTATAAATATCACATTCAGACAAGATACTATTTTTTTTCTTAAAAATATTTTTATAAAAGTATCTTCTATAATGGACTAATCCAACAATATCAGTTTTAACATTTTTCCATATCCAATACATTCCAGTCAATTCACAAAAACAATTATTTTTATATGATATATTATCCTTAGTCGAATCTTTAGTATAACCAAGATTCTTCTTGTTCTTTGCTCCAACATGTAAAGGAATGTATATATTACTATCCGGTTCTACAAATTCCTTATGAGTTGCAATAAAAATCTTTACTTCTTTTTTCAATCCAAACACTTCTTTCTATTTACTTCTTTTTAATTTCTTAGATCTATACTTCATAAAAACTGGAATTAATCTATTGATGATATTGTATCGTAATTTCGGAAAAGGTTTTGTAAACAAATTAAATAAATTCCAAAATATAAAATATAGTTTCCAACCTTTCTCAAAATTATCTCCTCTCCATGGGGTTAAGCTCAAATATTTAATATAGTCATTTTTATATTTATGCTTATTTCCTATTCTCCAAGGTCTTTCTTCACCTAAGTAATGAATTATAATAGGATTCTTACAAGCTTCAATAAAACTTTCTTTACTTATGTATGGAAAATCGCACAACTTATTTAAAAATTTGTAATTATACTGATAAAAAATATTATAAAAATTATATTTAGGACTAATAGTTAAAATTTCATCTTTAAGTGAACCATTAATCGCATCTTGATCATTTGCAAATAATCTTCCATTATTTCTTTTATAATAATCGATTATTCTTTTACCAGTTTTTTCCTTTCTCCATCTTTTAAGATCAACTAATAACACTCCCGCATTATAATATGGTAATCCATCTAAATTCAAGTTATGCTTTCTTTTTTTATCAATTGTAGGCTCAATACTTGCACCTACTACACTATCTTTCATATCTAAATTCCACAGATCTATAAGACTACCACGCACAATTGTATCTCCATCTAAATAAATAATTTTACTTATTTTTTTAGGTAATAATTCATCTAACAACAATCTTGCAAGCACAATAGGATTCCAACCATTAGTATCAAAACTAAATTCAAAATACTTATTTAAATTGTCAAGTTCAATATAGTATATATCTCTATTATATTTTTTCTTAACAAATGTTTTTAATTTTTCTTTATTTTTCTTAGATATTTTAAGAGACATTAAATAAAAATCGATTTTTTTAACATCCTTATTATTTTCACAAACAGAACATATTCCAGCGCTTACCTGTGGAACAAAATTATCATTTAATGTATATAAAATATTCATCAAGCACACTCCTTTATTTTTTTAGTAATATAAATAAAATAATATATCATATATAAAGCAAATAATAAAAACATTGTTAAACCATATGACATAGCTGCTCCTAACACACGATAATTAGCAACTAAATAGTTTGAGCAAAAATATATAAAAACACTTCCAATTATATAAAAAACTATCTGAATTGTATTTTTTCTAAGAGCAATTAATATTGTTGATATAATAAAAGAAATAGAAAAGAACACCGCACCTGCTATTATTATAATTAATGATAACAAGTATTTATCAAGTTTGATATTATATACAAATTCCAATAACGAAACGCCAAATAGATAAGCAACTCCTATTGCAATTATTCCTATAACTGCAACAGCAAAAATAATCTTTATAGACGTATATAACAAATCTTTATATTTTTCTTTTTTTATTTTGTTATTTATATCAACCAAAAATGGCTGTATTATAAACTGACTACATAATACAATTAAAGTAGCAGGCATTACAATTATTCCATATATGGCTTGATCACTTGATGATAAATAGTTATCTATAGAATATCTCGGTGCATTTAGAATATATTGAGTTAAAAATGTAAAAACAAAAATAGAGAAACCCATAATTAATAATTTAATATTTTTTGAACTATCATATTTTTTTATAATAAGTAGATTTTTACAATTTTTTATATCATAAAATATAAGTATAATTAAATATACAGTAACTATAGCTATAATAGATAGAATAATACTTTTAGTTAATAAATCAATTATAAAAAATAAAACTATACTTATCAGACCTTTACAAAACATAGATATACCAACTTTATATAATTCATCATTCTGTTGAATTATTGCATAAAACGAATCACATAATGCTTCTATAAATCTATATATAACAAACAATATTATAATTAAACTTTTATAATTATTGTAACCCTTTAATAATAAATAAGCAATAACAATAATAAGCATAATTATTGTTGTTGTAATACGATTATACAGGAAATCACTATTATTAATATTCTTATCTCTATTAGTAACTTGAAAAGTACGGCCTGAATAATAAGCAATAACTTGAAAAAATGAAGCAAGTGAAAATGCAAAAGTAAACACCCCTGCCTCACTTTTTCCATTAACTCTAGCAACTATAATTAAGAAAAACAGTGAAGGAATAGCACTTGTTAATGAACCAATCATATTCCATATAAAATTTTTTTTTACATTATTTTCCAATATACTACCTCCCAATATAATAATTGAAAATTTATACATTATAAATTTTCTAATCAAAATCTTTTATTTGAAAATTTAATTTGTAAAATCATACTACAAACAATAATTGATAAAAACGAAATTGTAAACTAAAACAATAAATATAGCTGCCATAATTGTTATTATTGCTGTATTATATTTTTTTTCATAAAATTTATTCTTTATTTTTTTTGATTGAAAGCATATCAATAAAGGAAAAAATAAAGGTATAAAATATCTCGGCTGAACTCCACCAATCCCCATCGAACCTACAGGGGTAAATGACAAATACAATGCTGTCCAAATTAGTATAATTGTCCCAAATGTACACATAGCAAATAATAATTTATTTTTTATACTAATAACTTTCTCATTATCTGTAATAGTAACAAACATAATGATTATTAAAAGAATATAGTATAAATTACCTTTAATATAATTAATATAAGCAAACCCACCTAATGCAAATTCCCCCATAAATCTTTCACTAAATAAATCTAGTGCATTATTTTTTAAAATCATAATATATGAAAATGGATGTGTTAAAATAAGTTTAAACTGTTCTGATATATTGGTTGCACCGCCACGAATATCACCACCAGTATCCGATAAAACTGTTGATGGCAAAGCAAATGTAGCTAAAATCAAAAGGAAAATAATCAATAATACTATTTTTACTTTTCTTTCCGTTTTAACACTATCAAATTTTTCTTTTGGGATAAATAAAAACAGTAGCATAAATGGTACATATACAGCCTTAGTAAAGGTTGCATAAAACATACTTAAAAGGAAAATAGTCATATTTTTATAATTAACTTTAAATTCTTTATTAGCAAACCAATTAACCAACATAACAATACCTAGGGTTATTCCAGAAATAACCGCAGAATCATATGAGAACTGACAAGCAAGAAAAAGTGAAGATGGCAATAATCCTAAAACCGTTAACAATCTTTTTCCTACACAAGAAATCTTTATAGCATACGAAAATATCAATAAATAAATGATTAAATTTGCAATTTTGCTGAGTTTAAATGATATTGAAAATGGTATACCTAACAATTTTGTAAAATGATAAGTTACTGCACTTGGAAAGTACGCAATTTGATTATAGGCTATCAATCTTCCAGATTGAGTTGCAAATCCTGAAAATGATTTATCATTAAGTATCTTCATTTGATTTATCTGTTCTTCACTTGATGATATGCTATCCCTACCAACGCTTTTCATATCAAGCATAGAGTATTCACCAACACTCCACTTAAAATTATTTCCAATTAATTCATACGTATTTTTAAAATGTATCTGATCATCAAAAGAATAAAAAGTAGTAGATGGTTGAAGAATAATCATTGAAATTCCCAAAAGCATTCCTATTATAAAGAAATACTTATGAATAGAATTACTTTTACCACCATTTTTATAAAAATAATATATTATTGTCGCTATTAATAGTAAATTAATTACAAAGAAGACCCTAAAAAAATTAATTCTAAACTGATTATCAATATATATTTTTTTAATTGATAATTCTTGTTTTGAATCATACGTAATCGATATATTCTTTGCATTATTTCTAACATTTAAAACTTGTAATTTAACCTCATTATCAAAAACATCTGAGTTTTTCTTTAATTTATTTTTTCCATAATAATCATTAATAATATACTCAACATCTACATTTATATCTTTATCAGTTTTATAAATTATTTTTAATTTGTTAACATATTTATTTTTCAAATTTATTTTTATAATCGTAGATTTATCATTACTAATTTTGTTATAGTCACTAATCTCAATAACCCCCTTGTCACTTTTCTTCAATGTCAATATTTTAAAATTAAATATAAAAATTTCAATCAAAAAACCAAATATTGTAAGTATAATTAATAATTTAAAAAAATTCATTATTTTTGAAATATCTAAATACCTTTTTTTCATTTTTCACTCCTTGATAATGGCAAAAGTACAAAAGCACATGCAATGAGCATCGCAATATACCAGTAATATGAATTATTTTTTGTTAAATATGAAACTGTAATTTTCATAGTCTTATTACGATTGTTCATAAGATATGTTTCATTATTTAATGTTGAAGTCGTTTTATATTTAACTTTATCACAATTAATTAATGAGAGTTTCATTATAAAATTTTTGTTAGAAGAATCTTTAATATACCCCAATTTTAAATCTAAAATATTTGATTGATAATTTTTTACCATATGTGAAAAATAATTTTTACCATCCTGATCAGAAACATTAATTTTAAAATCACATCCAATAATTGAATTATCATCAAAATATACCAAAAGACCTACAACATTATCAACTTTGGGAGATATATTATGAATTATTTCTTTATTTGAATAACTATTTATCCCTTCACTAGTCGTATCATATAATGATAATGTATTTGTCTTTTTTGGTTTAATTATAACTATTGCAAATAAAAAAGCAAAAGCAAAAAGCAGTAAAAATATACAAAACAATAATCTGAAATTATATTTTCTTATCATAGTTTTCCTCTCTATCTAATCTAAATGCATATATCTTACTTAAATTTTTATTGTAGTATTTATCATTTATTAATTTATTCTTCCATTTATCGCACATATAATCAATTTCACTTTTAAATCTATCATATTGAGAATCACTCATATCATCTCCTCTACTTAAAGATTCATAATGAAATAATTTAACTTGTGGCAATACAACATTATAATATCCTTTTTGTAATGACTTTAAACAAAAATCTACATCATTATATGCAACCTTAATATTTTCATCTAACCCTTTTAATTCATTATATTTTTTCTTTTTTATCATAAGGCATGCAGCAGTAACACATGACCAATCATATACTCCAATTAGTCTTCCAAAATAACCCGGAACATGTTCTCCAGATTGTACATATGCATGCATTGCTACACCACCTACTCCAGTAACTACGCCAGAGTGTTGTATAGTTCTATTAGGATAAAGCAATTTTGCACCAACACAACCAATATGTTTTTGCGATGCATACCCCACCATATGTTTTAACCAATCTTTTGTTATTACCTCGGTATCATTGTTTAAAAGTAAAATGTAATCCCCAGTTGATTTTGAAACAGCAAAATTGTTTATATAAGAAAAATTAAACTCACATTCTAATCTATAATAACTAAAATTATCATACTTCACTTTATAATTTTTTAGTAATTCAAATGTCTCTTCTTCAACACTATTATTATTAATGACGATTATTTCATAATTATTATAATTAGTTTTTTTATATATTGAATCAATACATTTCTTTAATATATCACTTTTATCTTTTGTAGGGATAATTATTGATACTCTGGGTTCATTCTTTATATTGTAATTAATCTGATACATTTGTATATTATCATGAACCTCAACACAAGCATCTATTTTATTTCTTTTTAAATAATCTTCTAATGCTTTCTTTCCATTATCTATAACATAACTCTTATTGCCACTTTTAGACGCTGTTGATGTATCAGTCATTCGCCAGTGATATAAAATCTTACTAACATGGCCAATTCTTTTTGTTTTATCAATTATGCGAAGAAATAAATCATAATCCTGTGCACCATTATATTCAGATCTAAATCCACCAATTTCATCTATAATACTTTTCCTAATCATAGTAAAATGACAAATATAGTTTATAGATAATAACGTATCTAGTGAAAAATCTGGTTTAAAATGTGGCATACACATATTTCCTTTAAAATCTATTTTATCTTCATCAGAATATATAAGATCTAAATCTCTATTTTTATTCAATTCTTTAATCATGTAATATAGAGCATTACTATCTAATACATCATCATTATCAAGAAGCGCAACAAAATCACCTTGTGCAAGATTTAATGCACTATTACTTGCTGCAGATATATGCCCATTTTCTTTTCTATATATAATTTTTATTTTATCATTTTTTTCATATTTTTTTAGTGTTTCTATTGTTTCATTTAATGTTGAATTATCATCCGCAATACAAACTTCGAAATTAGTATAACTCTGGTTTAATACACTGTCTAAGCATTCACATAATAATTGTCTTGAAACATTATATGTTGGAATAATTATTGATACTAATGGTTGATAATTTAATTTTTCTATTTTTTCTTTTGGTTTTTTTTCTAACCATTTTTGATAATCAATATCAACTAATGGATTATACAACAATTCATCAATATTTTTATTACTCATATTATTTGAAAAAGAATGTAAATACTGTTTAATCATTCTAGATGGAACAAGTAAATGATGCCTTTTCCACATTAATTTAATCGTTTTCATTAATATTTTAGGTAATCTAAATATTTTTCTAAAAAAATTAGATAACTTTGTTAAAAGAAAAGTTACTATTCTTTTTGTTTTATTTGTTTTTAAGCTTACAATTTCAACATCATTGTAAATTAACTTAATCCTCTTACTATAACCAGGTATTCTAGCTACATATGCAAAATTATTTTGATTTTGTTTTAATATTCTATTGTATACATAGTCTTTATCTAATTTATAATTAGTTCTTAATGTAATTTCTTTTTCATCAACAACTAGTTTAAAACTACCATCTATTATTTTGCTTCCGCTAAAACAAAAAGATAAATCATTTATGCCTTTTATACATATATTATTGATTAAAACAAAATCATTATTTTGCATCTTATACCTCCTCTGCAAAACCTTTTTGTAATTTTTCAAATATAGAATATCCAATTATAAATACTAATATTGCAAATAATAATACAATCCCAAGTCCTATTATACTTGGATTTTGATGATATAAAAATATATCACGATATGCATAAATCAAATGAGCCATAGGATTAATTTTTAAAATCCATGATAAATTTTCAGGAAAAATATCTGGCGAATACAGTATTGGGGTAACATAAAATGCCATTGCTAAAACAAATGTTATTATATGTTCAATATCTCTCATGTACATTTCAATAGCACTTAATATAAATGTAATTCCAAGTAACAATATATATTGTATTATAGCGATTATAGGTAACCATATCAAATGATAACTAACTCCTACTCCGCCAAATACACAGAATAATAAAACTATAATACAACTAATTCCAAAATTAACAAGTGCACTTGTAACAGCAGATATAGGAAGTAATATACGAGGAAAATAAACTTTCTTTATTATATCCGCATTACTTAATATAGATACAATACCAGTATTAATTGCACTTGTAAAAAACGTCCATGGAATCATTCCAGTAATTAAATAAATTAAATAGTTTTCAACTTTCATTCGCATAATATAAGGAAATACTATTGCATAAACTAATACAGATAACAACGGATTAATAAACGACCATAAAATACCTAAAAAAGAACCCTTATATTTTCCTCTAATATCTTTTTTTACATTAGATTTTAAAAATTCAAAATAATTCTTTATATCACAAACTAAACTCATTATTTGCACTCCTCTAAATATGCATCAACAACATCATTACATTTTCCATCCATTTTAACTTCACCATTATTTATCCAAATCGCTCTATTACATAATTTTCTAACAGAATTTAAATTATGTGTAACAATTACAATTGTTTTATCGCTATCACGAAGTTCTTCTAATTTACTAAAGCATTTATCCTGAAAATGTTGATCTCCAACTGCAAGTATTTCATCAATAAGAAGTATATCAGCATCAACATTAATTGCAACAGAAAATGCAAGCCTCATATACATACCTGATGAATATGTTCTAACAGGATTGTCAATAAAATCAGCAAGTTCAGAAAATTCAATAATCTCATCTAATCGCTCATCAATATCTTTTTTTGACAGTCCAAATATTGATGCATTAAAATAAATATTTTCTCTTCCAGAAAAATCAGGATGAAATCCTGCGCCCAACTCCAATAATGAAGTCAATTTACCACTTGTTTTAACAGTACCTTTAGTTGGATAAATAATTTTAGTCATTAACTTTAATAATGTAGATTTACCACTTCCATTAACACCAACTAAAGCAACAGTTTCTCCTTTTTTTATATCTAAATTAATATTTTTCAAAACTATTCTTGTTTCTTTATCACTACGATTCCAAAACATTATTTTTTCTTTTAATGTATTTGCTTTATCATAAAAAACATTAAACTTCTTTGTCATATTTCTTACTTCAATTGCATTTTCTTTTTTCAAATCTATTCACCTAACTTTTTTAAAATATCATCATATATTTCCTCAATTTTATCCAATTGCTTATCATAATCATATGTTTGATGACATTTTTCTCTCGCGTTATTTATTATATCATTTAATTTATCTCTATTCAAATATATATATTCTAGATTGTCAAACCAACTTAGTTCATCAGTAAGGAAGCCATCCTTACCATGCTTGATTATACTTTTATATACTTCATTATCTGTTGCAAGAGATATCGTATTAACTATGCTTGCTTCAAAGTATTTTAATTCTGATTTGCAATTATTAAATTCATGTTTTTGCAAAGGTATAATATTTAAATCTACCTTGCCAATTTCATATTGTAATTCTTCATAGGATACAAATTTAGAAAAAATAACTCTACCTTTTTTCTTTAAATCTTTTAAGTTATCAGACAAATCCATATATCCAACAATATTAAGATATATATCATCATATTTATTCATAAGTTTAACTAAGGCTTGCTCTGCAACTTCTAAATCCCTTTTATGTGAATTTGAACCACTAAAATAACCTATTACAAACTTTGATGAATCATAGTTATTCTTTTTTAATTGTATAATTTCATCTGATATCTCTATTTGTTCTTTATTTAAATAATTTCTTAAAATCCAAGTAAATAATTTCAAATCCTTCTTTATCTTTTTAGATAAACTATTTGTTGTAACGATTACTCCATTGCATTCATTAATAATTAATTCATACCTTTTAGCAAGAGCAAAAAATGAGTCAATAGATATATCATCATAATAACTAATACTATTTAAGTATTCAGGAACATATTTAGTATTATATATCATATCATCCATATCATATATAATAATTTTATTTTTTGTTTTCAAATGATTAATAAAATTTGATAATTCAAAAGACCATTTTGCTCTTTGCATAATAAATATATCAGTTTTATCAACTAAATCATAAATTTTATTTAATTCTTCAACCAAGAAACACGTTACTAAATATCTTTTACTATCTTCCATTGTTTCCATAATGTTATAAGTTCTATATCTAAACGTTGAATTGTCAAATACATCTTTAATATATATAATGCTTTTTGTATTACTATTTAGAATTTTTATATATCTATCGCTATAATTTTCTATATGTATCTCAAAATCATATTT
>JAEEGL012225308.1_pt1 | contig 18122 bp, 13 predicted proteins | sample 9134231 | NCBI WGS metagenome assembly JAEEGL01 (sample SAMN16246548, study PRJNA631951) | gut metagenome | biome: gut microbiome; feature: rumen; material: fiber-attached | host: Bos | place: Iran: Karaj | collected 2018-10 | reverse complement strand
TGGCTACCGTGTAAACATATAATGCCATGTAACTTATCAATGCTTTAATATTGTCAGACAATGTTGGCATCTCACTGGCTGTTGGATGGGCAAACCTGACTCTATCATTATAGATATTGTTGAAAATGCCATTAAAGCCGTTACGATCGTAAGTCTTTCTGGCTTGCTGGTAATCCGCGAAAGCCAATTCCAGTATCTCCCATAGTCCCTTTGTCTGTGGCTCAACACCTCTATTCTGAAAATATATATCCATCAATAAGGATTCGAATGCACGCGCCATTTTCGAACGATAATCATAAGAACTCCACCTGTCAACATTGGCATAATTCAGTTCATAATATGCCTGAGGAATCAACTGATTAAGATATACATTATTTGATTGACTCATGAAACGTTGGAATTTCTCTAAAACATCATCAGAAGTTATGCCTTGGTAGAAATATGGTTTATCGTAATGCCTCAGTTCACGCTTCAACATGGATATGATATCAGGCCAGTTGAATATCTGACGATAAGTGGCAGCAGGGCGTGGAGTGGTATCAACAACCACAGTCGGCGTTGATTCATTTTGATTAGCTTTATCGTCGTCTGCGACTTTGTATTGCTTATCTTTTGACGTATCTGATGCCAATCGAGTTATATCAAGACAGATATAGGCATTCTTGCCTGTACCTTCAACCGATAACATATCGGGCTTTGCTCGGTCTATAAAAGCCTTGTTGACTATCACGCCATTTATTTCGTCTGAGATTTGAGCCACAGCCAAAGCGGCCAACTCAGACCGAAGCATTCTGTGATCAGGTTTGGACTTCAATTCAGATATGGCTAAAGAATATATGCTCAGATAGAAATCGGAATACTTGTAACCTAAGCCGATATAATCCAAAGAAACATCGGCAAGAACTTTGTCATCAATCTTAATAATATCATTCTCCAAGATGAAAATCTTTGTATCACCAGTTACATATTTCCTAATAACATCTTTCGTACTATTTGTACTAATGGAATTTGCGGCTAAAATTTTGTTCAGTTCTCGAGTGAAATCTACGTAAGACATACCGTTATTTCCCTTAGCTCTTAGCAATTCTACCGCCTTGTTGATGGTAAAATTAGTCTTATTCATCATTCTGGGGTTTCTCCAGTTGTATTGGGGGAACTCGGGCTCATGACCTTTTAATACTAAGATGTCGGGGTCACTTGAACAGGAAGTACACTTATTTGTGGTATAAGATCTCTCCGATTTCTCTTTTAAAGATGGATTTATCTTCAATATCTCTTTAAGCAGTTCCGACCATCTGAAAAGGATTTTTTCAGCTATATACTGATCAATATATTCATGGACTGTTTCTGGTGTTTTTCCATCCTCAGAATACTGATAGACACCACCATGACTAATTGAGAACACTCCCATCTCTTTAAGTAAAGGCTGAGTAAAGACAGGCTCTTCGCCGCCATACATCTTCTTATACGCCGCTATGACATCTTCTTTCCGGGCTGTATGCGAAGGCGATTCATAGACAATACGCCTAACGCGCTGAGCGGTGCCCTTGATAGCTTCATCTTTCAAAGAAATGAGTCCTTCAGAGTTGGTGACTACGGATTCGTGAGTGACTATAACCTTATCAATATAATACGGGAGCCAATTTTCTGGAATGATACTATCCGACAGCTTTGTATAGAGATCCTGTTTGGATATTGGCAGCAACTCATCATTTAATATAGAATAGAACTTTCCGAGACATTCTGATACCCTTACACTATCTCCCTTATTTATAATTATTGCTGTTTGCCCCTTTTCAAGGTCTTCAAATACCGCATAGTCAAACAAATACAGTAATTGTAACAAGTCATCGTCACTAATCTGAAGTTTATTTTGTAATTCCACTTTCGGAGAATAAAGGGCATCGGCCAGACATTTGTCTATTGCTGCTTTGAATGCAGGATTTAATGAAATCTGGTCAACTTCTCCTTTCCGAAATAGGGGAAGGAGAAAATTGTCTTTGATTGTAGGTAACGAAAACTTGGTCGTCTTTGCAATTTCGCCAGGTTCAAGATGCTGGCAAAAATACAGGTCACATATCTTAGCCCTTTTCACATTCTTGGGAACTGCTGAGGTCTGATCAAAATACGACAACATCTCTTTTATCATTTGCTTATATGCTTCAATTAAAGACGAATCAGCATTGAAAGAGCTTGGGAAAACAGTATTCAAAAGTGATTTTACAACAGTTTTTTGCGAGTCATTAGCAATCATGTCCGGTGAAAGGCTTTTCATCAGGGAATCATATGGTTCCTTTCCTTTTAGACCTGTATGATTATATGCATAAATAAATTCGTCTATAGTATACTTACTATAACGTCCTAAAGCAGCAGAATACTTTTTTGTACACTTCAACTGCTGAAATTCTGGGATATCTTTAAGTAGAATCATAGTGGCTTTAAATTGGATCCAATTTGAATTGTTGCAATACTACAGATATTTCTTCGCATAGTCGGAAGCATATTGCCTGAGAGTTTCACCTTCGAGAATCTGGATGTGGTTGGCAAGGCCGATATAGAAGCGGCCGATGCCTTCGAGACGGCAGACATCGGTATCGAAGTACCAGATGTTTTCGTCGCCCTTATGACCAGTGAGATAGTCTTTGGCTCGCGGGAACTCTTCGACGAGCAGGTTCTTGGCCATGAGGTCGAGCTGGAGGGAGATCTTGGTGGTGGTGTCGCCTGACATATGGAAGATATCAATCTTTTTATCCTCATGTTCGGCAGTATGTTTCCAAGGCTCATCATCGAGGATCTCCACATAGCCGATGCGGTTGATGCTGAACATCCGAATCCCCCGCTTGTCGATATCGTAACAGACAACAAGTCCGTCGTCGGGACGTACATCATAGGCCTCCACATGACGATCGGAAACGGAACCGCCATTGTTCGAAGCATACTGATGGAGGATGACGCAGCGTTTCTGGGTGCAAGCATGCTGTAGATGGGAGACGATGGCCGCACGGTTTTTGTTGGTGAACAGCTTGCGATCGATCAACTGCAGACGCATCTCCTCAGGCATGGTCCTTGACTCGGCATTGACACGAAGATAAGCCGTGCCATTGAGTTCGACAACGCGATAGGGATGAGGCTCCACATGGATGGCGACAACGGTATCGTTGTAGAGTGACTCGATGCGCAGATAGGGTAGGGTGTCTACGCCGAAATGCTTTTTGGCAATGTCCTGCACATAGCGCATATAGCTGTCGATGGTCTTCGTCTTCAGGAAGTTCATGTCGTTTTCCACACCTACCACATAGCCCTGGTCGTTGACACCGAGGTAGAGGGTGCCTCCAGTGGTGGAGTTGAGGAAAGCGCAGATGCCGCGCATGACATTCACACTCTGGGTGTATTCATCGGGCTGCATATTGTTGTCGGGTGGGAATACGATGGAGGTCTTGAACTCAAGTGTGCCACTCTCTACTCCGAGGTAGATGCCCTTGTCGGCTTCGAGGTCGGCATCGTCTTCGGTCTCTATCGAAAGGGTGCGGATAATCTCACGACGGATCACGTTGAGGGCAGAACCGGAAAGGGTGTCTTGCATGGAGTTGGCGGTCTGGATGAGTCGGGCCAAACGGGCCAGCTGGGGCAGGGATTCCTCGAAATTGCTGATGGCCTGGGCCAGTTTTTCGGAGTTCTCCTTGCGGCCATATTCTTTCAGCAGTTCGATGACGGAGAGTCGGATGAGGGTTGGTGTGGCGCTTTCGTATTCCTCATCGGGTTCGAGCTTGATGGCGCTGATGTTCTCATTGTTGACAAACTGGATGAGGGCGCGCAGATAGGTGCGGGCAAAGCTGATGTAGGAAGCTGCGAGATCGTCGCCCACCATCTCGGCCATCACATTGGCATTGGCCAGATAACGGAAACGGTCGGAGGGTTTCAGCAGTGACTTCTGGTATTCGAACAACAGGCGTAACAGCAGTCGCAAAAGCACGGGACTGAGCTCGGCGGTGTCGTCTTCTTCAGGACGCTGAAAAACGGGCGGCTCTGTGCTCTCGGCAAAGGCCCGGATACAATCGTGACGCACGGCTTTCTCATTGAAGGTCTCGTCGGTATCTTCCTTCACGCGTCCTCGGATCAGACCGTAATATTTGCCACTGCCATATTCGGTGATGGTGATGAAAGCGAAGTCGCCATGATGGTATTGGCTTGGCCCTTCGATCCTGACTGCCACACCTGTTTCCGTCAGCCATGCGCAGTAGTTTTTTTGTTCATCGATGACCATTGCCAACATATAGCTGTCGTCGCTGTCCATCGTCTGTCTGGTATCTTCCACAAAGAACCTGATGAGTTGCTGCTCGATGTTGAACACACCATGGAAAGGATTCTTAATGGTGGCTGTCAGATAATCACCCACATGGAAGTCTTTGTAGAGCTCGTCGGTATAGTAATAAACAAGACTTTGGCGGTCGTATTTGATGGTACCCTCAATTTTCTGATAGTTGGGGTCGACGGTTTCAACCTTGACATCATGACCGATGCTTGTTACTCTGACAATCACTTCATCGCCTTCATCATATGTCTTTAGCTTACGAACAGCGGGTTTGTTCTGGACTTTGGCTTGGGCGTAGATAAAGTCCTTGGTGTATTCGTCCATGTCCTTGACGCTGTTGGCGAGACTTTGCTTGAGTTTCTTGTCTGATGTGGATCTGAGGGTGATGCCGATGCCGGTATCGAGTGAGTCGGAACCTGACTTGAGGAGTTTCTTCGACTCGGCCTTGTTGTCGTGAGTCAGCATCAGAACAGTGCTGGTGAGCATAGCTGAGCCGTATCTGCTGAAGATCTGCGGTTTGGAAAGGGGTACATCGAAATAGGCTTGCTTACAGGCATTATGCGCAAAGACTTCAGTGCTTAGTTTCTCGAGATCTTTCCATGTGAAGCCAAGATTGGTGACTTTCTCATAACGGATGCGCAGCATGATGGTCTTGACAATCAGGTCGGAGAGGCGGGGATTCATCTGACGCAGACAGTTCATGAAGGCTACATAGGCAGTCATCGCCAGAGGATGATCGCCATCGGCCAGAAGGTAGGTGGCCAGCATATTGGCATTGGCAGTGAGTTGCTGGCGTTCTTGTTCGTCAGCATAGAGGGGACGCTCCGATATGTCGCGTAACAGGTCGCTGATACGTTCACGGAACAGTTCGATCGTGGTGGTATAGAAGGAGTCTTTGTCTCCCTTCTCCGCCGAGTTGCGCAGATAGGTCTGCAGCTTATCGAAATTATCGTCGATATATTCTTTTTTCAGGTCCAGCCAAAGTGGTGTCTTCTCTGTTGTAGCCATGATGTTCTTGAGTTATTGATATAATCGCTTTGCAAAGATAGTACAAAATTTCGATTTAGCGAAGAGAATACAAATAAATTTGCATTCTTGAGCTTGAGAATTATAATTCCGGCTCAGATCGCTGATGGTCTGAGCCGGATAAAGTTATTAATGGATACAGAATACAGTTTTTTTCTGCGAGGGTGGGGAAGCTTTAAAACATTAAGTTCGCTTCATATGGCCCCAAGTACACTTAGGGCATTTATAACTTGGGAAACACGAGGGGCAGACACGATAGCCACAAGTATCGCATACCCACCAAGACCAATTGTCGGGTAATTCTCGTCCACAACACATACACGGTATAAACATAAGCGCAAAATGATTTAGTTGTTATTGGAATTGTTCAAATTATATTTCCGGATTTGTCGATGGTGAGCTCATTACGATCATCATCAGATACTCGAGCCTGACCATTTTTAAATGGATCGGCATAATCCCATTTGCAAGGAATAACTAATTTACCTTCCATATTTATATAGCCGTATTTGCGGTTCTCATCAATGACAATCGCTAGTCCTTCGCTGAAATATTCTACATCTGACCACTTGCACGGAATGACATTCTCACCATTTTTGTCAATGAAGCCCCATTTTCTGTCATCGTTCATAACAGGGGCCAATCCTTCACTGAAATCTCTTGAACCTTTCCATATACAGGGAATGACTGTTTGGCCATTCTTGTCGATAAATCCCCACATTACATCATCGTTGACGACTGCTGCCAATCCTTCATTGAAATAGTTTGTATACTTCCATGTACAGGGAATGACTATTTCGCCATTCATATCAACAAAGCCCCACTTTTCTTCGTCATTTTGGACTGTAGCCAATCCTTCGCTGAAACGTTCTGCATCTAACCATATGCATGGAACGACTACTTCACCATTTTTGTCAACAATTCCACATTTATAATCATCATTCCAAACTTTAGCGAAACCATCAATAAGAGACCCTACACTTTTCCATATGCAGGGAATGACTTCTTTACCATCCATATCGACTATCCCACACTTATTATCATCGTTCCAAACTTTAGCAAAACCATCAATAAGATATCCTACCCTTTTCCATTTCCCGGGAATGGTCTCTGTTCCTTGTTCATCAATCAAACCATTTTTGTCATCTTCATCCTGTACGTTGGCAGTGAGTGATTCACTCTCAAACATTACATTAGAAATTTCGGTTAGAACTTTCTTGTTTATGGGCACGCCAGAAGCGTCGCCAATAACTGCATCAACGTTACATAATGGGCACAAGGCAGTCCATTCACCACCGATATAATCGTCATATCTAATCATGGATGCAGGAAAGGTGCTCTTACAATAATAACATCCACACATCTTGGAATTTTCAATTTCATTCTTGTTATAAAGAGAATGTTTTGTTGCGCTTTTTATTTCTTCCTTTGTCATGTTTTTTAATCTTTTTGTTCGTTGAGTTAGAAAATCGTTGCTGCAAAGATAAGCATTTTGGCTCAAACCACCAAGGATTTGAGCCGGAAATGTATTATCTGATATTCTCAAGAAAGTCCTTGAAGGGAATGAATGAGGCAACATCTTTGGTAAAACACCAGACGGCTTCGGTTTCGCCGATGAGGGCCCTAAGTATCTTGTCAGGATGGCTATCCTTGCACTTTAATGCCGGCAGAGAAAGATAATCCCAATTGAGTCTCTCAAAAGAATGAAAGAATCGACAGCGGTCGAAGGAGTCGGCATCGTGGAGGATTTGTTTTACCAAGGTGTCGACCTTGAAGCCGGAGTCGTGACCTGTGCAATGAAGGGATACAGCTGAACGCACATAGTCCTGCTCATCGGGTGTGAGTTCGTATTTGTCCCATATGGCCTTGTGTATATCCCACTTGGTCTTGGCTGCTCTAGGACCATGACCAGGGTCGTCGCCATTGTTGTTTCTGGCTTGGTCGTGAATGAAGGCACCACAGAATGCAAGAAGTCCTCGACGGGGTTCATCCAGCTTCTGGGCTATCAGCGCTGCAGCTATCATCACGCGATAGAGGTGACGAGGGTCGTGAATGCCACGACCAGGATTGTTGAAGTATTCCTCCTTCAAATCGAAGTCGGAATAGTCTTTGATGCCAATGAAATTTAATGCATCGATGACGGTCTGTCTCAATGACTTCTGCTTGAATTGTAATGAATTTGTTTTCATATTATTATAGTTTATTTATGATCCTGATATTTGATTAATCATCATTCTTGTGAACAAATATAGATGACTTTACCCTCTCTGAGTTTTTCTAAGCTTCCATATATCACGCATTGTAAGCTTGTCTCCTTCCTTTCGAAGCAAACCCAACACAAAGCCAGGCCAATACTGGAATAGTTTGCTGGGTATATCGAAATCTGCTTCATGCACCTTCTTAATAAAGTCGTCATAAATTTCACTGACCATCACGAGGTTATTACCAGCAAACAAGTCAATGGTCCGCCAATTTGGATTATTGGAAAGACAATCGAACATACGCCACGAGATATCCTTAAATACGGAGATGATATCATAGATGTGGTTGGTATCAATAGGATCATCACCCTGACAATAGTTTGCATGGTATATTTTCCCATCCCGGCTAATGATATAGATTGCCCCCATTTCACCCATTGCCCCTTCGTACGCAAAGGAGAATGCCGCGATATCAAGAGACAGATAGTCCCGATAGTTTGATTCGGTAATTTCAATAATATCCATATGTGTTAGAATAATGATTTTTAGGATTGTAATTTTGTTTAATTAAAACGCTCTATTATATTAGTACGCGAAAAGTGGTAAATCTAACAGGTCAGTGCAACTCTTCAGCTTCCGTACAGCGTGCCAGATATTCATCAATTGTTTTCCCACCATTAGGTGAGTATTGCCCAAAGAACTCTTTTGTAAGTTTTCTTCTTCTGTCATAAGCTTTATTGCTAATATGTTATAGAATAGGTGTTTCTAAGAAACCTCAAACACAGTCCTGTCTGCGTTTGGCGTGACTGACTCGTATGTACCCTTTTCTGTCAAAACCACTTCAATGTTTTTGCGGAGTCTTTCAAAAAACTCCGGGACATCACTTAAATATACTATCCTTTTGGGGGGCTCTGTTAATCTTGGATTCTTTACTTTTACAGATACTGACTTTTTCTCTACATCGAAGATAATCTTTTCCAAACCTTCATCCCCTCTTGCTGCCAATAATGCTTCCCAACCATATTTTACTATAAAGTTTCTTCCACAACATGAAGCCAACCAATATTCTTCTAAATACTGTGAATCAGTATCTTCTTCTTCGCTGGAAATCTCAATCTCTTTTCTTTTGGCGTTTGGCGTGTAACCACTTGTAACTTCAAACACTGTTCTGTCAGCATTTGGTGTGACCGACTTAAATGTGCCTATTTTCGTCAAGATGGTCTCAATTTCTTTGCGGAGTTCTTCAAAAAACTCCGGGGCATCACTTAAATCTACTTTACATCTATCTAACAATGAGCGTTTCGGTTTCTTTGCTCTTATAGACACAGTCTTTTTCTCTGTATCAAAGATAATCTTCTCCAAGTATTCGTCTTCATCTGCATACAATACGGCAAGACTATGATGAGCCAAATCAAAAAAAGTATCCCAACAATAGGCCGCCCATTCTCCCATTTCAAATCCATCATACCAATCAATTCTAACTCCTTTGTTAGAAACCTCAGACTCTGTTTCTTCATCATAATACTCAAAACCACTTGAAACATCAAACGCTGTTCTCTCAGCATTTGGCGTTACTGATTCATAAGTACCTTTTACTGTTAAAAGTATCTCAACGTTTTTGCGTAATTCCTCAAAAAACTCTGGAGCATCGCTCAAGTCAACCTTCCTTGGTGCATCATCTAATATTGGATTCTTCACTTTTATAGAAACTGTCTTTTTCTCTAAATCGAAGTAAATCTTTTCCAAGTCTTCACCTCCCAATGCTACTAACTTAAGACCATTGTTTTTTACTTTGAATGTTTTATTACAACACGTAGCACTCCAATCGCCTATAATCAATGGCTTGTGTGGCTCAAAATTCTCAAACTTTTTTTCAGACAAATTTAATTTTTCCATATGCTTTTTTTATTATTATGATGTTTTTTAGTTATTGTTCACGCTGCAATGATAAACTAATTGAGTCTCTTCCTGATATTTTATTAATCATTGTTCCTGTGAACAAATATAGATGCTAAGATCTTGTTTTACGAGAAACTCATACCTATAAGAATAATGGTGTGAGAGAAAAAAGCGCAGGATTTCACAATCGGGCGCTTGATTTACAAACACTTATTTTTGTCACTATGGCAAAAGGATGGTGTCTATCATTTCGCTAAATGATAACCACTCCTTCTACAATATTAGTACACCAAAAGTGGTAAATCTAACAGGTCTGAGCAACTTTTTTTGAGATTTTTTGGAAAATTGCGGGAAAAAGCGTATATTTGCAAAGAAAAAAACTAATTTAAAACGATTATATTATTGGATTATGGATAAAGATACTCGTTCATATAAATTCAACGCTTCGACTGTTCATATTAAGTTTGGAGATATTACAAAATCTACCTCCGAGGTTATTGTTAGCAGCGACGACACTCTGTTGACAATGAGTGGTGGCGTTTCAATGGCTATTCTTCATGCTGGTGGGGATATCATTCAAAAAGATGCCCAGAAACAATTACCTGCTAATATAGGTGATGTTGTTGTGTCTAGCGCTGGAAATCTTTGCCAAAAACATATTTTCCATTGTCTTACTATTGACGACAAATATCTGAGTGAAACATGGGCAGGATTAAAAGTCGAACCTGAAGATAAAGTCAACAACATTATAAGAAGTTGTATTGACAGATGTTTTCAGTTGGTACATGCCCTTCAAGTCAGTTCCATAGCTTTCCCTATTATTGGTTCAGGTTCTGCGCATATGCCATTTAAAACCGTAGTAGGAATAATGGCAGAAGAGATATTCAATCAGCTTCAAGAAACGAACCGCCCCATTGAAGTTGAAGTATATGTATACAATGATAGTAAGCAAGATATGAATGTATTTGGTATCTATGAAATATTTGCCATTAAATCTGCAATTGCCAATTTCATAATGAAACAAAGAAACAATTCTGTTAAGTATGACAGGAAACATATCGAACTATCACAAGAAGACATAGCCTATTATGAAAACCCAGATCACGATGTATTTATCAGCTATAAGCGCGAAGAATCTGAGAATGCTTTTGCCGTAAGGGATCTTATCGAAAAATGGGGTATTAAAACATGGATAGATAAAAACGGAATATTCAGCAGTTATGATTTTAAAGAAGTTATAGAAAAAGCCATCGAAAATACTAAGGTTGTAGTCTTTTTGTCATCTAAAATATCTAACAATTCTGATTATGTTAGGAACGAGATAAAATACGCCATAACCTGCAAGAAAAAGATTATTCCAGTCATGTTGGACCATTCACCATTTGGTGATGGTTTACGTATGGATTTGGCAAATGTTGATCAAGTTGATTATACAAATCAACTTGAATTTGAGAAAAAACTAAAAACAAGTCTCGACTACATCTTACATACGAGTTAGTACAAATATTGCATAGATATTCTTTTGGTTTAACAGTATTGAGCCAAGAGCAGAATTACCAGAGGATATGAAAAATACCTATAATTTTGAACTTGTATAAAAACATACAAGAATTTTGAAAAAAGTACCAAACTATATGGTGGATATCCCAGTGGCTTTCCTACCGTAATACAATTCCGGCTTAGATCACTGATGGTCTGAACCGGAATATAGTTTAGAAAGGAAGGTCGTCTGTATTTGAAGTTTCTGACTCTGGTTCAGGAGCATCTGCATCCTTACAACGTGCCAAAAAATCATCAATTGTTTTCCCGCCATTAGGTGAGTATTGCCCAAAGAACTCTTTTGTGAGTCTGAGGAAGTTCTCAAATGATAAATTACCATTTTCATCAGCTACCTCATTCGTACGCTTCTCAATTCTTTCCAATAATTGTTTTCTTTCTTCTTCTGTCATAAACTTTATTATTAATTGGTTATAAATGGATACAGAATACAGAATACAGTTTTTATTCTGCGAGGGGACACATGGTAAACTATATACCTTCAATCAGATATGTAGGATGAGGCCTCCCTGTTTCCAGACGCTGACGGAATCTCATAATCTCCTCTCTAATAAAAGAATAGAGTTTATCTGGATCGCCATAAGCTTTCAATTCCTCCACTTGGGCATATATTGCAGGAAGGATCTCATCAATCATCTCTATATATGCTGGGATCTCTGCACCATGTGGCAAAAGGCCTGCCTCTAAGAGTACATGTGCTGGATGCATCTTATTGTTTCATGGAAATTCCCCTCAAACCGCCAAGGATCTGAGGGGAAAATGTTGTCACTTCATCTCCTCTGCAACCTCAGGGGCTTCGTCGAACTTCGCCTTCATGGTGGGATTCTTATAGGTAAGCTTGCGGATGGTGAGGTCGTCGACTTTACCGTTTGCCAAACGAAGATGGTCGTCGCTCTTGAGGAGGTTGTCCTTCACTTTCTGCAAATCGGCAATCGACTTGTCGATGGCTGTAATGGCATCCTGAAAACGGTCGTGGGCATTCTTGACATTAAGTCCAAACTTCTCCTTAAACTCCTCTAGCTTTTTCTCGAAGTTGGTAACATCAACCTCCTTGCTCTGGGCAATGACCAGTTGACGCTTGTAATCCAGACTCTTCTTGGCGGCTTGCACCAACAAGGTAATGATGGGAATAAAGAACTGAGGACGGATGACGTACATCTTCTCATAGCGGTGTGACATGTCGACAATACCGGTATTGTAGGTTTCGTTGTCGGGCTCGAGAAGGGATACCAACACAGCATACTCGCAACCTTTCCTCTTGCGGTCGTCATCGAGTTTCTTCAGAAAGTCTTCATTCTTGTGACGATTGGCTGTGGTATCGCTCTCATTCTTCATCTCGAACATGATGGAGATGTACTCGAAGCCGTCGTCCTTGTCGCGGAAGATGAAATCGCCCTTGCTACCCTCAGAGGCATCGTTGTCTTTCTCGAAGTAGGCGTTGGGCATGAGGGTGCGGATGGTGGTGTTGAACAGAGTGCTGCAGTGTTGTTCCAAGGTCTCACCTACCATCTTGGTCGACATACGGGTCTTCAGGTCCTTGTAGTAGTCAATCTGTGTCTGCTTCTCCTTCAGTTGCATATCGTACATCTCCTTCAGATTCTGCACGCGAGCCTGGGCCTCACTGTCCTTTGAGGTCATCTCGTTCTGCAACTGGGCAATCATCTGCTCCTTCTTTTGAAGCTCGTCTTTTGACTTGTTCTGCTCCACGAGGACTGCTACACGGATTTTCGACTCTCCTTCAGCGATGCTGGCTTTCAACCGGGTGATTTCTGTGTCCTTTTCTGCAAGCTGCTGAGTAAACTCCAGCTGCTTGGCCTGCAGTTTCTGCTCTGCCTTCAGCTCATCAGCCTGCTGTTGAATAGACTGACGCTTCTCCAGTTCTTTCATCCGGCGGTCTAACTCTGCCTGGAATTCAGTGTTCTTAACCTGATTCACGATGTCTGCATAATCAGACTCGTCTACGGTGAATACATTTCCACATTTGGGACATTTTAATTCTTTCATGTTTCTAAAATTTAATTGTTTCTGTGAATATATATAGAGAGAGAATTTTGTCATGGGAGATTCTTATATCTATAAGAGGGCTTCTATTATATTTGGGCACAAAAAGTGAAAAATCTAACAGGTTTGAGCAATTATTTTTGAGAAATTGTTGAAAACTGTGCAGCGGGCTTCACAGCAGGCTGCACAAATAACTTAAATGTTTATGGAACAAATGCTAATCCAGAGGCCAGATGGTTTTGCAGAAACCTGAGGCAAAGGTGTTGTTTCGATTAGTGATGCCTGTTTCGTCCCAATTACGCAGAGAGTCGAGAAGCTGACCGCTACGGATATGGCGGCTAAACTTCTGCAGCACAGGTAGCTTGGTCTTGAAGTCTTCGTTATGGTACTTCTTCAGCCCTTTCTCGGTACAGATGTTAAGCAAGAAATAGTTGCCGATGGTACATATCAGCTGCCGGCGGTTCTCTTCATCGGCTGGGTCGGTATGGACAGCCCAATTTTCGTTAGCAGCCAAGCTGGGACGTGGCATGAACGATTCGGCATAGTAGGTAGAGATGCCACCAGAGAGTTTACTCTCACTAGTCTTGGCAAGTTTGGTCTCAAAGAGATAAAGGATGAGTCGGGCGTATTGCTCATCAAATTTATTGTTGTTGAGGGCATATCTGATTCGTGTATCAGAAGGCATGGCCAGGTTCTTGCTGTCGTCCTTATCCTTAATATAGGCCTTGAGTGCATCGCAGGTAACGGTCTTATTAGAGATAAGATACTCTGAGAAGAGGCCGAAATAGTCCTTGTTGGGATTCTTCGTGATGATACGACGTACAAGGTAGGTTTCGAGATAGTCGAAAATCTTGTTGCGCTCTGCCTCGCTTGCGACCTCATGGAGGATATAGAGTACGTAGGGAAGGACTACATAGTTTTTGGTGGTGTTGATGAGGCACGAGATGCGCTTGATGCCCGAATGCTGAGGAATACGGGTGTCGAGGATGTCCTCGTTGAGGTTTTCTTTAAAGAGTTTAGCATACTCGAGGATTTCTTTGGCTAACTGCTGCTTATCCATCCCAAACTCTCCCACAAACGACTTGCAGGTAGAGAAAATATTCTCGGCTTTGACGAAGTTCTTGCGCTGGACTTCGGTCAGATGGTCCTTGAAATCCCACATCTTGAGACGTACGAAGGCATGGAAGAAACGCTCGATGGTGGCATTGTCCTTCGACTTGCTGTGATGGGCTGCAGAGGCATCGGCATCCCAGAACTTACGGGCTTCATCGGTATCGAACATAGGACGCCAGTCATTGCGATAGGCCGTTTCATCGTTGGCTTCGTAAAGGAAGTTCTTCATCAGCTCGCCTGTGGTCAGAGGTACGCCAAGAGAGTTGATGGTGTCGAATATCTGCTGCTCATCATCGTCCTGACTCAAAGAAATGACCACAAACGTGATGCAGGCATTGACCGTATTCAGCAATTCATTGAGACTGACGCCGGCTTTCTGACGCTCATCAAGATATTTACGGAAGAAATTGTAGGCACATACGATGTTGCTATTGCCGTTAATCTCGCGAGGTGTGTCAAGGTGCATAATACTGCTGAACTGAGGCATGTCCTCGCAACTGTGGATAATAACAGGCGACTTGGCATCGTCCATCTGAAGATACTGGTTCTGGAAATCTTCATTGCGTGCTACCATCATATGAAGCACCTTCATGAAGATGCAAAGCGTGGTAAGTCGCTGCTGTCCGTCGATGACTATCTGCTTTTGGGAGATACCATTGCGACGGTCGTTCATCGATACAGGCTCTTCTTTCAGAATGATGGCGCCGAGGAAACGATTACAATCGCTGTCGAGAGTCGATTCCATATCAGTAGCAAACTGTTTCCAGTCGGGTTCTTTCCATACATAACGACGCTGGAAATAAGGAATACGAAGAAGGGTGTTACGCTGAACAATTCCAAAAATGTTTGACTTTTTAGCTTCCATATAATTTTAATTTAAAATGTAAATAGATTCAGTTCTCATATAAGTAGTACACGAAAAGTGGTAAATCTAACAGGTCTGAGCAACTTTTTTTGAGATTTCTTGAAAAATGCAGTTGGTGTCTCACAACTGACTGCACAAACAACTGTTGTTTGGCCCCAAAATCATAGACAACTCCTTCATCAGAGGATAATCAATAAGGTTTCCTTCCTCATCCTTGATTTGGCCTTTTGACCAGTCGAATCCCATATACCACAATAAAAACTGATTCTTCATCTCCATTAACTCCATATCAAACTCTTTTCCAGCTTGATCCAACGCCTTCTGTTTTTCGTTATGCTTTTCCACCATCTCAAACATCTGGTCTAAATCCTCCATGGTGGGGATGGTCTTTCCTCTGTTTATAATCTTTGCATATTCATCAATAATATTAAATATGTTAGAGTTGAGACTTTCCTGAGAGTGGGCAAAGGCTTCGTCGAGAAAATCTGCATCATCGAACTGGTTGCCAAAGAGCATATCACGAGAAACAAACGTCTTATGTAATAAGATGCTGTTTTCGTGTTTTCCAAATGAATAGCCTTCGTTTGTGGCCACCATTACATTATACTCGTATTTTGAGGAATCAAAACTCCGGATGACAGTGGAGTTGTTCCTGTCCAGGTATAACTGTAAGGCCTCTTTACGAGAAAGGTATGGCTGGTGAAGGAATCGTTGATTGTAACGGTCGATGAAATGAGAGGTGAAGATTTCAATTCCGAGATCTCCGTTCTTATTAAACACTAGCCTGATGGCATTCTGTGCTTTGTCGCGCTTGAAGAATGTTGTGGCAGACGGTTCAATCATACCAATCTTAAATTCATTCCAGCCTGTTGTCTTAACAACAAAATCGTAAAGGTTACCTCTTGAAGACTTCCAATCGTTGACTCTAATCACAAACTTGCCTCCTTTTGGCCTTCCCCATTGCATACGTTTCTTATATGCAGAGTTCTGACATAAGGACATAAAGTAGTCGTTAATCTCGTCGAAATCATTTCTTACCTCATCAAATAATTCAAGGTCTGTCATTGTTTCTACTATCATACTTAAATACTTTATTTGATTAATACTTTTTATTTGGCTCTCATTGATAAGGTGCACAAAAAGGGCAAATTCTAACAACCTATGGCAATTATTTTTTAGAAAGGGAGGTCTTCTGCATTTGTTGTTTCTGACTCTGGTTCAGGAGCATCTACATTAGCTTCCGTACAGTGTGCCAAAAATTCATCAATTGTTTTCCCACCATTAGGTGAGTATTGCCCAAAGAACTCTTTTGTAATTCTGAGGAAGTTCTCAAATGACAAATTACCATTTTCGTCAGCTACCTCATTCGCACGCTTCTCAATTCTTTCCAATAATTGTTTCTTTTCTTCTTCTGTCATAAGATTTATTGCTAATATGTTATAGAATAGGTGTTTCTAAGAAACCTCAAACACAGTCCTGTCTGCGTTTGGTGTGACAGACTCATATGTACCCATTTCTGTCAAAACCACTTCAATGTTATTGTGGAGTCTTTCAAAAAACTCTGGCACATCACTCAAATATACTATCCTTTTGGGGGGCTCTGTTAATCTTGGATTCTTTACTTTTACAGATACTGCCTTTTTCTCTACATCGAAGATAATCTTTTCCAAACCTTCATCCCCTCTTGCTGCCAATAATGCTTCATAACCATATTTTATTATAAAGTTTCTTCCACAGCATGTAGCCAACCAATATTCTTCTAAATACTGTGAATCAGTATCATCTTTTTCACTGGAAATTTCAATCTCTTTTCTTTTGGCGTTTGGCGTGTAACCACTTGTAACTTCAAACACTGTTCTGTCTGCATTTGGTGTGACCGACTTAAATGTTCCTATTCTTGTCAAGATGGTCTCAATTTCCTTGCGGAGTTCTTCAAAAAACTCCGGGGCATCACTTAAATCTACTTTACATCTATCTAACAATGAGCGTTTCGGTTTCTTTGCTCTTATAGATACAGTCTTTTTCTCTGTATCAAAGATAATCTTCTCCAAGTATTCGTCTTCATCTGCATACAATACACCAAGATTATGATGAGACAAATCAAAAAAAGTATCCCAACAATAGGCCCCCCAATCTCCCATCTTAAATCCATCATACCAATCAACTCTAACTCCTTTTTTAAAAACCTCAGACTCTGTTTCTTCATCATAATACTCAAAACCACTTGAAACATCAAACACTGTTCTCTCAGCATTTGGCGTTACTGATTCATAAGTACCTTTTACTGTTAAAAGTATCTCAACGTTTTTGCGTAATTCTTCAAAAAACTCCGGGGCATCACTCAAGTCAACTTTCCTTGGTGCATTATCTAATACTGGATGCTTGACTTTTACAGAGACTGTCTTTTTCTCTAAATCGAAGTAAATCTTTTCCAAGTCTTCACTTCCCCTTGCTACTAACTTAAGACCATTGTTTTTTACTTTGAATGTTTTATTACAACACGTAGCACTCCAATCGCCAATAATCAACGGCTTGTGTGGCTCAAAATTCTCAAACTTTTTTTCAGACAGATTAATATTTTCCATATGCTTTATTTATAATTATAATGTTTTTAGTTGTTGTTTACGCTGCAAATATAATCATCTGATATTCTCAAGAAAGTCCTTGAAAGGAATGAAGGAGGCGACATCCTTGGTAAAACACCAGACGGCTTCGGTCTCGCCGGTGAGGGCCCTAAGTATCTTGTCAGGATGACCATCATTGCACTTCAATGCCGGCAGAGAAAGATAAGCCCAATTGAGTCTCTCAAAAGAATGAAAGAATCGACAGCGGTCGAAAGAGTCGGCATCGTGGAGGATTTGCTTTACCAAGGTGTCGACCTTGAAGCCGGAATCATGACCTGTACAGTGGAGGGATACAGCTGAACGTACGTAGTCCTGCTCATCAGACGTGAGCTCGTATTTATCCCATATGGCCTGGTGTATATCCCATTTGGTCTTGGCTGCTCTAGGACCATGCTCTGGGTCGTCGCCATTGTTGTTCCTAGCCTGGTCGTGAATGAAGCCACCACAGAATGCAAGAAGTCCCCGACGAGGTTCGTCCAACTTCTGGGCTATCAGCGCTGCAGCTATCATCACGCGATAGAGGT
>JAEEGL017358641.1_pt1 | contig 18123 bp, 14 predicted proteins | sample 9134231 | NCBI WGS metagenome assembly JAEEGL01 (sample SAMN16246548, study PRJNA631951) | gut metagenome | biome: gut microbiome; feature: rumen; material: fiber-attached | host: Bos | place: Iran: Karaj | collected 2018-10 | reverse complement strand
CGCCCAGGCGGAATACGACGCCATCGAGAAGGTCCGCAACGAGACCGAGGCCAAGATCAACGAGCTTATCCGCAAGCTGGCGGAGGAAGAGGCCGCCCGCAAGGCCGCAGAGGAGGCAGCCCGCCTGGCTCAGCAGCAGCAGCAACAGCAGCAGACCGGCGGGGGCGGCGGCAGCACCGCCGTCAGCCTGACGGGGCTCAAGTGGCCCGTGCCCAGCTGCTCCATCATCACCTCCCGCTTCGGCTACCGCACATCGCCCACCGCCGGGGCCAGCACCTATCACGGCGGACTGGACATCGGCGCGGGACAGGGAGCCACCATCGTGGCGGCGGGGTCCGGCACGGTGATCCTGGCCTCTTACAACGGCGGCTACGGGAACTGCGTGATGATCAACCACGGCAACGGCATCGTCACCCTGTACGGCCACATGGAATCCATCTCCGTCTCCAACGGCCAGCAGGTCAGCAAGGGACAGACCATCGGCAAGGTGGGCTCCACCGGTGTGGCCACCGGTCCCCACTGCCACTTTGAGATCCGCGTCAACGGGGTGCAGGTCGATCCCGCGCCGTATTTCTCAGGACTTACATATTGGTGAGGCAGCTTATGAACACTCGTAAAATATTTGTCAGGATCCTCTGCGTGATCCTCGCCTTTTTGATGATCTCGGGTTTCATCATGATGGTGATCCCCGTCAGGGCGGTATCCCAGTCCGATATCCAGGCCCTGCAGGAGAAGCGGGTCGCCCTGGAGCAGCAGCTGGCTGACCAGGCGGAGGTGGTGCAGGCGCTGACGGACAACCATGCTCTCATCGTGGAGCGCAAGGCCGCCCTGGACCGCCAGATCACCCTTAACCGGGAGAGCATCGCCCTCCTGGAGCAGGAGCTGGCCGCCTATGACGACCTCATCGCCCTGAAGACCACAGAGCTTGAGCAGGCCCTGGCCGCCCAGGAGGAGCAGACCGCCGCCTTTCGGGTCCGGGTCCGGGCCATGGAGGAGACGGGGGACACCACTCTCTTCCACTATATCTTCCAGGCCGACAGCATCGATCAGCTCCTCTCCCGGCTGGGGGACGTGAGCGACATCATGCATTATGACCAGCGCCTGGAGGAGGAGCTGCGCGCCGCGAAAGCGGAGGCGGAGCAGGTCAAGCGGGAGTATGAACAGATCCATCTGGAGCAGTCCGCCGTATACGACCAGCTGGACGAGAATAAGCAGCAGCTGGACTCCCAGGTGAAGGCCGCCTGCGCCCTTATCGCCGATCTGGATCTCCGCTCCGACGATGCAGCCAAAGAGTATGCCGCCATTGAGGCGGCGGAGCAGGAGGCCTACAAGGCCGAGCAGGAGGCGCTGGCCGCCTATGCCGCGGAGCAGGCCGCTCTTCTGGCCGCTCAGCAGGCCGCCGCGGCGATGGCCGCCCAGCAGGCTGCCCAGCAGGCCGGCGGCGGGGCTTATACCGGGTCCTATTCCGGCGCCGCTGCGGGCACCGGAGGCTTCATCTGGCCGGTGAACAGCACCTACGTCTCCTCTCTCTACGGCCAGAGATCGGCGCCCACGGCGGGAGCCAGCTCCTACCACCAGGCCATCGACATCAGCGCGGCGGCGGGCACGCCCATCTATGCCGCGGCGTCCGGTCAGGTAGCCGTTGCCACCTACAACAACGGCCTGGGCTACTATGTCACCATCGCCCACAGCGGCGACACCTCCACCCGCTACTCCCACATGACCAACTATATCGTGCAGCCCGGCGAGTATGTGACCCAGGGCCAGGTCATCGGGTATGTGGGCTCCACGGGGATCGCCACCGGCGACCATCTGGACTTCGCCATCTCCCAGGGGGGACAGTCGGTGGATCCGCTGCAGTTTTACGACCAGAGCGGTCTTACCTTCAGCCCCACGGCATGAGAACCGCTTAGGAGAGCTTGAAGCATGAGGAAGGTACCTGGATTCGTCTGGACGCTGCTGGCCTGTGTGATCTGCGTGGTGGCCACGGCGGCGGTATGTCTTGTCTCCGCCGACAAGGGCAGCACATCGGACAAATATCTGGAAATACTCAATATCATCGACTCGACCTTCTACCGGGAGCAGGAGTCCGCTCCCCTGGAGGACGCCTCTGCCGCCGCCATGGTGGCGTCGCTCGGGGATGAGAGCAGTTACTATATGACCCGGGAGGAATACGAGGACTACAAGCTGGAGATGTCCAACCAGTATGTGGGCATCGGCATTTCCACGGAATATCTGGAGCGCTACGGTTATCTGTCCGTGGTGAACGTCACCCCCGGCTCACCCGCCGACCAGGCCCACATCAAGATCGGCAACCTGATCGCCAAGGTGAACGATATTGACGTTTCACTGTACTCCCCCGAGCAGCTCAACGAACTGCTGCGCAGCTTTGACGACGCGGAGACCGAGGAGGAGAAATACTTTACCATCCGTCTGCTGAACACCCAGGGAGGCAAGGCGGAGGTCAAGCTCAAATGCGAGCTGATCTACTCCGAGCCGGTGTATTATTACATCATCGACAAAACCACCATCGGCTATCTGAAGATCAAGAATTTTGACGACAGCTCGGCGGTGAGTCTGAAAAACGCCATTGCCGCCCTCCAGAGCGTAGGCGCCACCTCTCTGATCCTGGACGTGCGGGACAATGTCAGCGGCAAGCCCGGCGAGCTCTCGGAGGCGCTGGACATGCTGCTCCCCAAGGGGGATCTGTTCCTGCTGCGGGACCGGTCGGGGAAGGAGACCTCCTATACCTCCGGCAGCTCCTACACGAAGCTGCCCATGGTGGTGATGGTGAACGAGAACACCTGCTCTGCCGCGGAGGTATTTGCCGCCGTCATGCAGCAGGCGGGATACAAGATCATCGGCCGCCGCACCGCCGCCAACGCGCTGAGCCAGGTGATCGTGGAGCTCTCCGACGGCAGCGCCGTGCGGATCTCCCGGTATGAATATCTGAACCCGGACAAGAAGAGCATGTCCGATCTGGGCGGGGTGTCTCCGGATATCGTGTCCTATCAGATCTCCGACAGCGATATGGATGTGCAGCTGGAGGCCGCCCTGGACGCGGTGGGCTGAGACATCTTGACAGAGGACCGATTCTCTGTCTATAATTACAAACCATAAAAAGATATTTACTATTCTGCAATGTAAAGCCGCCGCTCCGCTTCGGAGCCGCCGGAGGTTATTTTGCAGAATAGTATAATTCTCATTGGAAAGGATCGATCAAAATGGCAGCAGACAGCCGGTACAGAATGAGTCAGGAGCGGTTGGAGGAACTGAAGAAGGAGCTGGATTACCTTCAGACCGTCCGGGAAAAGGAAGTCTCCGAGCAGATCAAGGAGGCCCGCTCCTTCGGCGACCTGTCGGAAAACAGCGAGTACGACGAGGCCAAGACCGAGCAGGGCAAGCTCTATTCCAAGATCGCCGAGCTCAAGGATCTGATCGAGAACGCCGTCATTCTGGCAGCCGCCCACACCGGCCGCTCTGTGGTCATGGGCAGCCGCGTGACCGTACGCGAGCAGTCCGACGAGGAGACCGAGACCTATGAGATCGTGGGCAGCCAGGAGGCCGATCCCATCCGCGGCCGTATTTCCGACGAATCCCCTCTGGGCCGCAGTCTGATGGGCCATGTGAAGGGCGACAAGGTGACTTTTGAGGCCCCTGTGGGCGTGCTGCATTACGAGATCATCAGCGTAGAAAACTGACCGTTGTCGGGAGAGAGAAAGATGGCAGAGGAAATCAATTATATCGGGGCCGAAACGGGCCGCAGCCAGCTTGAACAGATCCGTCTGGACAAGCTCGGCGAGCTGCGCGCCGCCGGTGCGGACCCCTTCCGGATCGTCCGGTTCGATCAGACTCACCACAGCGCGGAGATCCTGGACGATTTTGACCGCTTCGAGGGACAGACCGTGTCCATCGCCGGCCGGATCATGAGCAAACGGGTCATGGGCAAGGCGTCCTTCTGCCATGTGCAGGACAAGGACGGACAGCTCCAGTGCTATGTCACCAGGGACGATCTGGGTGAGGATGCCTACAAGGCCTTCAAAAAGCTGGATATCGGCGATATCGTGGGCGTCACCGGCTTTGTGTTCAGGACAAAGATGGGGGAGACCACCGTCCACGCAAAGGAGCTGACCCTGCTGGCCAAATCCCTGTGCCCTCTGCCGGAGAAATTTCACGGCCTGACGGATACGGACCTGCGTTACCGTCAGCGGTATGTGGACCTTATCATGAACGCCGGGGTGAAGGACACCTTTATCAAGCGCTCTCAGATCATCCGGGAGATCCGGAGCTTTCTGGACGGCCGGGGCTTCATGGAGGTGGAGACCCCCATGCTGGTCTCCAACGCCGGCGGCGCCGCGGCCCGGCCCTTCAATACCCACTACAACGCCCTGGACGAGGACGTGAAGCTGCGCATTTCCCTGGAGCTGTACCTGAAGCGGCTGATCATCGGCGGTCTGGAGCGGGTGTACGAGATCGGGCGGGTATTCCGCAACGAGGGCATTGATACGAAGCACAACCCCGAGTTCACCATGCTGGAGATCTATCAGGCGTACACCGATTACCACGGCATGATGGAACTCACCGAATCCATGTTCCGCCTGCTGGCGGAGCGGGTGTGCGGCTCCACGGTCATCACCTACGCCGGCCGGGAGATCGATCTGGGAAAGCCCTTCCGCAAGCTCACCATGATCGAAGCCATCCGGCAGGAGACCGGCGTGGACTTCGACGCCGTCTCCACCGACGAGGAGGCCAAGTCCATCGCAAAGGAGCGGGGCGTGGCCTTTGAGCCTCGCCACAAGCGGGGCGATATCATCAACCTGTTCTTCGACGAGTTCTGCGAGGACAAGATGGTCCAGCCCACCTTCATTATGGATCACCCCATCGAAATATCGCCCCTCACCAAGAAAAAGCCTGACGACCCCTCCAAGGTGGAGCGCTTCGAGCTGTATATCAACGGCTGGGAGATGTGCAACGCATATTCCGAGCTCAACGATCCCATCGACCAGCGGGAGCGCTTCCTGGCCCAGGACGCCCTGGCGGCGGCAGGGGACGAGGAGGCCAACCACACCGACGAGGACTTCCTCCACGCCATGGAGATCGGCATGCCTCCCACGGGCGGCATCGGCTACGGCATCGACCGGCTGGTGATGCTGCTGACCGATTCCCCGGCCATCCGGGATGTGCTGCTGTTCCCGACGCTGAAATCCATTGACCAGCCGAAGAAGGAAGAAAAGGCAGAGGAAAAGCCCGCAGAATTCGAATGCGCCTGCTTTACATGTCCCTCTCAGGAGGAGTGCAGGGCAGCTCAGGAAGCTGAAAAAGAGGCGCCTGTCGAAGAAGAGATCGACTTTTCCAACGTGGAGATCGAGCCTCTGTTCCGGGATCAGGTGGATTTCGAGACCTTCTCCAAGTCCGATTTCCGGGCGGTGAAGGTCCTCGAGTGCGAGGCAGTACCCAAGTCCAAAAAGCTCTTGAAGTTCACTCTGGACGACGGCACCGGGGAGCCCAGGACCATCCTCAGCGGCATCCGGGCGTATTACGAGCCGGAAGAGCTGGTCGGAAAGACCTGCATCGCCATCACGAACCTGCCCCCCAGAGCCATGATGGGCATTGAGAGCTGCGGCATGCTGATCAGTGCCGTTCACCATGAGAAGGGGGAGGAGAGGCTCCGCCTGCTGATGGTGGATCCCCACATCCCCGCGGGGGCCAAACTGTATTGAATCAAACGAGCCCGCCTTATGGCGGGCTCATTGTATAAAGGAGAGATCATATGGACATTCAGCGCGTCAGACAGATGGAGGGATATTTGAAGGAGTGCGCCGCCGCCACCGCGGAGCTCAAGAGCGGGCTTGACCGGATGGAGGCGCTCAAAGACCCCATGACGGAGCTCTTTGCCTACTACGGCAGCGAGGCCTGGTTCGAAGATCGGGAGGGAGAGCTGCCGGAAACCGAAGCCGCGGGGGTCCTGTCGGAGGATCTGGTCTACGATGAGATCACCGAGCTGCGTGACGCCGCCTTTCAAATGCTGGAACTGGCGTCGGACATCCTGAAAAACAGGCTGTGACGACGAAGACTGCTGTGTATAAGAGCGAATAATTATGCATAAATATTCACTCTGTCCGGCTTCGGATTACAGCCGGACAGAGTTGCCGGGGCCTTGCGCGGGAAGGCGTCAAAGACGGCCGATGAACGTTTTTCCGACAGGAACGCCGGGCCCTGCATTCGTATGAGACAGTAGGTCCGGCGGCGCCGCGGAGCCTGCGGCCGGTTTGGCAAATCCCGCGGCGGCCCGGACGGCGGGTCGATCCGGGCTGCCGGCTGACCTCGCTCACGGCGCCGGAGCCCGCCGGGAACGGTACGGGGGGAGCCGTACCGGCCGAGCCTTGAGAGATCGGATGCGGGAGCTATATGGTGTCGACCTCATGAAAGACACACAAGATGGGGGAAGTCACCGGGCAAACGGAGCCAGCGGATCCGGCAGCCCGGAGGCCCAAAAAACACCGGCACCGCCGACAAACGGACCGCGCAGGCGATGGGATCTGTCCCGGAGGAGCTGTGAAAAAAGCCGCCGGGGACCCGCTTCCCGGCCGACGCGGGGTCCGGGCCGCAGCATTGGGAGAGCCCGGGATCGTATTGGGGAAAACAGGATCTATCGACAGGCAGGGAAAGCCGCCGGAACAAGAACGGCGACTGTTTCTGCCTGCTTACATTTTGGGAATTTTGTCAATTATATGCAGTATAATTGTTGCATTTTACTTGAATATCTGATACAATACAAAAATGGTTAAATGGGATTCTATATGGATCGGACAGAACGGGGAGAGACATGGCCAAGCCAACGGAAGAAAACAGAGCCTTTTTCCATTCCATCCACACGCTTCGTCAGCGGTGGAAGGACGGGACTTTCTCTGAAATCATCGACGACTGGCGCTGGATCCTCGGATACAGCAGGCGTTACAAGCTGGCGATCCTGTTCTACACCCTTCTGGGAATTTTTTCCACCTCTCTGGGGCTGGTGGCCAGCGTAGCCGGAAAGTACGCCATCGACATCATCACCGGGTATCAGACGAGCAAGCTCGGGCTCCTGCTGGTCATCATGATCGGCAGCGCCATGTTCAGCCTGATCTTCTCCAACCTCATCAGCCGGATCTCTGCGAAGCTGAGCATCAGCATCAATAACGACATACAGGCGGACATCTTCGACCAGATCATCGATGTGGACTGGAAGGCCATCAGCAAATACAGCAGCGGCGAGCTGATCTCCCGCTTCAACAGCGACGTGAGCACTGTCAGCAGCAACGCCATATCCTGGCTCCCGACCATCGTCATAGCCCTGTACAATTTCGTTGCCACCTTTATCCTCATATGGCATTACAACCGGGTCATGTCCCTGCTGGCCTTTGCCAGCGCCCCGGTGATGGTGCTCATGAGCAAGTACTTCATCGGCAAGCAGCGTCAATACGCCAGAAAAGCCAAGGAAATGAGCAGCAAAATGATGGGCTTTGAGGTGGAGACCTTTTACAACTTCGACAACATCAAGTCCTTCGGCGTCATGGGCGCCTACGGGCAAAAGCTGCGCCAGTGGCAGGCGAAGGTGAAAAAGCTCACGCTGGAGCACAATCTCTTCACGATCCAGACCAATGTATTCATGTCCCTGCTGGGGATGGCGGTACAGTATTCCGCCTTCGGCTACTGCCTGTACCTGCTGTGGGGCCATCAGATCACCTACGGCACCATGATGCTGTTCATGGAACAGCGCAGCCGTCTGTCCGGCGCTTTCAACAGAGTGGTGGGGCTTGTTCCCTCCTTCCTGACGAGCTCGGTTTCCGCCCACCGCATCCGGGAGCTCATCGATCTGCCCCGTGAGGTCCACATCCCCGAGAGCGAGCAGCTCCGCGCCCTGGCGGAGAACGGCTTCGAGGTGCGGATGAAGGATGTGGATTTCGCCTATGAATCCGACAGGCCGGTGATATCCGATTCGGAGTTCTATGCCAGGCCGGGAGAGATCGTGGCGCTGGTCGGCCCCTCCGGCGAGGGGAAGACCACCATGATCCGCCTGATGCTGGGGCTGATCCGCCCCGACCGGGGGACCGCCTTCCTGCGGGCGTCCGACGGGACGGAGGTGGAGATGAACGCCGACAGCCGGTTCCTGTTCTCCTACGTGCCCCAGGGCAACGCCATGCTTTCGGGCACCGTGGCGGAAAACCTACGCATGGTCAAGGAGGACGCCACGGACGCCGAACTGGAGGAGGCGCTGCGCATCGCCTGCGCCTGGGATTTCATCTCCCGGCTGCCGGAGGGCGTCAACAGCCCGGTAGGGGAGCGGGGCAGAGGGTTCTCTTCCGGACAGGCCCAGCGCATCGCCATCGCCCGGGCGATCCTGAGAGACGCGCCCATACTGCTGCTGGACGAGGCCACCTCCGCCCTGGATGTGGCCACGGAGCGGCAGGTGCTGCGGAACATCATCCGCCAGCGGAGCAACAAGACCTGCATCGTCACCACCCATCGGCCCACAGTGCTGAATATGTGTCAGCGGGTCTACCGGGTGCTGGACACCAGAGTGACGGAGCTGAGCGAGGAGGAGTCCAGCCGCATGGCCATGGATTTCTGAGATACGGAGGAAGCGGATTGATCGATATTCACACCCACCTTCTGCCGGGGATCGACGACGGGGCCTCCGATCTGGACGCGGCACTGGACATGCTCATGATGGCCGCGAACAGCGGCGTGGAGGGCATCGTGACCACCCCCCACTGCAACATCCCGGATGAGTTGGACAATTACGCCTCTCCGGAGCTGGAACGCCTTTGGGACAGACTCAACGACGAGGTCCTGCGGCGGGGGATCCCTGTCAGCCTCTATCGAGGGATGGAGGTATTCACCACCCCCGATGTCCCGGAACTGCTGGAGCAGGGGAAGATATGGACGATCAACGGCACGGCCTACATACTCATGGAGTTCTCTTTCAATGAGGATCCGGAGTACTGCACCCGGATGCTGGAGCGCTGCGCCGGCATGGGGTATAGGCCCGTCGTGGCTCACCCCGAGCGGTATTACTTCATCCAGGATGACCCGACCACTGCCTATGACTGGTGTGTATCGGGCTTTGGTCTGCAGCTGAACAAGGGCAGCCTGCTGGGACGCTTCGGCGACGGTCCCAGACGGACGGCGGAGCTGCTGATGGATCACGGCCTTGCCGCCTGTGTCGCCAGCGACGCCCACAGCCCGTATCAGCGGACTACCGACATGGGGGAGATCCGACGGTATCTGGCGGACGATTTCGGGGAGGATTACATGCGGCTGCTGCTGGATATCAATCCGGAGCACATCATCAACGGCGAGGAACTGCTGGGATATGAGCCTGTCCCATTTGATTAAACGGTATTGCGGGGTAACACGTCAATGAAAAAACTGAGGATCATGATCCTGCTCTTTTTTATCGTGGTGACGGCGGTGTTTGTCGTGGAGAGAGTCCGGGAGAGCATGACATCGGACGCGTCGGCGCCGGTGATCACGGCCACGGACGACTCCATCACCGTCAGCGTCAAGAGCACGGAGGAGGAGCTTATCTCGGGCATGAGGGCCTTTGACAACCTGAACGGCGACGTCACTGACACTCTCGTGGTGGTGTCCAGGTCCAAATTCATCTCAAAGGGCGTCATTCGGGTCAATTACGCCGCCTTTGACGAGAACAACAACGTGGGGACGTACTCCAGAGAGGTGCATTTCTCCGACTACACCTCACCCCGCTACACGATCACGGAGCCCCTGCGGTTCCTGGATGGCAATTCCAATACGGATTACCTGCAGAATGTTACGGCCGAGGACTGCATCGACGGGAACATCACCCAGCAGATCCGCATCACCTTTGGCGAGAAGACCACCCTCAATCCCACCACCACCGTCCAGGAGGCGAACCTGATGGTGACCAACAGCGTGGGCGACAACGCGGTGCTCCCCCTGCGGCTGAAGGTAGAGGAGTACACGGCCTACAACCAGCGGTCGCCTGCGCTGGCTGACTATGTGCTGTATACGCCCCTGGGCGTTCGTCCCGACCTGCGGGGAAACATGGACGGAGTGTGGTCCGGCGGAAGGACCCAGAACTTCCGGGACCTGGGCCTGAATCCGGAGACCGACGTCACGATCAACGACTCCGGCGTGGATTACGCTACGCCCGGCGTCTATCTGGTATACTATCAGCTCTATCAGACGCTCAGGGAAGGCACGCGGTCTGAGCTGGGCACCACGGAGCTGATCCTGGTGGTGGAGGATTAAGAATGAACGAGAGCAGACAGAATATCGGCTCCGTGCTGGAAAAGGTCGACCTGTACAGCATACTGAGAGACACGCTCCGCAATCTGTGGGTGATCCTGCTGGGGGCGGCGGCTATCGGCATGATCGTCAATATGTCGGTCCGCCACGACTACAAGACCACTTACTCCACCAGCGCAACCTTTGTGGTCACCTCCAAGACCTCCAGCAACTACGCATACAGTAACCTTTCCGCGGCCTCCAACATGGCCAACAGCTTTTCCAATATCCTCAACAGCCGTCTTCTTCAGAAAAAGGTCTGCCAGGACCTGGGGCTGGACAGCTTCAGCGCCGCCACCTCCGCCAATGTCATCAAGGGGACCAACCTGATGACACTGAAGGTCACCGCGGACACGCCGAAGAACACGTATCAGATCACCCGCTCCGTGATGAAAAACATCACCGACCTGACCAAATACGTGTCGGAGGACATGGTGATGGACGTGCTGCAGCAGCCGGCGGTCCCGACCAAGGCGGACGCGTCCTTCTCCGCCCTGCGGCAGACGATGAAAGCGTTCCTCCTGGGCGCTGCGGCCTTTACGGCGATCTTCATGTACCTGTCCTTCTGCAAGCAGACCATCAAGAGCGAGAAGGACCTTGAAAACCTGCTGGATGCCAAATCCCTGGGCATGATCTATAAGGAAGGGAAATACAGCTCTCCCAGCGCCTTTTTCAAGGGACAGAAGAACAATTTCCTTGTCACGGACCTGACAGCCAAGTTCGAGTTCGTGGAGCGAGTGAAAAAGATCGCCGCCCATGTCTCCTCCGAGGCCCATAAACGGGGCGCCCAGGTGGTGATGTTCACCAGCGTCCAGGAAAACGAGGGCAAGTCCACGATCTCGGCCAATATGGCGCTGGCCCTGGCGCAGCAGAACTACAAGGTGCTGCTCATTGACGGCGACTTGCGCCGGCCCTCCCTGCAGAAGATCATGCTCAAGTCTGCGGACAGTCTGAAGGTCACTTTGGCGTCCCTGCTCACCGGGAAGGCGGAGCTGGGCGACGCGCTGATCCGGCATAAAGAGCTGAACCTCTATATGCTGCTCAATAAACGCAATTACGGAAACTCCACGGATATCGTCTCCTCCGACAACATGGCCAGGCTGCTGGAGTCGGCAAAAAAACACTTCGACTTCATCGTCGTCGACTCGCCGCCCATGTCTCTGATGGCCGACGCCGAGGTCATGGCGAACCTGTCGGATATGAGCATCCTGGTGGTGGCATACGACACGGTGCTGGCACAGGATCTCAACGACGCGATCGACGCCCTCCGGGACTGCAGGGCGTCCTTTGCCGGATGCATCCTCAATCAGGTACGTACCCTGCCCGGCGCCCGCCGCACCACCGGCGGCTACGGCGGCTACGGCCGATACGGCCGGTATGGCCAGTATAAGAATTACGGCCGGTACGGCAGCTACGGGAACTACGGAAACTCCGACCGGACAGCGAAGTCCTCCGCGAGAGGCAGGAATGAACGCGAGGAAAAGGCATGAGTGACAACACAGAAAACAAAACTGAGCTGGAAAAGATCGATCTCCTCTCCATGCTCAGCGATTTCCTCCACAGATACCGCAAGCTGTGGTGGGTGAGTCTGGTTTTGACGGTCCTGTTCGGAGCGCTATCCTATTACAGGGTCTCCACCAGCTATTCTCCCTCTTATCTCGCGGAAGCCACCGTCTCCGTGGAAATCGTCAACGGCGGCTCCAGGGGCAACCAGAACACTGCCGAGCAGATGGGCTCCATCTTCCCATACATCCTCACCAGCGGCGCTCTCTCCGACGTGATCGCGTCGGACCTGGGCACATCGTCGGTGCCGGGGAGCATCCGGGTCACCAATATCACCGGAACCAATCTGCTGACCATCAGTGTCACCTCCGGAGACCCGGACAAGGCGTACGCCATTCTCCAGTCGGTGATGAGAAATTACCCGGAGGTCGCGCAGTATGTCGTGGGACAGACGTCGCTCGCCGTCATCGACGACAGCGGCGTGCCCGTCGATACCGGCCGTACCTCCGTGATCCGCGGCTCCGTCACCCGCGGCGCGATGGTCGGCTTTGCGCTGAGCCTGTTCATCGTCATGCTGAGCGCTATATCCCTGCGAACGATCCGGTCCGAGAGCGAGCTGCGTTCGCTGCTGAACATCCCCTGCCTGGGTACGCTGCCCGTATGCCGGGTCAAGCAGCGGCGCAGATCCGAACAGAGAGAGATCAACATCCTGTATGACGCCAACCGGGGCGATTATATCGAGGCCATGCGGCTGATCCGTACCCGGCTGGAGCGGCAGCTGACGGACAAAAAGGTGCTTATGGTCACCAGCTCCATTCCCGGAGAGGGCAAATCCACCGTGGCAGCCAACCTGGCCATCTCCATGGCTCTGAAGGGCAAGCAGGTGGTGCTCATCGACTGTGACCTGCACAACCCGTCTGTAGGAAGGATCTTCCGGCTCAAGGGGACATTCCCCGGCCTGGTATCTCTGCTCCGGGGAAAGTGTGCGCTGGAGGATACCGTGTATGACGTCAAGTCCAACGGCCAGTCCATCGGGCTGACGCTGATCCCGGGAGGGGAAAAGGAGACCCACCTGGTGGAGATCCTGGGCAGCGAGGCTATGGGCGCGCTGGTGGACAGGCTCCGCGAACAGTATGATTTTGTGATCCTGGATACGCCGCCCTCCGCCATCCTGGTGGACGCCATGATGCTGGTGAACCACGTGGACGCGGTGACATATGTGGTGATGAACGACTTTGCCCGGCGCCGGTATATTTTCAACGGAGTGTCCGAGCTCCTGACAGGGGACGCACCCATCGTCGGGTGCATCCTCAACGGCGGCAGGACCCATGCGGGTACCTACGGCTACAGAAACCGGTACGGCTATGGCTACGGATACGTCTCGGCGTCCGGCAAACAGAGACCCGCCTCGGAAAGCTCCTCTTCCACAAAGCAGAAGAGGGGCTCCGGGAGCGATAAGAAGTGATCGGGGAATAATGCGCGGCAAAGCGCTGCATCCGGCGCAGGCAGAATACAGCTGAAAGAGCGCGGAAACGGAGAAATGCTCAATGAAGATCCTTGTAGTGATCAACCACTCACATATGCTCTGGCAGATGCGCAAAGAGCTGATCGAGAGGCTGCTGTGCTACGGCAAGGTGGTCATCAGCACGCCTTTCGTGGGCCACGAGCATGATTTTGAGGATATGGGATGCCGATGCATCGAGGCGGTGTTCGACCGCCATGGCACGGATCCGTTCCAGGAGACAAAGCTGCTGGCCTATTACAAAAAGATCATCGAGCAGGAAAAGCCGGATATCGTCATCACCTACTCCATCAAGCCAAACATTTACGCCGGGACCATCTGCCGCCTGAAAAAGATCCCCTACTACATCAACATTACCGGGCTGGGCTCGGCGTTCCGGAACAAGCTCATTTCCCCTGCCGTCACGGTGATGTACAGAACGGCCGTCCACGGGGCCAGAGCGGTGTTCTTTGAAAACGAGAGCAATGCCAGACTGTTCCTGGATCGGAAGATCATATCTCCCCGCCGGGTGATCCAGCTGCCCGGCGCAGGGGTGAATGTGCGGGAATATGCCCTGCAGCCCTATCCCGACGAGAGCGGCGGCGTCCGCTTCCTGTATCTGGGCCGGATAATGCGGGACAAGGGCGTGGCGGAATTCCTGGACGTGGCTGAGCGGCTCAAGTCCGAGCTGGGCGACAAAGTCATATTTGACGTGGCGGGCTTTTATGACGGCGAAGAACTCAGGGCCCGGGTGAACAAGCTTGCCGAACAGGGCGTGCTCGTGTTCCACGGCTTCCAGAACGATCCCCGGCCCTGCTATGCAGCGGCCCACTGCGTGGTGCTCCCCAGCTATCACGAGGGCATGAGCAACGTGCTCCTGGAGGGGGCGTCCACCGGCAGAGCGCTGATCACCTCAGATATCCCCGGCTGCCGGGAGGCGGTGGAAGACGGGAAGAGCGGCTTTCTGATCCGACCGGAGGACAGCGATTCCCTGTACGATGCCATGAAGCGCTTCCTGGCGCTGACGGCTGAGGAGAGGGCCCGGATGGGCCTTCGGGGTCGGGAGATCATGAAGAGAGACTTTGGCCGGGATAAAGTGATAGAGACGACGATACGGGCCATGGGCCTGGATAAGGATCGGTCCGATACATGAGGTTAAGCAATTTCTGGTGGCTGCTGGGCTGGCTGTTCGCCTTCGGCGGTTTTACACTCTTTTTTTCACCCCAGCAGGAGGAACTCGTGCTGGGGAAGCGGTGTGCGCGGTGGCACTGGCTGTATGTCCTGATCCTGGCAGTTCCGTATGTGATATGGGCCGGCTGGCGGGGAGTGGGGTACGGAGATACCGCCATGTACCGCAGCGTGTTCAACGAAATGCCTGTGGGTTTCGACCAATTGGGAGAGTATCTGGCTGCCGCTACGAAGGACCGCGGTTTCGTTGTCTTTGAGTATTGCTTCAAGACGCTTATTTCCCGGCAGCCGGAGATGTTTTTCCTTGCAGTGGCCGCCATTCAAATGTTCTGCCTTGTGCGGATTTACCGGAAGTACTCCGTTCATTTCTGGCTGAGCATGTTTTTCTTTGTAGCGTCCACGGACTATGTCGCCTGGATGCACAACGGTATGCGGCAGTTTCTGGCGGCTGCAATCATTTTCACATGTATCCCACTGATCATAAAGAAGAAGTATTTATCCATGGCTATCATTGTTTTGCTGGCCAGCCAGATCCATCTGTCGGCGATCGTTTTTCTGCCGATTCTCCTCATCGTCAACGGCAGAGCGTGGAATACACGGTCTATCCTGTTCATCATAACAGTCATCCTGTCGTTTTTCTTCCTGGACAGGATCACGGGATTCATGACCGAGGCCATGGAGGATACAGCCTATGAGGGCGACATCCAGACGCTGTTGACAGACGACGGCACGAATATCATCCGCGTGGCTTTTTATTCCGTCCCAGCGCTGATGGCACTGGTTTTCCGTCCGTATATCGACGCGGCGGACGACCCCATGATCAACATGTGCGCCAATCTCTCCGTTGTGGCGATGGGCTTCTACATTTTCAGCTTTTTTACCAGCGGCATTCTGGTGGGACGGCTGCCAATCTATTTCAGCCTGGCTAACTACATCCTGATCCCGTGGCTCATAAATGAGGTGTTCGATCCAGCTTCCGGTATGCTGGTGAGCACAGTTTTTGTGGGTGTATACAGTTTTTTCTTTTACTATCAAATGCACATCACATGGAGGATCCTATAAGGACCACATGACATTCAGGCTCAGGAGATGAAAATGGCTTCCGAACTGATCGTATCCCTTGATTTTGAACTCTTCTGGGGCATGCAGGACGTCACCGACCTTGACGTCTACCGGCAGAACGTGCTGGGAGGCAGAGAGGCGATCCCCCGGCTGCTGGAACTGTTCGAGCGGCACGGCGTCCACGCCACATGGGCCGCGGTTGGCTTCATGTTCGCGGAGGATTACGAGGAGCTTAAGGGATATTTTCCGCCGGAGGAGCTGCGGCCGACCTACCGGAACGAAAAGCTCTCTCCGTACCGCCTGTTCGGCAGCATCGGCTGCGACGAGGTGACGGCCCCGTGCTTTTACGCCCCGTCCCTGCTGCGCCGGGTGGCGGAGGCCCCCGGCCAGGAGCTGGGCAGCCACACCTTTTCCCACTACTACTGCAGGGAGGCGGGCCAGACCGTCGAGCAGTTCCGGGCGGACATGAACGCCGCCCTTCGTATCGCCGGGGACAAGGGCTATACGCTCCGATCGGCGGTGATGCCCCGCAACCAGTGCGCCTCTGCGTATAACAGAGTGCTGCGTGAGCTGGGCTTCATCGCCCTGCGGGACGAGGAGAATGACTGGATCCACGAGAAGGTCTCCGTCAGACCCCTGATGCGGGGACTGCGGCTGGCGGACGTGTATCTGCCGCTGACCGGGCATGGAGGGTATCTTCCCCGGAGAGAGGACGGCCTCGTGATCCTGCCAGGGTCCCGGATGTACAAGCCGTATTTCCGGCCTCTTGCCGCCGCGGAGGGACAGAAGCTCCGCCGCATCAAGGCGCAGATGCTCCACGCGGCGCAGAAGGGCCTGACCTTCCACCTCTGGTGGCATCCCCACAACATCGGCGTGAAAACAGACTTCCATCTTCGCCAGCTGGAGGAGATCTTCGGATACTTCGGACAGCTGCGGGATCAGTACGGCATGGAGAGTCTGAACATGGCGGAAGCGGCAGAGCGGTATATCTCACAGCAAGAGGGTTGATCGCAGATGTATCAGTTTTATTATTCTCGCCATAACGAACTCACCCCGCCGGCATACAAGCGATCCGCGGCGGAGGAATTCAACGTCACAGCGATCCGCCCCGCCATGTGGGAGGAGCACTGTCTGGAATGCTCCGCCCCGGCCTGCTACGGCACCTGCGCCCATTACAGGGCCCGGAGCGACGGGCGCTGCCGGCTGCTGGACAACGGCTATGCAGTATACCCCGACCCGAAAGGCTGCTGCGGCCAGGGGGTCCGGGTAAAGTTTCGGCGCTGGGGCAACATGATGACCGTGATATTCCCGGCCATGCTCACGCCCGGGGAATACACGGACCTCGCGGCCAAGAATCAAAAGCTGGGAGAGAGACTGGAAAAGGTCGCCTCCGGCCCGCTCCCCAAAAGCGCCAAGTGGCAGACCATCCGAACGGCAGAGTATATCCGCCGCCGGGGGCTGAGGAAGCTCGCCGGCCTGCCCAACAAGGCGGACGCCTTTTTGTTCCACGGCTGGAGCTTTGAGCAGCAGTCCTTCCGCCTGTGCATGGAGATCTACGACGACCACGCGCCGAAATTCAAGACCTCGCTGACGATCGAGCCGGGCGAGAATCTCATCATTTTGGGCTCGGATCAGCTGGGGGAAGCGTGCAATACTCCCGGATATCTTGTGAAGCTCTATCCGGAGAACGATCTGGAGGCGGAGCTGGACATCCTGTGGGCGGATTTCGTCCAGGGCAGCCCCGCCGCAAAAGAAAAGCCCGCCGACAAGGTGAAGTGCGTGGTCTGGGATCTGGACAACACCTTCTGGGACGGGATCCTTATTGAGACGGAGGACCCGGATACGCTGCAGCCCCTGCCCGGCGTGATGGATATGATCCGGGCGCTGGATGAAAAAGGTATCCTGCAATCCGTCGCCAGCAAGAACGACTACGCCCAGGCCTGGCCTGTGCTGGAGCGGCTGGGCGTCGCTGATTACTTCCTGTATCCGCAGATCAACTGGGGGGCCAAGAGCGCCTCCATCCGCGCCATCGCCGAAAGCCTGAACATCGGCACGGACACCTTCCTGCTGCTGGACGACTCGGCTTTTGAACGCAGCCAGGTGAGAGCCATGCTGCCTCAGGTGCGGGTATTCGATCCGGCAAACCTTGGAACGCTGCTTAACGGGCCGGAGTTCGACGTGCCCGTCACCGCGGAGAGCCGCAGCCGCCGGGAGATGTATCGGGCGGAGGAAAAACGCACTGCCCTCATGGAGAGCAGCAGCGCCGACACGGTGGAGTTTCTGCGGATGTGCCATCTGCGCATGACACTGTTCGTTCCCCGGACGGAGGAGGAGCTTCTGCGCAGCTTTGAGCTGGCGGCCCGCACCAACCAACTGAACATGTCCGGCAACAAGTACACCCCGGAGGAATTCGACCGGGTGCTGGGCAGGGAAGGATCCACCAACTTTGCCTTCTCCTGCGAGGACGATTTCGGCACCTACGGCATCGTGGGCTTCGGCCAGTACCGGGTGGAGGAGAAAACGCTTGTGTTCTCCGAGTTTGCCATGAGCTGCCGTGT
>JAEEGL013706827.1_pt1 | contig 18123 bp, 13 predicted proteins | sample 9134231 | NCBI WGS metagenome assembly JAEEGL01 (sample SAMN16246548, study PRJNA631951) | gut metagenome | biome: gut microbiome; feature: rumen; material: fiber-attached | host: Bos | place: Iran: Karaj | collected 2018-10 | reverse complement strand
TCCATCAAGATCATCGGCGACAACACCGATATGTATGCGCAGGCCTACTTCGATTATGATTCCAAGAAGTCCGGCGGTGTGACGATGTCCCACCTGCGCTTCGGCAAGAAGCCCATCAAGTCCACCTACCTCATCCACAAGGCGGATTTCGTGGCCTGCCACAATCCGAGCTACATGCGCAAGTTCAACATGGTGCAGGAGCTCGTGGACGGCGGTTCCTTCCTGCTCAACTGCCCGTGGACCGTCGAACAGCTCGATGCGGAGATCCCCGGCCAGGTGAAGAAGTACATGTATGATCACAAGATCAACTTCTACATCATGAACGGCTCCAAGATCGGTGTCGAGGTCGGCATGGGCCCGACCAGGATCAACACGATCCTGCAGTCCGCGTTCTTCAACATCACCAAGATCATCCCTGAGGCGGATGCCCTCAAGTTCATGAAGGATGCCGCCCAGAAGACCTACGGCAACAAGGGCCAGGATATCGTCGAGAAGAACTGGGCCGCCATCGATGCCGGTGCGGATCCGAAGAACCTGATCAAGGTCGAGATCCCCGAGTCCTGGAAGGATGCGCAGGATGAAGGCCTTGATTTCAAGAAGGCCGAGGGCGGACGCAAGGATGTTCTGGACTTCGTCAACAACATCCAGACCAAGGTCAGTGCCCAGGAGGGCAATACCCTTAAGGTCTCCGATGTGCTTCCTTACGTCGACGGCTCCACGCCTTCCGGTTCGTCTGCCTACGAGAAGCGCGGCATCGCGGTCAATGTCCCGAAGTGGGAGCCCGAGAAGTGTATCCAGTGTAATGTCTGCGCGCTGGTCTGCCCGCACGCGGCGATCCGTCCGGTCGCGATGACCGAGGACGAGGCGGCGAAGGCCCCTGCCGATATGCCGGTCAAGGATATGAACGGCATGCCCGGCTACAAGTTCTCCATCGTCGTGTCCGCTCTGGACTGCACGGGCTGCGGCTCCTGCGCGAATGTCTGTATGGCGAACACCATGGCGGAGAAGAAGGAAGAGAAGCCTTCCACGCTGGTCATGGGTGCGCTGGCAGCCAACGAGTATCAGCAGGCCTTCTTCGATTACGCGGTGACGCTGCCGACCAAGAAGGAGGTCGTGGAGAAGTTCAAGGAGACCACCATCAAGGGCGCGCAGTTCAAGAAGCCCCTGCTCGAGTTCTCCGGCGCCTGCGCGGGCTGCGGCGAGACTCCTTATGTGAAGCTCGTCACCCAGCTCTTCGGCGACAGGATGTACATCGCCAACGCGACGGGCTGCACCTCCATCTGGGGCAACAGCTCCCCGTCCACACCTTACACGGTGAACGAAGAGGGCAAGGGCCCGGCCTGGGACAACTCCCTGTTCGAGGACAACGCCGAGTTCGGTTTCGGTATGGTGCTTGCGCAGAACGCTCTGCGTGATGAGATCAAGGAGCAGGTCGAGAAGCTTGCTTCCGCCGGCAATGCCGCTGCGCAGAAGTATCTCGACACCTTTGCGGACGGCGCGGCCAACGGCGCTGCGACCGACGAGCTGATCGCCTCCATCGCGGGCGACAATTCCGAGGCGGCGGCCTTTGTCAAGAAGAACGCCGACTTCGCGGCCAAGAAGAGCCAGTGGATCATCGGCGGCGACGGCTGGGCCTTTGATATCGGCTTCGGCGGTCTCGATCACGTGCTCGCTTCCGGCAAGGACATCAATGTCCTGGTCGTGAACACCGAGGTGTATTCCAACACCGGCGGCCAGTCCTCCAAGGCGACCCCGATCGGTGCGGTGGCACAGTTTGCCGCGGGCGGCAAGCAGATCAAGCAGAAGGATCTGGCCTCCATCGCGATGAGTTACGGCTATGTCTATGTCGCACAGATCTCCATGGGTGCCGACATGAACCAGACCCTCAAGGCGATCGCCGAGGCGGAAGCGTATCCGGGACCTTCCCTGATCATCGCTTACGCGCCTTGCATCAACCACGGTCTCAAGATCAAGGGCGGCATGGCCAGGGTCCAGACCGAGGAGAAGCGTGCGGTGGAAGCCGGCTACTGGCATATGTTCCGCTACAATCCGGCTGCGGAGAAGAAGTTCACGCTGGATTCCAAGATGCCGACCGGCGATTATCAGGACTTCCTCGACGGCGAGGTGCGTTACCTGTCCCTGCGCAAGGCCAATCCGGAGAATGCCGAGAAGCTCTACGCGGCATCCGCGGAGAACGCCAAGGCGAGACTGGCCTACCTGCAGAAGCTGGTGGATCTCTACGACGATTCCAAGGCGTAAGCAGTCCACGGTCACAACAAGCAACAGAAGAAGAGCTGCCGCATCCGTTGCGGCAGCTCTTTTTTCCGGTTCCGGATAACAGAAACGGCCCCGTTCGGGGCCGCTCCTCATTTCCGTATCCGCGTAAGCCGGTTCAGATCGCCGAGAGCCGTTCCAACGCGTTCCCCCGGATCAGCACCTCGCAGTGCTCCTTTAAATACTCCTCGGAGAAGGCGGGCGTGGCCGCCGTGGCACTGTATTCGGCGAGCAGCGCGCAGACCGAGACGAAGCGCACGGTCGGCTTGCCGTTCTTGCCGGGTTCCTGTTTCAGCGTGAGATAGAAGCGGCGGTCGCCGTTATCCCGATAAAGCGTGCTCTCGATGGGACCGGTCTTGCTCCGGTCCAGATGCTTGGCCGCCTGCTCGATCCGGTGGATCGTGTCGAAGAAGAAGACGCGCACGATGGGCTCCTTCCTGTTCCGGGCCTTTTCCTTATCCTTGTCCCTGCCCTTATCCTCGATCGCTCTGGGCTGAGGCGCCGGTGTGCGTCCCGGGATGTTCCGCGCATTGACGGGATTCAGGCGTGCCTTGTGCTGGTCGGCGAGGGCGGAGAAGTCATTCTCCTCCTGCATGCCGCGCAGCATCTTCATAAAGGTGTTGTCCTCCGGCTCATCGCCGTAGGGTTCCTCCTCCTCGTCGAAATCCTCATCCTCCTCGTCCAGCATGGGACCGAAGGAGGAAAAGCGCGTATCGAGTTCCTCAGGATCATCCACCATGGTGACGATGAGCACGAGGCATTCCGGGCCCATGGGCACCGCCTCGATCATCAGCGGATAATCCTGCGCGTCAAAGCCCAGCTCGTAGTTCGCCTGCTCCATCATATCCTGGAAGAGCGCACGGGCCTTCTTCGTCCCGTAGGCGAATTCACTGAGCCGCAGTCCTCTTTTTGCCAGATCCTCACGCGTGAGCGTGCAGCGGATCTGCCGGTCATTCAACCGTTCGATCTTCATGTCAAAAAACACCTCGAAAAAACACCTGTTTTTTGTGCAATTTGATACTATCCGATGTGTTTGCTATTGTCAATAACCCTGTTTTGCGGCTCCGTTTTTGTGCAAATTGCCGAAAATGCGGAAAAAGGACAGAAAATCCTTGCGCGGAAAGAGGACCGGTGCTATAAAGGGGGCATGAGATATCTCCGGCCAGACGGCATCCGAAAGGGGGTGACCTGCCTGACAGTCCGGGTTTCCCGGCGAGATGACTTTTCTCAGCGCATTGTGCGCACCTATTCCCCAACAATCTACCCTGAATCAACATTTTATAAAACTTTAAGAAACAAGGGGCGCATTTCATTCTGCGTCCGATGCGGGCAGGGGATGTCTCATGATCGGAGTTTGAATGCCGCCGGAGGACCCATCGGGATGGTTTCACGGGAAAGATCCTTCTTTTGGCGGGTGTTCCGGACGTCACAGGATCAGTCAGGACACGACGGTGCACGGAACCCATCGGTGCACAAAAACAATGACGGGCAGGAGAACTTCTGATATAATGGAGGACGTCGGAAAGGAGCAAGCGGATGAAGAAGATCATTCCCGTGTTCATAGCCGTCGTCCTCATTTTATTGATCGGCGGCTTTTATATGGGACAGCGTACACTGGACAGGTATTCCTACAGCAGAGAACGGGCGGATGTAAACGAATATTTCGGCATCACGGATCCCGATGAAACAGCGGTATTACTGAATGATGAACGGATCGATATCAAGGCGGCGGTGCTCGACGGCGGCTGTTATCTGTCGCTGTCCGATGTGGATGCGCTGCTGAACGGGCGTTTCTATCATTGCAAGGCGGACGGGACGCTGGTCTATACGACGCCGTCGGCCATCATCACGGCCACCGTCGGAGAGAAGACCTGGTCGTCCACGGACGGTTCGAACGGGAGCCTCGACTACGCGATCGCGCGGCCGGGGGACGACGATCTGTGGGTGCTGGTGGATTATGTGACCATGTATACGGCGCTCACCTGGGAGTATTTCGAGGATCCGTCCCGGATCCGGCTGGTGAATGACTGGCCGGATTTTGATCAGGCGACGGTCACCAAAGATACCGAGCTGCGCGTGCTGGGCGGTGTGAAGAGCGCGATCCTGCGCGACCTGGAGAAAGGCGAGCGGGTTACCGTCCTCGAGCAGATGGAGAACTGGTCCGAGGTGCGCACGGCGGATGCCTACATCGGCTATGTCGAGAACAAACGGCTTTCGGATCCCATCCGTGTGGAGGCGCTGAAGCCGCAGAACAAAACCGAAGAGTACACGTCCATTCACAAACCCTATATGATCGATATGGTCTGGCATTTCGTCGCCGGCAAGGCCGGTAATGATACGCTGCAGCCGCTGCTGTCCTCCACCGACGCGGGCAGCGGCCAGGGGCTCAATACCATCGCGCCGACCTGGTTTACGCTGTGCGACGGTGAGGGCAATATCACGAGTTTCGCGACTTCGGAGTATGTGCAGCAGGCCCATGCAAAGGGGCTCGAGGTCTGGGGCGTGGTGGATAATTTCAACAATCCCGACGCGGATGCGGAATCAGCGCTCGCGCGTGCCTCCACGAGGAAACGGATCATCGATTCCCTCATGTCGGAGGTCGCCGCAGTGGGACTCGACGGCATCAATGTGGACTTCGAGCTGATCCCGTCGTCTTCCGGGGAGGACTATATCGAGTTCATCCGGGAGCTGGGCATCGCCTGCCGGAAGAATTCCCTGGTTTTGTCCGTAGATAATTACGTCCCCATGGGCAGTCTGAACGATCATTACGACCGTGCGGAGCAGGGCGTGGTGGCGGATTATGTGATCATCATGGGCTATGACGAGCATTATGCCGGCAGCAGCGAGGCCGGCAGCGTTGCCTCCATCGGCTATGTGGAGAACGGGATCAAGCGGACGGTGGCGGAGGTCCCGCCCGAAAAGGTGATCGGCGGGATCCCCTTCTATACGCGCGTCTGGGCCACAAAGGACGGAGAAGTCTCCTCCAATGCGCTGTCCATGCCGCTCGCGCAGGAATGGGTCGAGCAGCGCGGGATCACCCTCGCCTGGGATGACGAGACCTGCCAGAATTACGGCGAGTTAACGGAGAGTGACGGGACCCTGCGGCAGGTGTGGATCGAGGACGCGGAATCCATCCGCACCAAGATCTCCGTCATGCGCAATTACGGCATCGCCGGAGTCGCTGCCTGGCAGCTGGGGCAGGAATCCCCGGATATCTGGGAGACGATCGCCAACGCGCTGGCGAACTGACGGACACGGACGGACCGGCAGCCATGGAAACGGAGATCGTACGGATCGATCCCGGACGAGCCCGGGAACCGGAGAGCAGGGAGATCCTGCGCCGGGCAGGAGAGATCATCAAGAGCGGCGGACTGGTCGCTTTTCCCACGGAAACGGTCTACGGTCTGGGCGGCAATGCGCTGGATGCCACGGCATCGCGCAGGATCTATGCCGCCAAGGGCAGACCCTCGGATAATCCGCTCATCGTCCATATCGCGGAAACAGCGGATCTGGAGCGGACGGCCGTGGAGATCCCGGAGTCCGCTTATGCACTGGCGGCACGTTTCTGGCCGGGGCCTCTCACCATGATCCTGAAGAAGCATCCGGATATCCCGACGGAAACGACCGGCGGTCTGGATACGGTTGCGGTGCGTTTCCCCTCCCATCCGGTGGCGCAGGAGCTGATCGCTGCCGGCGGCGGGTTTATCGCGGCGCCCAGCGCAAACCGTTCCGGGAGACCTTCCCCCACAACGGCTGCGCACTGCATCGAGGATCTGACCGGACAGGTCAATATGATCATCGACGGCGGCGAAGTGGGGATCGGCGTGGAATCGAGCATCGTGGATCTGACGGAGGAGAGGCCCGTGATCCTGCGGCCCGGCTATATCACTCCCTCCATGCTCAGGGAGGTGCTGGGGGAGGTCGAGACGGATCCGGGACTGGATGCGGCGGCGGATCTGCCGCCGGAAGCGGGATCAGGCAATGTCCCGGCGGGACCCGGACCGAAGGCACCGGGGATGCGCTACCGGCATTACGCGCCGCAGGGGAGCATGCTCCTCGTGACGGGCGACGAAGCCGCCATGGTGGAGCGGATCCGGCAGGAGACCGCACAGGCGCTCGCACAGGGGAAGCGTACGGCTGTCATCGCCTCGCGCGAGACGGCGGATGCGTATCCGGGCGGCGTGCGCGTCTTTGTGGCCGGCAGCAGGCATGATCCGGCGGAGGTCGCGCATCATCTCTTCGGGATCCTGCGTGCGTGCGATGAAGAGGGCATGGAGATGATCTGTGCCGAGGGATTTGAGGAAGGCGAACTGTCCCGGGCGGTGATGAACCGTCTGGAGAAGGCCTGCGGACACAATATCGTCCGCGTATGAACAGGGATCGGGAGAAGCATCCGCGGATCCGCGGAGAAAGGAGCTGTCATGGCAAAGATCGCACTGGCAAGTGATCACGGGGGCTTCGCCCTCAAGGAGGCCGTCAAGGCCCATCTGTTAAAGAGAGGTGAGGAGGTGGAGGATTTCGGCACGTACGATACCTCCTCGTGTGATTATCCGGATTACGGGATCGCGGCGGCAAAGGCCGTGGCGGACGGCACCTGTGACAAGGGGATCCTCGTGTGCACCACCGGGATCGGCATCTCCATGGCGGCAAACAAGGTCCCCGGGATCCGCTGCGCGCTGCTTTCCGAGACCACATCGGCGAGGCTCACCAGGGAACACAACGACGCCAATGTGATGGCGCTCGGCGGCGGCTTCACCGGACCGCTTCTCGCCTGCGAGATCGTGGATGTATTTCTGGACACCCCGTTCTCCGGGGAGGAGAAGCACAGCCGCAGGATCGCCAAGGTCATGGCGCTCGATGAGAGGTGGGACGGATGAAGAGAGAAGGCTATATCACATGGGATGAGTATTTCATGGGCGTGGCGGCGCTGTCCGGCATGCGCTCCAAGGATCCCAGTACGCAGGTGGGATGCTGCATCGTGAGCTCCGATCACAAGATCCTCTCCATGGGCTACAACGGGCTGCCGGCCGGCTGCGGGGATGATGATTTCCCCTGGGACCGCGAGGCGGAGGATGAACTGGACACCAAGTATCCCTACGTGGTCCACAGCGAGCTCAATGCGATCCTGAACTACCGCGGCGGGAGCCTCGAGGGGTCGACGCTCTATGTCTCCCTGTTCCCCTGCAACGAATGTGCCAAGGCCATCATTCAGGCGGGGATCCGGACCGTCGTCTACGACAGCGACAAATACGCGGATACACCGGGAACCCGTGCCTCCAAGCGGATGTTTGATGCCGCGGGCGTCAGATATTACCACTATGAGCAGTCGGGCAGGGAGATCAGGATCAGACTGTGAGGAGTTTCTGCGAAAAAATCCGCAGCCGGTCCGCCGGCTGTCTTTTGTGCGCATTGTCTGTCTTTCTCCTCCTGTGCACGCAGGTCCATGCGACGCAGGAGACGAGACAGGCTCTGGATGAAGCGCGCAATAAGCACGAGCAGAGCAAGGGAGAGCTTTCCGAGCAGGAGGATCATATCAATCATCTCAATGCGGCCAAGGATTCCCTGCTGGGGCAGCTGGCGGATCTCAATGTGCAGCTGACCGAGGTGAGCGAATCCCTGGAGGAGATCGAATCACAGATCCGCAGCAAGAAGCAGGAGATCGACCTCACGCAGGGGGAACTCGCGGAGGCAATCGAGATCCGGGATGCGCAGTACGCCGCGATGAAGAAGCGGGTGCAGTTCATCTATGAGAAGCAGGATTTCCTGGTCTATGATATGCTCTTCGGCAGCCGCAGTTTTGCGGATTTTCTGAACCAGGGACATTATATCGACGAACTCTCCTCCTACGACCGGCGCATGCTGGAACTCTACATGCAGAACGGGGAGAAGATCGCGGAGAAGAGGGAAGCACTGAACCGCGATATGACGGTACTCACGGAGTACAAGGACAGGCAGCAGGCGGAGCAGGGACGCGTGGCGGGCCTGCTGGAGAGCACCTCGGGTTCCATCAAAGGCTATGAGGGCGAGATCGGCGCCGCAGAGGAAACGGCGGACCGGATCGCCGAACGGATCAGGGAGGAGGAAGCGGATATCCGCGCCCTGGAGGCGAAGCTCGCCGAGGAGATCCGGATGTCCGAGCTCGCGCGCAAAGGTGTATGGCGGGATATCTCGACCATCCGGTTTGCGGAGGGGGACCGCTATCTGCTCGCCAATATCATCTTCTGCGAGGCGGGCGGGGAGCCCTATGAAGGGCAGGTGGCCGTCGGGGCCGTGGTCATCAACCGCGTGCGATCCGCGGTCTATCCGGATACCGTGGTGGGGGTGATCTACCAGTCCCATCAGTTTGAACCGGTGGCCACCGGGAGACTGGCGCTGGCGCTCGCGGAGAACCGCGCGACGGATTCCTGCTACCGGGCCGCGGATCAGGCGATGGACGGCTATACCAATGTGGGGAACTGTGTCTACTTCCGCACACCGATACCCGGTCTTACGGGGACCAGGATCGGCGGGCACATTTTCTATTAGGGAGGATTTTCAGGTGTCTGCGGGATCCTGCAGACGGCTGAGGATCGGGAAGGCGAGACGGTCGATCCCCTCATCGTAGACCCGGTCCAGCAGATTGCTCAGGTTGTTGAGGCTCATCTTGAGCTGATGCGAATCGATGAGACCGCGGTCAAACGCGTCGGCGAGCTCGTCCAGATCGACAACACGCACGGCACCGTCCGGGCGGATGACGACATCGACGAGCAGATCCGTGGCGACGAGCACATTGTCACGGATACCTTCGCCGTAATCGACGATATCGCAGTACCAGTAGAGGAGAGAATGATCGGCCCGGCAGAACCGGCTGATCTTGAAGCCTTCTTTGAGATAGTAGCAGGAGTAGCCGAGTGCGAGATCCGGCTTGGGATGCAGGGCGCGCCATGAGGTCACGATCACTGTGTCATCGGTGTAGAGGATCTGGTCGTCTTTGAGAAGCACACATTCATCCGGAATGATGCGCTTGCGGTAGAGCACCGGGAAAGCCATCGCACCTCCTTGCTGAGAAACGCTTTATGCAGGTATTATAACATATCGGATCGTTATGCGCAGACTGATTTTGAAAATTCTATATCTTCTTGCGGTCTTTGCCCTGTCCCTCCTGATCTTTCTGCGGTTCACCGGGCATGAGGAGGCGGAGCAGACCGCCGTGCTGGAGAGCGCGGGGTTACCCGTCGTGCGTCTGATGTTTGAACAGAGCGGCAGGGAAGCGGCCTCTCTCTACGGATACACGGATGAGATGGATGTGCGCACCATGCGCGGCGGGATCCTGCCGGTGGGAGACGACAGACATGTGAGCATCCGGATCGTCCCGTACGGGGCCGCCATCGAGCACGTGCGCTTTGAGGTACGCGACATCACCGGGGACAATCTGGTGGAACAGACCGAGATCACGGAGCGGCGGGAAACCTCCTACGGCGATATCGACGCGGGCTTTACGCTCAAGGATCTGCTGCATGCCGGGGCCGAGTATATCCTGATCGTCCGTCTGGACACCGCGCGCGGCACCATTTCCTATTATTCCCGCATCATGCGTGTGAGTGACGAGGTGTATGATTTCGTGGAGGAGACCGTGGAGTTCGCCTCGGACTTCCATGACAAGACCTTTGACGAGAGCAGGCGTCAGGAGATCGTCCAGTATATCGAACCGAGCCGCAGCGGGGACAATACCACGTTCGCCGCCGTGGACATCCATTCCAGCCTCACCCATATCTGCTGGGGAGGTCTTGACATCCATTCCCACGATGTGCCGAAGCTGCAGATCAACGACATCCGTGATGATATCGTGACGATGACGCTTGCGGGCAATATCGTCATCCAGACGGAGGATGAGAGACGGCTCCCGCTCGAGGTGCGCGAGGACTTCCGCCTGCGCCGCGGCCGGGAAAGGCTCTATCTGCTCGACTACGACCGGACGGCGCGTTATCTGTTCAGCGGGGACCCGGCGGATTTCGGAACGGACCGCATCAATCTGGGCATCGGTCCGGAGGATTTCCCCTTTATGGAGAGTGAGGACGGCGGTGTCGTTGCGTTTGCCGCGGGACATAAGCTGTATTCCTTCCGCAAGGACACCTCGGAACTCTCGGTCCTCTTCTCCTTTGAGGACAATGAGAACGCGGACGAACGCTGCGTGCACCAGGATCATGATTTCCATCTGCTTGGCGTGGACGACAACGGAGACGTGCGTTTCCTTGTGGCCGGCTATATGAACCGCGGCGATCACGAGGGCCGTGTCGGCGTGGCGTATTATCTCTACGATGCCACGATCAAGCAGCTCAAGGAGATGGTCTTCCTCCCGGTGAACACGGCACCGGAGATCCTGCGCGCCTATGTGCGCCGCATGTCGCACGTCAGCGGTCAGGATGAACTGTATCTGATGATCAAGGATGACGTGGTGCTGGTGGATCCGGATGACAAGAGCGTGCATCTGGTCATCAAGGATGCCGCGCTGACGCCGTATTTCCGCTCCGCCTCCGGTGCACTCTTTGCGAGGAGCGATTCCGATGCCGGGGATAAGATCAGCGTCATGCGCTTCAAGGACGGCGAGATCCTGGAGGTGGAGGCGGATCCGGGGACCCGTCTCATCCCGCTGGGCTTCATGCAGGAGGATCTCGTCTACGGTGTCGTCAGGGAGCGTGACATCCGCAAGGATCAGACGGGGACCGAGGTCTATGCCATGGAATCGGTCCTGATCCGCGACGCGCAGGGGGATATCCTCGAGCATTACCAGAGCCCGGGGAATTATGTCGTGGACGCCCGCGTGGAGGGCAACCAGATCCGGCTGTACAGGGTCCGGCTGAATGAAGAGACCGGATTCTACGAGGAAACCGCGGAGGACCAGATCATCAACACGCTGGAAGCCAGAGCGCGGGTCAACCGTGTGATCACGGTGGCCACCGACGTGATGAAAAAACTCGTGGAGATCGACTGCAGACAGGAATTCAAGGGAGGTTCGCTTAAGACCATCATCCCGGCCATCGTAGTGCCGGAGGAACTCAGGGAAGCTGCTCTCTATACCGGCGGAGACGCCTTTACGGGTTATTATGTCTATGCGATCGGCGGCCGGGTGGAGGATCTCTACGCAAGGGAGGCGGATGCGCTCCGCTCCGCGGCGGAGGGCGGCGGCGCCGTGGTGGACGGCAACGATCTCTATGTGTGGGAGAAGCGCGGGCTCCAGGCCAGGAACCAGATCATGGCGCTCACCAATATCGCGCAGGGGGCGATCGTGAGGCCCGGGGAGACCGAAGCAGCCTTCTGTCTGCGTCTCATGCTCGAACACAGAGGGATCAACCGGGATGTGCAGGAAATGCTGGATAACGGGGATTCGCTCGCGGAGATCCTGGATAAGAGCCTGACGGACTGCCGTTCCCTCACGCTTACGGGGTGCGATCTCACCTCCATCCTCTACTACGTGAACCGGGATATCCCGGTGCTGGTCTCGCGGAGTGACGGCGGCGCGCTCTTACTCATCGGATTCAACGATTCGGAACTCGTGATCGTGGATCCGAATGCGGAGGCAGCAGAAGAGCGCGTGTACAAGATCACGCGCTCCCAGGGTAAGACGATGTTCGAAGAAAACGGAAACCGGTTTATCACCTACTATTTATCGAATTCTCCCGCATTGTAACGGGCGATGAAGCTCGTGATGCGCTCCACCGGGTTCAGCAGATCGCTGATGGAGGCATCGTGATTGAGCGTGTCGATGATGTAGGCGATGTACTTGCTCATGTCACAGCTGATATACCATTCTCTGGATAGCAGCTCCGGTGACTGGTAGATGAGGTTGGTGGTGAGGATCCTGTAGATGAGGCCCTCCTCATAGGCCCGGTCAAAAGGTTCGAGGCCCGCGGTGAAGAGACCGAAGGTGGAGAAGACGAAGATGCGGCCGGCCTTGCGGGACTTCAGCGCCTTGGCGACCTCCAGGATGCTCTCCCCGGAAGAGATCATATCGTCCACGATGATGACGTCCTTATCCTCCACGGAGGACCCCAGGAATTCATGTGCGAGGATGGGATTGCGCCCGTCCACGATCTGTGTGTAATCCCTGCGCTTGTAGAACATGCCCACATCGAGTCCCAGAACGCTGCCGAGATAGACAGCGCGGTTCATGCCGCCCTCGTCCGGGCTGATGACCATCATGTGCTCCGCGTCCATCTTAAGCCCGCTGACATTGGAGAGGAGCCCCTTGATGAACTGATAGGTGGTGCGGACGGTCTCAAAGCCGTGCAGCGGGATGGCGTTCTGCACACGCGGATCGTGCGCTTCAAAGGTGATGATATTGTCTACGCCCATCTTGACCAGCTCCTGCAGGGCGATGGCGCAGTCAAGGGATTCTCTCGCCGTGCGCTTATGCTGCCTGCTCTCGTACAGGAAAGGCATGATGACCGTGATCCTGCGCGCCTTGCCTCCGACGGCGGCGATGATGCGCTTGAGATCCTGATAATGATCGTCCGGCGACATGTGGTTCTCCATGCCGAAGAGTTTGTAGGTCAGGGAGTAATTGGTCACATCGACCAGCAGGTAGAGATCGTCGCCGCGGACGGACTGCTTGATGACACCCTTGGCTTCACCGGTGCCGAAACGCGGGACTTCCGCGCTCAGCAGATAGGAGGCGCGCTCGTAACCGGTAAACGCGAGGCTCCCCTTGTGCTCATTCTCCCTCTCGGCGCGCCATCTCACCAGGTATTGATCCACCTGTTCCCCCAGGCGCTGGCAGCCGTTCATGGCGATGAGTCCCAGGCTCCCGACGGGGATGGTCTCCAGATTTCTTTTTTCTTCTCTGTTTTTCGGCATGGTTCCTTCCTCTTATGCAGTCGTACACTCAACCGGCCGTCAGACGCCGGATGTCCGGTCCGGTCAGCCGGAAGATATCAAATTCACTGGTGATCCTGGAAAAGATCCGTTCCGCGTACAGCGTAAAGAGCTGTTCCAGGTCGAGATTGGTGGAGATCACGGTCCTGTTCTGCCGGATGCTGCGCTCGTTGAGGAGCGCGAAAAGCTGTTCGGCGACAAAGGAATTGGTGAGCTCCGTTCCCAGATCGTCGATCACCAGCAGATCACAGGAATAGAGATCGGAGGAGAGCCGCTGTTCCTCCTGCTCTTCGCGGCTGCCGAAGCGTTCCGCGGAGAGGCGTTCAAACAGGGAGACGGCACTGAAATAGATGACACGGAAACCGCGGTCGATCAGTTCCCCGGCGATACAGACGGACAGGGCCGTCTTGCCGGTCCCCACACTCCCGGTGAAGAGGAGATTGCGGCAGGCGGGGAATTTCTCCACAAAAGAAAGAGAGGCGTCACGGGCCTTGATGAAATGCTGCACATCACTTTCCGTTCCGCCTTTCAGATACACATCCTCCCGCAGGGAGGAGAAACTGATCCTGTCGGTGAGAAATCCGAGATGGGAGTCCGCGTAGAGCAGGTCGATCTCCCTTTTCCGGAAACAGGTACACTTGTGTCCGTCCACATAGCCGGTATCCCGGCAGAGCGGACACTCATATACGTCCTCGAGATAATCCGCGGGGTAGCCGGCTCCCTGCAGGAGCTGTTCTTTCTCCTGCCGCAGCCGCTGCAGCTCCTCCCGGCAGGATACGGCGCCCGCCCCCTGCGCAAGCCCCTGTGCAAAGGAGCGGATCAGGGCGGAGGCTCTCTCTTCCAGTGCGGAATAACCCGGGATACGTGCGGCCTCTTCTGCTCTCGCCCGCGCCTTGTCGGCTGCTGCGAGGAGCCTGAGGTCGTATTCTTTCCGGATGATGTCGTATTGTTCGTTCGTCAGCGCCAAATCGGTTCTCCGGATCGATCAGTCGGGGTCGCCGTTCTTGATCAGCTGCTTCTCGAGCTGGGCAAAATCGTGCTCCCGCTGGGGGAAATTGTGTACTTTGGCATTGGGGCGTGCTGCTGTCTGTCCGGCAGCGGGCGCTTTCTGCGCGGTCTTCCTGGATGCTTCATGGGCGGCATCCAGTTCCGCGATGTCGCTCTTTTTGGTGACACCGGCCTCATGCCAGCTGGCGAGGATCCGGTCACAATACTCGAGACGGCGCTTCTGCGTGGCCAGAACGGTGCGCCTGCAGGCCTCACGGATGATGTCGATGGGCAGACGGTAATCCCTGATCCATCTTAACACAAATTCGGCCTCCGTGTCAGTAGGAACATTTTTGAGCCCCAGCAGATCCATGATCTCGTAGATGCGCTTGTCGTAGCGGTAGGAGCCGCGCTTGGCCTGTTCGGGGGTCTCGTAGCCCTTGTCGCGCCAGCCCAGCGCCACCTTCTGGATATAGCGGAAGTCTGTCTTGTCGCGTTCCGCGCAGTAGGCCAGCAGATAGTCGAGCAGAGCATCGGAAAAGGCCAGTTCATCCCGGATGTAGAAGAGCGTCTGCGTATCCGTCACACTTAAGGGCCTGCCCAGATACTGCTCCGCGATGAACAGCAGCTGTGAAGGATCGACGGCGGCTGTGGGTGCGGCTGCCGCGGGCTCTTCCTGTTCCGCGGCGGGGGCGGGCTCCTCCGGCACGCCGGCCGGATCCTTGAGATCCTCCAGATGGATGCCGGAGAGCTTTCTGTCGCTGTCGTATTCCATGGAGATGATGCCGCGCTTCTCCCAGAATCTGAGCGCGCGGGTGATATCCTTTTCCGTGAGATTGAAGCGGTCCGCGAGGTCGGAGAGACTGGTGGGCCGCCCCGCACGCATCATGCGCAGGAGATAGAGATAGATCTTGAGCTGCGCGTCGTTGGCTTCGGACATATATTTGTCGATGAAGACATTGGAAACAGCGGTGGTGTTCGTTTCCGTGGTCTGCTCGCGATTGATTGAAACTCTTCCCATCATAAAACCATTCTCCCCGTTTCGAGATACCGGACGGAAGAACGGACCGGAGTCCGCAGATCCCGTTCGATGTCCCGCGGGGAGATTATAGCATAGCGATATTGAAAATGGTAGGGTAAAAATGTCCGAAACCTCAGAGCCGGTGCGGCTTTGCGGGGGTTGTGGATTTCGTGGATAATGTGGAAGACCTCCCCCGGTCGGTATGATCACGGAGTTTGTTTTCCCCAAAATGATCCCGGTGACAGTGGAGATCATTTTGGGGGAAAAGTGGATAATCAGGTTCCGGAGAGCATGGAATAGCCGATCTTATCAATCTCGCCGGCTCCCATGAATATCAACAGATCTCCATCCGAACAATTTTTCAAAAGATGGCTTTGGATCTCCGAAAATGACGGAAAATAGTCACAGCTGTGGCCGAGATTTCGTATTTTATCCCGGAGTGTGAGGGAGGAGATCCCGAGGTTGTCCGGTTCGCGCGCCGCGTAAATGTCCGCGAGGACCACGCGGTCCGCGCCGGAGAGCGCCTCCGCGAAGTCGTCCAGCAGCGCCTTGGTACGCGAATAGGTGTGGGGCTGGAACGCGCACCAGATCCTCTGATATCCCATGGAGCGCGCAGCGGCGAGGGTTGCGCGGATCTCGGTGGGGTGATGCGCGTAATCATCGACGATCGTCACGCCGTTCAGCACGCCGAGCCGCTCAAAACGCCGGCTGGCGCCGGTGAAGCGCGCGAGGCTCGCGCGTATCTCTTCCGCGCCGACGCCCAGTGCATGGGTCGCGGCAATCGCGGCCAGGGCATTCTTGATGTTGTGGTCTCCGGGCACGGGAATGGCGATGTCTATCGGCGCGCTCCCGTCCCGGAACCGGGCCGTAAAGGCGACGCCCTCCGGTGCGTCCGCTGAAGCGCGGTGCGCGTGCGTGATATCCGTCGCGTACACATCCGCGTCCTCTGTCAGCCCGAAGGTGATGACGCGTCTGCAGGGGATGCCGTCCGTGATCTCGTGTGCATCCGGGATATCCGCGCCGATGACGAGGACGCCGTCCTCGCTGACCTGTGCGGCAAACCTGCGGAAGGAAGCGCGGATATCCGCGAGATCCTTGAAGAAGTCGAGATGATCCGCCTCGATATTGAGAATGACGCCCGCGAAGGGGTAAAGGCTTAAGAAACTGTTGGTGTATTCACAGGCTTCCGCGATAAAGGTATCATCCGCACCGATCCGGTAATTGCCGCCGATCTGCGGATAGGCGGCGCCGACGGAGATCGTGGGGGATCCGCCCTTTCCCAGGAAGATGCCGGAGATCATCGCGGTCGTCGTGGTCTTGCCGTGCGTCCCCGCGACGGCCACGGAAACCGGATACTGCGCCATGATCTGCCCGAGGAGTTCCGCACGTGTCATCATCGGGATACCGGCCTCCGCAGCCGCGGCGTATTCCGGATTGTCCGGACGGATGGCGGCCGTGTAGACGACCAGATCGACGGGACGATCCGCGGCGTAGCGCGTGATGTTCTCCGCGCATTGCGGACAATGCACTTCGATGCCGGCCGCCCGGAGCTTCTCCACCATTTCGGAGTCGTCGCGGTCCGAGCCCGTGACGGTGAATCCTCTGCTCTTTAACATTTCCGCCAGTCCGCTCATCGAGATGCCGCCGATCCCGATGAAATGCACATGGACGGGTTTCGCAAAATCAATCTTCATATCATCCTCCCGTAAACCGTATGATGATCCGGTGACTCTTCGATTATAGGGATTTCACGTCACGTATGCAATCACTTCCCAAATGTATTCAACTATGGTAAGATATCAATATCATCTACACGGATCTGCAACTGTGAACAGCGCGTTTACAGCGAAAGGGACAGCAATTGGTCAAGAAGGAAATGATAGCCATGCTCCTTGCGGGCGGGCAGGGCAGCCGTCTGGGAGTGCTGACGGCGATGATGGCAAAACCGGCAGTGGCCTTCGGCGGGAAGTATCGGATCATCGATTTCCCGCTCAGCAACTGCATCAATTCCGGGGTGGACACCGTCGGCGTGCTGACGCAGTATCAGCCACTCCGTCTCAATTCACACATCGGGATCGGGATCCCGTGGGACCTGGACCGCAATATCGGCGGTGTCACCGTGCTGCCTCCCTACGAGAAGATGAACAACACCGAATGGTATACGGGCACGGCCAATGCCATTTATCAGAACATGCAGTATATGGAGAGCTATCATCCGGACTATGTGCTGATCCTCTCCGGCGACCATATCTACAAGATGGATTACGAGATGATGCTCTCCTATCACAAGTCATCGGGCGCGGATGTCACGATCGCCGTCATGCCGGTGGCCATGGAGGAAGCGAAGCGCTTCGGCATCATGATCACCGATGAGAACGGGCGCATCGTCGATTTTGAGGAGAAGCCCGAGCATCCCCGCAGCAATCTCGCCTCGATGGGCATCTACATTTTCTCCTTTGATGTGCTCAAGCGGGCGCTGACCAAGAATGCGAGCCAGTCGGGCCTTGATTTCGGCAAGCATATCATTCCGTGGTGCAGAGATGAGGGCTATGGCCTGTTCGCCTGGCAGTTCGAGGGCTACTGGAAGGACGTCGGTACGCTGACCTCCTACTGGCAGGCCAATATGGAGCTCATCGATATCGTTCCGGAATTCAATCTCTATGAGGAATACTGGAAGATCTACACCAAGAGCCTCCCGCAGCCGCCCCAGTATTTCGGGCCGGATTCCGCGATCGAGCGCTCGATCGTCGGAGAAGGCTCCGAGATCTACGGCGAGGTGTACCATTCCGTCATCGGCTGCGGTGTGCGCATCGGCGCGGGAACGGTGGTGCGCGATTCGATCCTCATGAATGACTGCGTCATCGGAGAGCGGAGCACACTTGACCGTGTCATCGCGGCGGAGGGTGTGACGATCGGCAGTGATGTGCGCATGGGGGACGGCGAGGAACAGGTCAACGAGACCGGTCCCCAGATCTACAGGGACGGCCTGT
>JAEEGL011811850.1_pt1 | contig 18123 bp, 13 predicted proteins | sample 9134231 | NCBI WGS metagenome assembly JAEEGL01 (sample SAMN16246548, study PRJNA631951) | gut metagenome | biome: gut microbiome; feature: rumen; material: fiber-attached | host: Bos | place: Iran: Karaj | collected 2018-10 | reverse complement strand
ATGAACCGCCAGAGCCAGTAGCGGTCGTCCTCGTCCTCGTCTTCAGGATTGAATGCGAACATGCAGAAGCCCACCAGCTTCTCATCTGCATAGATGGCAAAGGGCCGGGCCACGCCGGGCTGCTCCGCGTTGGCCTCGTCCGCCTGCCGCAGCGAAACTTCATTTGTTGCGACGAAGGGCTGATCCTCCCGCACGGAAAGGGCTAAAACAGCATCCCTGTTATTATCATTTATCGGTTCCAGTTTAATTATCATAATTGGTTTTTCTCCTTGAACATATTTTTGAAATCATTCCTGTATGGTGTTGACTCCTGAAAAAAGCCGTAGTGAAGCACCTCCCATCGTGGCTGCATCCTGCGGTTCCAACTATCAGAAGTTCCCAAAAAACGGTATAACAAACCAAAGGAGTATAACCCCTCGCTTTATTGTGCCCTCTGTTCAGTTATCAGGAGATAGTAATAATCACTGGTGTCCGCTCCTTTCATATAATCCTTTTTGAGTTATACATACAAAAACCGCAAAAATCAATTTCAAAGAATTCTTTTCCCATAATTGAAGGAAAAAGGATTGCTATCTTTGTAAAAATAGCAATCCTTTTCTGGCGGAGGGTGCAGGATTCGAACCCGCGTGGGCTTTCACCCTAACGGTTTTCAAGACCGCCCCGTTATGGCCACTTCGGTAACCCTCCGTATCGCAGGCATCTGCTGCCCACGAAGTATTGTACATGATTCAGACCGTATAGTCTACTACTGAAATCTCTTTTCCGTCACGGATATAAACACGCTCCACGCGTCTTGAAACGCCGCAGAGAATTTCGTAGTTGATCGTACCAGCCAAGGCCGCGATATTATCCGCACCGATCGGGCAATCCGACCCGAACAGCGTGACTACGTCGCCCTCTTTTACATCCACACCCGTTACATCGATCATCATCTGGTCCATACAGATGTTACCCACGATCGGCACGACAGCATCATTGACAAAGACATATCCCTTGTTGGAAAGAGCTCTCGGATAGCCATCCGCATAACCGACACAAACTGTCGCGATGCGCATGGGATCCATACAGGTGTACTTCCTGCCGTATCCTACGGTCTCGCCGGGCACTATTTCCTTGACCATGGAAATCGTGCTCCGCATCGACATGACGGGACGAAGATCGATCTGCTCCATGGGTTCCCCGTTGGGACTGCAGCCATACATGACGATACCGGGACGGACCATCGAATGGTGGTAGGAAGGGATTAGCAGCATCGCCGCGCTGTTGCAGCAGTGGACATGATCGAATTCGATCTTGCGCTGTTTCAGCAGCCAGACCACATTGGAAAAACGCTCGTGCTGCAGGCGCGTGAACTCCTCCGATTGCAGACTGTCCTCATCCGCGACGGCGAAGTGCGTGAAGATACCGGTAGCCCGTAGTCCGGGAAGGAAACAGGCCTTTGCGATCTCCATGGCGCACGCTTCATCGTCGACCGCGGAAAAGCCGATGCGGCTCATACCGGTATCGACTTTGATATGCATCTCCACCGTTACGCCGGCCTCCTCGGCGGCTTTGCTCAGTTCCCGCGCGTAATCCATGCAGTACACAGTCTGCGTAACGCCCATCTCAAACAATTCGGACGCCTTTTCCTCCGGGGTATAACCGAGGATCAGGATCGGGTGAGTAATACCCGCCCTTCTGAGACGGCGCGCCTCCATGATATTGGAGACCGCGAACCAGTCCGCGATATCGGAGATGGTTTTCGCAACCTCCACGTCACCGTGTCCATACGCGTCCGCCTTGACAACAGCCATCAGGCAGACCTGATCTTTCAGCATGCCCTTCAGCTGTTCGCAGTTATGACGCAGATTATCCAGGTCGATCTCAGCCCAGGTACGTTTGAGCTTGTCCATTTCTCATTCCTCGATCAATTCAGTCACGTTATTCTGCCTGCTCCTATTCTATCATCAGAAAAACCGCTTTTCCATAAAAACAGCCGGCCGCACATGCAACCGGCTGTCATTCCGTTACTGAACCTTATTTGAAGAAGAGCGGCAGTTCTTCCAGGAAGAAAATGTCGTCGCGCTGAACGGCGTCGCCCTCAGCAAGGACCGCGCATTTGCCCGCGATCTCTCCGCCCGCCTGTTCCACGAGGGACTCCAACGCGGCAAGAGAACCGCCAGTACTGATGACGTCGTCCACGATCAGGACTTTTTTGCCCTTGAGGGCGTCGATGTCGGACTGATCCAGCCACAGCGTCTGCTTTACGGCAGTGGAGATGCTCTTTACTTCCACGGCGATCGGGTCATGCATATAAAGTTTTGCCATCTTGCGGGTCACGATGTAGGGTTTGCCGCACTGGCGGGACATTTCGTAAGCGATCGGGATCCCTTTGGACTCAGCGGTCACGATAACATCGAATTCCGGCGCTTTCTCAAGCAGCGCCTTCGCGCTGGCAATGGTGATCTCCACGTCGCCGAACATAATGAAGGCGGCGATGGAAAGATGCTCATTGACTTCGCAGATGGGAAGATCGCGTTTGACTCCGGCTACATGCAGTTCATAAGTTTCCATAGATCATACTCCTCATTTATCAATAATGTTTTCATCCAGTTATCTTCAGCCTGCAGGCCATGCAAAAGGCCTGCCTGCCATTACGTGGAAATGAAGGTGCGGAACGCTCTGACCGGCGTCCTCACCGCAGTTCGATACGACCCGGAAACTATCTGCCCCGAGTTCTTTCGTCAGTTTTGCAATCAGCGCAAACGCCTTCGCGACGATCTCGCTGTTTTCTTCCGTCACAGCGGCGCAGCTCTCGATATGTTCTTTGGGAATGACCAGAAAGTGGACGGGCGCCTGCGGTGCGATATCGTAGAATGCCAGCAGCTCGTCGTCTTCATACAGTTTGTTGGAAGGGATCTCTCCCCGTGCGATCCTGCAGAACAGACAGTCTTCCATGCTCTTTATCCTTTCAGTAATTCTTTCGCGGCGGCGAATGCGTCGTCGAGTTTATCGGCAGACTTTCCGCCCGCCATCGCCATGTCGTCCCTTCCGCCCCCGTTTCCGCCAACAGCGGCAGCGGCAGCCTTGACAAGCGCTCCGGCTTTTACGCCCTTCGCTATTGCAAGTTTACTACATGCGGCGCACAGCGTCACCTTTCCGCCCGCCGTAGAAACCACCAGAGCCACAGCGCCGTCTTTGCCGTCACGGAGTGCAGAAGCCATATTCCGAAGCGCGTCTGCGTCTGCGCTGTCCAGAACCGCGTGATAGAAGGTCAGCTCGCCGAACGCTTCTCCGCTGTTGCCGATTCCTTTCAGGGCATCGCTGTTCTGCCTGTCTTTCATCCTGGAGATCTCATTCTCCATCTTCTTGTACTGCTCCATCATGGTCGCAGCCTTATCAGGCAGTTCTTTCATATTTCCGGCTTTCAGCGCCGCAGCCGTCTTTTCCAGAAGCTCGCGCTGCTCCGCCAGCACGCGCATCACGCCGAGACCCGTCGTGGCCTCGATACGCCGCACGCCTGCGGACGCGGAACCTTCACTGAGGATACAGAACAGTCCCAGTTCGCCGGTGTTTGTCGCGTGAGGGCCTCCGCAGATTTCAAAGGAATAGTCGCCCATCTTGTATGTGCTGACTCGTTCGCCGTATTTGCTTTCGAAAAGGCCGATCGCTCCTTTTGCCTTGGCTTCGGGCACGGTCATCTCCTCGCAGACCACCGGCACGGCTGCAGTGATCGCTTCATTGACGAGGCGCTCCACTTCGGAGATCTCCTCGTGGGTCATCTTGCGGCCGAAAGAGAAGTCGAAACGCAGACGCTCGTTATTGATGAAGGAGCCCTTCTGAGCGACCTCGTCTCCCAGCACCCTGCGAAGCGCGGCATGGAGAAGGTGCGTTGCGGTATGCAGTTTGGCGGTATCCTCGTTGCGTTCCGCAAGGCCTCCTTTGAAAGTGCCTTCCTGTTTGCTGATCACCTGATGCTCCCTGTACGCGTCGTTGAAGCCCTCAGCATCGACGGTGAGTCCTTCCTCAGCCGCCATTTCCTGCGTAAGTTCCAGCGGGAACCCGTAGGTATTGTACAGCCGGAAGGCTTCCTTGCCGCCGATCTCCGTCTCAGCCTCCGCGGAGGGATCTTTTTCTGCCGCCAGTTCGTTTCTGCGGCGGATGTCCGCGACACACTTGGCAAATTCCTTCATGCCGGTCGCCAGTGTCAGGTCGAACCGGGTGGCTTCCTTCATGATCTCGTCAAGGATGTAAGCTTCTTTTTCCACAAGCAGCGGATAAGCTTCATCATAGACCTGACTGATGAAGATATGGCTGACATCAGCCAGTACGGAGGAATCCAGTCCCAGCTGCCTTGTATAACGCATTGCACGGCGCAGCAGACGGCGCAGGATATAGCCGGCGCCTACGTTTGACGGAACGATCCCGTTCACATCTCCGATCAGCATGGTGGAGGTACGGATATGGTCAGCGATGATGCGCATCGCTTTCTGCGCGTCGGGATCGTTGTCGTAGCTCATCCCCGATTTTTCCTCCAGATACTCGATAACAGGCAGGAAAAGGTCGGTTTTGTAGCCGTCAGTCAGTCCGTTGAGGAAGAGAAGCATGCGGTCCAGGCCGAAACCCGTATCTACGTTCTTATTCGCCAAAGGAGAATAGCCGTCCTCATTCTTCACATACTGCATATATACGTCGTTTCCGATCTCGACGTATCTTCCGCAGCCACAGGCAGGTCCGCAGTTCGGACCGCAAGGCTTGTTGTGGCGGGGATAGAACCACTCGTTGTCAGGTCCGCAGGGAGTCCCCGTCGTCCCTTCCAGTTCCCACCAGTTATCCGCTTTGGGCAGGTAAAAGATATGTTCCGGCAGGATGCCGACTTCCTTCAGCAATCCGGCGGTCTCATCGTCTCTTGGCGCAGCGTCATTGCCCTCGAAAACTGTAGAGCAGATCTCTTTTCCATCCAGTCCGAAGACCTTGGTAAGCAGGTCGTAGCTCCACTGCGTCTTCTCTTTCTTGAAATAGTCGCCGAGCGACCAGTTACCCATCATCTCGAAGAAGGTGAAGTGGGATGGATCGCCCACGCTCTCGATGTCCACGGTGCGCACGCACCCCTGAACGTTGCACAGTCTCTTCTTTCCCGACGGGTGCTCCTTGCCCAGCAGGTAAGGCATCAGCGGCTGCATACCCGCCACGTTGAACATGACGCCCGTAGAACCGTCGCCGATCAGCGAGACCGCGCCGATGTTCAGATGTCCGCGCTCCTCGTAGAAACGGATCCAGGCATTGCGCAATTCTTTGGATGTGATCTTGTTCATTGAATTCTCCTTGGATGTTGTATTGCAGAGATGCGGCAACGGCGCGGGTCTTTTCCAAAAAAATATAGACCTCCGCCCTATCCGGGACGAAGGCCGTAAAGACGACTTCCGCGGTACCACCCGCATTACACATTTCTGCGTCTCTCTAAAGGTTTTAACGCACCGCTGCGCCGCTTTGCGGAGAGCTCTGAGGACCGGCTCTCTCACCTTTACCGCCCAGGGAAGTCTCAGCCTCGCTTCCCTTTCTCTGGAGGGCATCCGGGTGTATTTTGTCCCCGTCGTCGCTCAAAAAACACGCTTTATATTTTATTGGCTCACGCATCCGTTGTCAACCCGGGGAAATCCGTCAGAGGGGCAGACAAACCGGCTCTCCGCCTCAGGTCAGGACTCTCTGAACCCACGTCCGATGATCTCGCTGGAGTTCGTGATGATGATGAAAGCGTTGGGATCCACTGATCTTGCCAGACGGCGGAGCCTGATCGCGTCGGCACGGCGGCAGACCGTAATGATCATGGTCTTTGTGCCGCCGGTATATCCGCCCTGCGCCTCGTACATGGTCACCCCGTGATGCAATTTTTTCATAATGTATTCGCTGATTTCGTCCGGCTTGGTAGTTACGATGGTGAAAGCTTTGCAGAGGTTGAGCGACTCGATAACACTGTCGATCAGAAACGTCTTCAGAAACAGGCCCAGGATGGAATACAGTCCCGCTGGGATCCCGTTGATGAAAAAGTTGGAAGCAGCGATGACCAGATCCGTAAAGAGCAATGCCCTGCCGATATCCAGCGTCGTGAATTTCTGAAGGATCAGTGCGATGATGTCGGTCCCGCCGGACGAAGCATTGCATTCGAAGAGGACTGCGGACCCGAATCCGGACAGGAACATCGCGTACAGCAGTTCCATCAGCGGTTCATTGGTGAACGGATGCGGCATGGGGACAGTCCGCTCCAGCAGCCAGTTCAGTGCGGAAAGCTGAAGCGTGCAGAACACCGTAAGGAGACTGCATCCTCTTCCAAGCACGATGACGCCCACAACAAGCAGCAACACGTTCATCAGTCCCATATATTCCGCTTGCGTCATGACGGGTGCAGTCTTTGCCAGCAGGATCGAAAGACCGCTGACGCCGCCTGTTGCGAAACTGTTCGGCGTTTTGAAAAAATAGATCCCGACGGCGAGCATAATAATGCCCGCTTCCAGTTTCAGCCAGTATGTCCAGTCTTTTTTCACTGTCACATCCTCCGTTTCAACTAGATTATAGCGACTCGGTGCTTTCAATACCACATAAAAAGAACACTTTCCATGTTGCATTCATCACAGACAAACACATTCGCTTCCTGTATACTGTAATCAGAGAAAAAATAACACGAAAACAGAGGAGGTCCCCATGCAGTTTTCCAACGATATCCGCTATGTAGGCGTCAACGATCACAAGGTCGACCTGTTCGAAGGACACTATCATGTCCCGAAAGGCATGGCCTACAACTCCTATGTCCTTTTGGATGAAAAGGCCGCCGTGATGGACACGGTCGACCGTAATTTCACACACGAGTGGCTGGACAATATTGCGTCCGCCCTGAATGGCAGAAAACCCGATTACCTTGTCGTCCAGCATATGGAGCCCGACCACTCCGCCAACATTGACGCGTTCCTGAGGACCTATCCCGATGCGACGGTCGTCGCTTCTGCTAAGGCCTTCGTCATGATGAAAAACTTCTTCGGGAAAGACCTTACGGAGCGTCAGCTCACGGTCGGCGAGGGCGATTCCCTGTCTCTCGGCAAACACGAACTTCATTTCGTCACAGCGCCGATGGTCCACTGGCCGGAAGTGCTGATGACTTACGAAAGCACGGAAAAAGTTCTCTTCTCCGCGGATGCTTTCGGTAAATTCGGAGCCCTGGACGCCGAAGAGGACTGGACAGACGAGGCCAGGAGGTATTACATCGGCATCGTCGGCAAATACGGTCCGCAGGTTCAGAGCGTTCTTAAAAAGGCCGCGGCCCTTGATATCAGCACGATATGCCCGCTCCATGGACCGGTCCTCACCGAAAACCTCGGCAAGTATCTCGCTCTCTACGACACCTGGTCTGCTTACCGTCCTGAAACAGAGGGGATCCTGCTGGCCTTTACATCTGTTTATGGCAACACCAAAAAGGCGGTCGACCTTCTGGCGGACAAACTGCGGTCGAAAGGATGCCCGAACGTCATCGTGCGCGACCTCGCCCGCTCCGACATGGCTCAGGTCATTTCCGAAGCGTTCCGGTACTCCAAACTGGTGCTGGCTACGACGACTTACAACGCGGATATCTTCCCCTATATGCGCGAATTCCTGGAAGGGCTGAAAGAGCGGAATTTCCAGAACCGCACCGTCGCCCTGATCGAGAATGGTTCCTGGGCGCCGTCTGCCGCGCGCGTCATGAAGAGTATCCTCGAGGGAAGCAAGAACCTCACCTATACACAGCATTCCGTCAGGATGCTATCCGGTCTCTCCCCGGAAAACAAGGATGAACTGGAAGCAATGGCAGAGGAACTGTGTCAGGAATATCTGGCGCAGCAGGAAGAAACGGCGAACAAAAACGATCTTACCGCCCTGTTCAATATCGGTTACGGACTGTACGTCGTCACCTCCAACGACGGCACAAAGGACAACGGGCTGATCGTGAATACTGTTTCCCAGGTAACGAATACGCCCAACCGGATCGCCGTCTGCATCAACAAGACGAACTACTCGCACCATGTCATCAAACAGACCGGCATCATGAACGTGAACTGTCTTTCCATCGATGCGCCTTTTGACGTCTTCAAGCGCTTTGGCTTCCAGAGCGGAAGAACCGCGGACAAATTCGAAGGCATGACCAAATTGTACGCCGACAACGGCCTCGTATTCCTTCCCAATTACATCAACTCCTTTTTCTCCCTGAAGGTCGAGGACTATGTCGATCTGGATACCCACGGCATGTTCATCTGCTCCGTCACAGAATCCCGCGTGATTTCCAAGCGCGACACCATGACCTACACCTATTACCAGAACAATGTCAAGCCCAAGCCGGAAGCAGCCGGTAAGAAAGGTTACGTCTGCAAGGTGTGCGGATACGTCTATGAAGGGGACGTCCTTCCGGAAGACTTCATCTGCCCGCTGTGCAAACACCCCGCTTCCGACTTCGAACCGCTTCCGTAACGGAAAAACATCAAAAAGAGATCCCCGCCTCTGTACTGACCCCCATTATTTGGACAAAATAATGGGGGTATTAAAATGGGAAAAATCACAAATAAAGAACGAATAGAAATCTGGGAAGAATGGAAAGAAGGAAAAAGGGCCGCAGAGTTATCCCGAAAATATGAACTGGATAAATCAGAAATAATATATCTGGTGCGACTGTTGGAAAGACATGGACCTAGTGTGCTGAGGGAAGGGAAAAACCGCACTTATGACAAAGAACTGAAAACGAAGATAATAAACGAAGTGCTGGAGAATAATAAGAGTATAAAAGCAACAGCAATAGAATATGGGCTGCCCCATAAAGGGACTCTGCAGGCATGGATCCGATCGTACAAAGAAAATGGGTATGTTATCCTAGAGAAGAAGAAAGGACGACAGCCCATGAAAAAGAAGGAAGAGATTCGGAAGCCGCTGGAAGAGATGACGGCGGAAGAGCAGGTGGAATATTGGAAAAACCGCGCCATCTATGCCGAAGCCGAGGCAGAATACTTAAAAAAATTACATGCCGTGGTTCAGGCAAGGAAGGCTCGACAACGGAAGAAAAAGTAAACGTTGTGAAGGAGCTGCGGCAGAAATATGAGCTGAAAATATTGCTGGGTGTTTCCGGAATGAGCCGATCCACGTACTATTACAGCGTTGGAAAGAAAGACAAAGACGAGAAGAACGAAGTCCTGATTGCCCGATTAAAAGAACTCTTTGCTGAGCATAAAGGGATGTACGGGTACCGAAGGCTTACCGTCCAACTGCAAAACGAAGGATTTGGCGTGAACCACAAGAAGGTCCAGAGACTGATGCGCAAGGAATCTCTGATCTGCGTACAACGGAAGAAACGCAAATACAGTTCCTACAAAGGTACGGTGGGAAAGATTGCGGACAATCTGATACAGCGGGACTTTACATCCGGGAAGGCCAACGAGAAGTGGTTTACCGACGTGACGGAGTTCCATCTGGGAGATGAGAAGTGCTATCTGTCTCCTATTCTGGACGCTTACGGACAGGAGATTGTTGCCTGGAATCTGTCTACTTCTCCCAATCTGCAGCAAGTCCACGACATGCTGCAGAAAGCATTCCTCGCAAATCCCCAAACCGAGGGGACGATCCTGCATTCCGACCAGGGCTGGCAGTACCAGCACAGCAGTTATGTGAAAATCCTGCAGGAACACGGTATCCGGCAGAGCATGTCCAGAAAAGGCAACAGCATGGACAATGGCCTGATGGAGAATTTCTTTGGCATTCTGAAGTGCGAGATGTTTTACGGGCAGGAATCCAAATACAGGAACATCCGGGATCTCATGAAAGCGATTGATGACTACATCCACTACTACAACGAGCAGCGCATTAAGGTGAAACTGAAAGGACAAACTCCTTCTCAGTTCAGGAGTTTGTCCTTCTAAAAGAATTATTGAATTACGTGTCCAACTTTTGGGGTGCACTACAGGCAGGAAGGCCTCTTTTCCGTATAGTTGAATGTTCAGTCGTACAGATGCGTCAGTGTCAGCGCCTTGGACGGATCGTCATAGCCGTACTCCTTCAGCAGCACATGGGCGTTGTAATGGAAACTCGTGTGCTCGATCATCCGGAAGGAGTGGCTCAGCAGGTCTACCAGGTCGTCCCGGCTGCCGATGTGTTCCACGTTACCAGCGGTGATCACATCCAGAAAGGCGATGAGACCGCACAGGCTGACATATTCCTCCGTCTCGTCCTCGCGGGTCTCGGAGTAGGGGAACTTCTCATAGAAGAAATGGTTCACCATCATATTCTCCTGGGTCAGGTCGAAATCGGGGAACATGACGCGGAGCGCTTCATAGCGCCTTCGGAAGCCGGTTTCGTCGATATCTTGAAATGCAAACAGCGTGTTTTCGCAGTATTCCGTCAGACTGGGACTGATCTCCGCGTACAGTTTCAGGAAGGAACGCATCACGTTCAGGCGTTCCGCAAAGGGCGCGGCCTCGTTCCGCAGCCCGCCGCAGATCAGCGTGCCGACGGCGGAGATGCTCTCTTTGAAGGTGGAGGACCGGTCCTGCAACAGGCCGATGCACTGCATGCGCAGCGCCATGCGGTCCGGCATCTCGGCGCCTGTCACCGTCTTCGGGAGCACAGCTGTGGCAAAACGGATCGGATTGGGCCGTTCGATGAGCAGCTCGATGATGCGCTCGCAGCTGTTGGACAACGTCGCCTCCCCGAGATCCTCGCGGATGCTTCTGGGATAGAGCCTGCAGATGGAGGGCAGCACCATTTCGCCCATCTCCTTCTGCAACGCGCACAATCCGTCCTCCGACCGCATGGGGCAGCGCCCCAGCCAGTCGTGGTTCAGAACGGCGTACCGTTCCGGCGTGGCGTCCTTCGGAATGTAGAATCCGCGCTGGATCCGAGCCTGGAGCTCGTCCGAGGCGTCCAGCCCGATCAGACGGAAGTATTCGTCCTGTGAGACACCGACGTCCCACCCTTCGCAGCAGCTGATCCTGCATTCGCCGCATTTGCATTGAAAAGTTCTGTAAAAATCAGGAACCAGATAAGTTCCCGCATTGTCCATCGCAGTTCCTCCTTTCCGGGAAATGTGCCAAAATATACAAGAAATATTATAATTATCTGCCGACGTCGCTTGTCAAGAAAAATCGCAGGAAACAGTTAAGAGGAGACCCGAACGGAAAACAGGCAGGGGAAAACAGCAAAAAAAGATCCCGGATCTCTCCGGGATCTTGCATATTCAGAGTATGGCTTACAGTGAACGGCTTGCGTTTTCTTCAGAGATTTTCGCAAGGGCTTCAGCTAGCGGCAGGGAGCCCTGGTCTCCGTCTTTGCGTGAACGGAGAGAGACGGTACCCGCTTCTGCTTCCTTGTCGCCGACAACGAACATGTACGGGATCTTCTGCATCTGCGCTTCGCGGATCTTGTATCCCATCTTTTCGTTGCGGGCGTCTACTTCTCCGCGCAGTCCCGCAGCATCAATGGCTTCCTTGACCCTTGCGGCGTATTCCAGATGTTTCTCAGAGATCGGGATGACCTTGATCTGCACCGGAGCGAGCCAGGTGGGGAAGGCGCCTGCGAAGTGCTCGGTGATGATGCCGATGAAACGTTCGATGGAACCGAACACGACGCGGTGGATCATGACGGGAGTGTGCTTCTCACCGTCTTCGCCCACATATTCCAGATCAAAGCGGCCGGGCAGCTGATAGTCCAGCTGGATGGTGCCGCACTGCCAGGTACGGTTGAGGCAGTCCTTGATGTGGAAGTCGAGTTTCGGGCCATAGAAGGCGCCGTCGCCGGGATTTATCGTGTAGGATTTGCCGATACTGGTGATGGCGTCCGCCAGAGCAGCCGTCGCAACATCCCAGTCTTCCACGGAACCGATATGATCCTCGGGCATGGTGGACAGTTCGATCCTGTATTCCAGGCCGAAAAGGGAATAGACCTCGTCGAACAGCTGCGCGATGCGCACGACTTCGTCCTTGATCTGTTCCTTGGCAAGGAGAATATGGGCGTCGTCCTGTGTGAAGGCGCGGACACGGAACATACCGTGGAGGGCGCCGGACAGTTCGTGGCGGTGCACGTTGCCCAGTTCGCCGTAGCGCAGCGGCAGATCGCGGTAGGAGTGAGGCTGCAGATCATAGACCAGGATGCTGCCGGGGCAGTTCATGGGCTTGATGGCAAAGTCCTCGTCGTCGATGACCGTGGTATACATATTGTCTTTGTAGTGATCCCAGTGGCCGGATGTTTCCCAGAGGGTGCGCTTCATGATCTGGGGAGTCTGGATTTCGACATAATCCCACTTCTTATGCACGCCGCGCCAGTAATCGATCAGAGTGTTGCGGAGCACCATGCCTTTGGGCAGGTAGAACGGGAAGCCGGGGGCTTCGTCGCGGAAAGCGAACAGACCGAGATCTTTGCCTAGTCTGCGGTGGTCGCGTTTTTTGGCTTCCTCCAGCATGGTCAGGTATTCGTTGAGTTGGGAAGCTTTAGGGAAGGAGATGCCATAGACGCGCTGCAGCATCTTGTTGTTGGCATCCGCGTGCCAGTAGGCACCGGTCACGTTCAGAAGTTTCACCGCGCCGATGCGGCCGGTGCTCATGATGTGGGGGCCAGCGCACAGATCTGTAAAATCTCCCTGGGCGTAGAAGGAGATCTCCTCGCCTTCCGGAAGCTCCGCGATGAGTTCCTGCTTGTAGGGGTTTCCCTTCATCTTTTCGAGAGCCTCTTCTCTGGAAAGAGCGAAGCGCTCGATAGGCAGGTCTTCCTTGATGATCTTCACCATCTCTTTTTCCAGCTCGGTGAGGACTTCAGGCGTGAAAGTCACATCGCAGTCGATGTCGTAGAAGAAACCGTTCTCAATAGCAGGACCGATGGTCAGAAGGGCCTGGGGATAAAGACGCATGATCGCCTGGGCCAGCACATGGGATGTGCTGTGCCAATAAGCGTGCTTGCCGTCCGGATCGTCAAAGGTCAGGATGGACAGATCCGCGTCCTCATTGATAGGCGTGCGCAGATCCACGGTCTCACCGTTGACCTTTGCCGCGCATGCGGCCTTGGCCAGCCCGGCGCCGATGCTGCGGGCGACCTCGATGGGTGTGACGCCGGCGGGAAATTCCCGTGCGTCGCCGCGAAGGGTAAGCTGAATGTTCGACATAGTTGCCTCCTGTATATTGGGAAAAGATTCACAAAAAAGAAAAAACTCCGCCCCGTACGTACGGGGTGAAGTACAGTTTCTGTCTCCACGGTTCCACCCGAATTGCGCTTCATGAAAGCGCCGCTCTTTGCGGGAATAACGGCCCGATCCGCCGCCTGTTCGCAGGCGGTCCTCGGCGGTGGTACCTCACGGGTTCTTTCTGCGCCTTTTCCAGCAGCCGGGCGCTCTCTGTAGAAAGAAGATCCGAAAAGCGTGTCCGCGTCAACAGATCTCAAATAATTTAACACAGAGGATGGTTTAAGTCAAGATTATTAACCGGATTGACATTTTTACCTGTTTGTTACTACAATATATACGGATATATCTGACATGTTGCGGACTCAGATCCGCGGGATGCTTTGTATATATAGCAAAAATCTAAACTGAAAGGTCTGAAACAGGTATGGTAACGACGACAACCGCCGTTGTTTCAGCGATCGTTGCAGCAGTTGTAGCAGGAATACTCTGCTTTGTCTTAGGTATGGTCTACAGGCGCAAAGTCGCCGAGGCGAAGATCGGTTCCGCCGAGGCTGAGGCTACGCGTCTTGTTAATGATGCAATGCGGTCCGCTGAACAGCGAAGAAAAGAAGTCATTTTGGAGGCGAAAGACGAGATCTTCAAAATGCGCTCCGAATCGGACAAGGAGCTGAAGGACAGACGTTCCGAGATCCAAGGACAGGAACGGCGTCTCAATCAGAAGGAAGAATCCCTGGACAAGAAGCAGGAAAAGATCGATGCGGAGACCAACAAGCTGCAGAAAAAGAATGAGCAGCTGGACCAGCGCCTGAAGGAAGCAGAGAAACTGAAAGCTCAGCAGATGGAAACGCTTGAACGGATCTCCGGCTACACTCAGGAGCAGGCGAGAGAGATCATTCTCAGCAAGGTGGATGAGACGCTCGCTCACGAGAAGGCGGTACGCATCAATGCGTACAATCAGGAACTTCAGGACGAGAGCGAGGCCATGGCCCGCAATATCCTGTCCATTGCTGTTGCGCGGTGCGCGGCGGACCATTCTTCGGAGACCACCGTTTCTGTGGTCGCTCTGCCCAACGACGAGATGAAGGGTCGCATCATCGGCCGTGAAGGACGAAATATCCGCGCCATCGAGAGTGCGACCGGCGCCGACCTCATCATCGACGATACACCGGAAGCCATTGCCATCTCCTGCTTCGATCCGGTCCGCAGAGAGATCGCCCGCGTTACGCTGGAGAAACTGATCCAGGACGGACGCATCCATCCCGCCCGCATCGAGGATTGCCTCGAGAAGGCGAAGAAGGAAGTCGACACCCGCATCCGCAAGGAAGGCGAGCGCGCGGTTCTGGAAGTAGGCGTGCACGGACTGCATCCGGATCTCGTGAAGATTCTGGGACGTCTGTACTACCGCTCCAGTTACGGTCAGAACGTGCTGAATCACAGCAAGGAAGTCGCTCTGCTTTCCGGGCTTATCGCTTCGGAACTGGGACTGGATCCCACCATTGCCAAGCGCGCGGGACTGCTGCATGACATCGGCAAGGCCGTAGACCACGAATACGAGGGCACGCACGTCCAGCTGGGTGTGGAGATCGCCAAGCGCTACAAAGAGAACGCGGAAGTCATCCACGCCATTGAATCGCATCATAACGACGTGGAACCCTCCACGCCTCTGGCTTACGTCATCATGGCGGCGGACGCCATCTCGGCATCCAGACCCGGCGCGCGCAGCGAGAATCTGGAGAACTATATCAACCGTCTCTCCAAGCTGGAAGAGATCGCGAACTCCTACGACGGTGTGGAAAGCTCCTACGCGATCCAGGCAGGACGTGAGGTCCGTATCTTCGTCAAGCCTGAGCGCATCTCCGATGACCGTCTGGCCGTCGTCGCCCATGACATCTGCTCACAGATCGAGAGCGAGATGAGTTACCCCGGACAGGTCAAGGTCAACGTGATCCGCGAGAGCCGGGCCATCGACTACGCAAAATAAGGCATAACGATATTCCGCCGCTTTCCGCACCTGCGGGAGGCGGCGCCTTTATGAAACGGCATCAGCCGGAACAGAACAGACGACATGGCGGAAAAAAGCAAAACAGAATTTATGCAGCGGGATATCCGGACGCTGAAAGGTGTCGGAGTGAAGCGGGCTGCGCTCTATGCGAAGCTGAAGATCGCCACTTATGGGGATCTGCTCCGTCATTTTCCGCGCGGTTATCTGGATTATGCCGGCAGCGGGGATCTGATGAGCATGCAGGTGGGAGCCACGGTCTCCGTCCGCGCCGTTGTGGACAGCAAGACTTCCGCGGTGCGCATCGCGGGGGGAAGGACTCTCGCCAGAGCATATTGCACCGCAGACGACGGTGGGCAGCTGGAACTCGTCTACTTCAATAATCCATACGCGCTGCAGAAACTGCAGATTGGCCAGGAATACTATTTCTACGGCAAGCTTCAGGGCGACCTGATACGCCGCCAGATGACAAATCCGGTCACCGTGATGCCGGAAGAGACGGTCGGACTTACGCCCCAGTATCCCCTTACGGAAGGGCTCACGTCCCGGATGATCGTCACCAATGTGAAAGCGGTTCTTGCCGATCCGGAATGTGTTCTGGAAGAGACGCTGCCGGAGGAACTGATTCGACGGTACCGGCTCATCTCCCGGGATGAGGCGGTGCGGAAGATCCATTTTCCCGCCGACGAGGAGGAAGCGCGCCAGGCGCGCCGCCGCCTGATCTTTGAGGAACTGCTTCTGCTTTCCCTGGGTATGAAACTGCGCCGGCAGCGGCGCAAGGCAGTCCGGGAGGACGTATTCTCCGTGACGGACGCTTCGCCTTTCGTGTCAAATCTTCCGTTCACCATGACCGGGGCTCAGCTGCGGGCAGTAGACGAGATCGCGGGAGATCTCGGCAAACAGGAACCGATGAACCGCCTGCTGCAGGGCGATGTGGGAAGCGGCAAGACAGCCGTTGCGGCTGCCGCCGTGTGGATGGCATGGCGCAGCGGGTATCAGAGCGCCGTAATGGCGCCTACCGAGGTTCTGGCCGCCCAGCACGCGGAAACATTCCGACGGTTTCTGGAACCCTTCGGGATGTCTGTGGGACTGCTTACAGGCTCCGTCAAAGGGGCGGCGCGCACCGAACTGCTGCGCCAGATCGCGAACGGCGGGGCAGACCTTGTGGTGGGTACGCATGCCTTGATCGCCGACAAAGTGGATTTCAGGAATCTCGGTCTGGTCGTGACGGACGAGCAACACCGGTTCGGCGTGGATCAGCGTGCGTCGTTGACCCGCAAGGGGCAGATGCCCCACACTCTGGTAATGTCCGCGACGCCCATCCCCAGGACGCTTTCCCTGATCCTTTACGGCGATCTGGATCTGTCCGTGCTGGATGAGATGCCTGCTGGCAGGAGACCGGTAAAGACGGTGCTGGTGGACGATTCCTACCGTGAACGTTATCTGGGCTTCGTGCGCAGGACGGTGGAAGCGGGACAGCAGGTGTATATCGTCTGTCCGCTGGTGGAGGAGAGCGAAGCGCTGACGGACACGCTGTCCGCCAACGAATACTTTGAGGAACTGACGAAGGGACCTCTGAGAGGACTGGCGGTAGCGCTGGTACACGGACGCATGTCGTCCCAGGAAAAGGCGGCCGTCATGGAACAGTTCCGGGAGGGAAAGATCGCAGTACTGGTCTCCACCACGGTGATCGAAGTGGGTGTCGACTGCCCCAACGCGACGCTGATGATCATTGAGAACGCGGAGCGGTTCGGACTCTCCACGCTGCATCAGCTGCGCGGACGGGTAGGCCGCGGCGCTTTACAGAGCTGGTGCGTTTTGGTATCTTCTAACGGGGGAGAGACCGCAAGAGAGCGGCTGGAGCTGCTCACGCACACGGACGACGGTTTCGCCATTGCCAGAGAGGACCTGCGTATGAGAGGCCCCGGTGACGTGCTCGGAAACCGGCAGCACGGACTACCGGAACTTGCCATCGCAGATCTGGCGGACGACGAGCGGGTACTCATCGCGGCGAGCGACGCTGCGGATGAGCTGACGGTCGCCGATCCCGGACTGAAAAACCACCCGCTGCTGAGAGCGCAGGTGGACCGTCTGTACGAACGGACGGAAGGATCAATGAACTGAACAAGAATGGAAAAAAGAGGTCTTTATGGATAAGCACGCTGCGGCGCTTGCCGCGGAATTCGGACAGAAACTGAATCACGTGGGAAACGTGATCGATCTTCTTGATGAGGGAAACACGGTCCCGTTCATCGCGCGTTACCGCAAAGAGATGCACGGAACGATGGACGACCAGATGATCCGTTCCATCGCGGACCGTCTCACTTATCTGAGAAATCTGGATAAAAGGAAGGAAGAAGTCCTTCACAGCATCGAGGAACAGGGCAAACTGACGGAAGAACTGACGCAGCAGATCGAGGCTGCGGAAACGCTGGCGTCGCTGGAAGATCTGTATCGCCCTTTCAAACAGAAAAGGCGCACCCGCGCCACTGTGGCGAAGGAAAAAGGTCTGGAGCCTCTGGCGGATGTGCTCTTTGCGCAGGAACTCACTGAAGGTACACCGGAGGAACTGGCCGCGGCCTACGTGGATGAGGAAAAAGGCGTCGCTTCCGTGGAGGAAGCGCTCGCAGGCGCGTCCGACATTATTGCGGAACGTATCTCGGACGATCCGGAGATCCGCCGTCTGCTGAAAGATTTGATCCGCAAATCCGGACAGCTGGTATCCAAGGCGGCCACGGAGGAGGACTCCGTCTACCGGCTTTATTATGATTACAGCGAACTGGTGGGGAAGGTCCCCAGCCACCGAGTGCTTGCAGTGAACCGAGGTGAAGCGGAGAAGTTCCTGAAGGTCTCCGTGGAAACGGATACGGATGCTGCGATGACCATCGTCCGCAATCACAGCGTATCCAAGAAAGAAAGCATCAGCGGCGCTTTTGTGGCTGCTGCTGGGGAGGATGCATACAAGCGCCTT
>JAEEGL010992618.1_pt1 | contig 18123 bp, 9 predicted proteins | sample 9134231 | NCBI WGS metagenome assembly JAEEGL01 (sample SAMN16246548, study PRJNA631951) | gut metagenome | biome: gut microbiome; feature: rumen; material: fiber-attached | host: Bos | place: Iran: Karaj | collected 2018-10 | reverse complement strand
CAATTTCTTTAAGTATAAATGTTTAGAAAATTCTATGAGAAAAGTTATTTTTTTTTTTGAGTTTTTATAAAGAAGTTTGGGTAATTCTTTTTTATACATTAAATTTATTAATTAGGTGAGATTTTATATTATTAAATATTATTCATTTTGATAATAAAATAAATACAGATATGTTTTTAAATTAACAATTGAATGAAAACGAATAAACTCCATCTTTTTTTATTTAGGTGAAAATTCCTTTTTAAAATAATATTAATTCAATTTATTTTTATGTCTAAGATAAAAATATTTCTTTTGGATATCTATTACTTTTATTGTTTAATAATAATTGAGAGTTAAAATATTTGAAATAAAAATGCAAAAAAAATGTTGGTAAAAAACAAAAAATAAATATATAACAACTAATGAAATATCAAAATGTAGAAATGTAAAGTAATTAATCTTGAGGTTCATTAAATTTATTTTCTTTTGAATTCATAATTATGAATTTTCTTTTAAAAGAATTATTAAAATGAAATATAAATATTTTAATTATAAATGGGGAATTTTATTTTTCTTTAACTTTACTTTGAATATCTTGCGTTTTGGCATTAATAACACAGTATTTCTCCTATTTATATTTCCAATTAATATGTTATAATATTATTATATTTGTTTATCTTATTGAAATAATTCATTTTTTAATCATCATTATTAACATAAATCATTACATTAAAATAGCATAAAGATTTCAAATAATTTCTTCACAATTCATTTAAAAATATATTTATTTCAAAAATTAAAATATATTGTTGATTCTTTTCTCTATAATACTTTGGTTCTGGTCAATCTTGTTTTTTCAAAACTTAACATTTAGATTTTTTTATATTTTCACAATTGTAACTTTTAATAATATTAAAATTATTTTATATATTTAAAATTAAGTAATTTAAAAAATATATTTAATTTTTTTGATTTGTATTTACTTAACTCAAAATTATAACGTTAAAATTTATTATATAATAAAATTATAATTTAAAAAAATAATTGATTTTCAAAAATCCGTTTTACTTTGTTGAAAAGCTTTAATTAAATCTTTATCAAGATGTAAAATTTGTTTATCTAATCCTTGAAGTTGAGAAATAAATTTAACAGATTTATTATCAGTAGTTCCTTTACTTAAAATAATTCTTCTAATATTATCAGCATCATAGTCTATAATTCTTCTTTTAGTTTTTCCAATAACTTTCAAAAAATCATTAATATCACCATTAGATTCACCTAAACTCATAGAAATAGAATTAATAGTTTGTTCATTTATATTAGTACTTAAAGTCATATTTGAATTATTAAAACCTTTTAATACAGGTAAATTAACTCTTTTATTTTTTGGTTTTTTAAAAATAATACCTAAAGTATTATTAAATTTCTTCGGACTGTTTTTATGACTATTTTTTTTAACATTTTTTTTAACATTACTTCTTGATTTTAAATAAGGATGAAAAAAGGAATTTCTATCATTATTTCCTTTTGGCGAATCTATTGTTTTAACTGGAGATAATCCATATGTAATTTTAATTTGTCTTTTTGCTTTTGTTGAAGAAGGAAATATTAATCCTGTTTTATTTAAATTTAATTTTGTTTTTTGATGCTCTTTTTCAACAGAATCTATTAATCCTTTTATATATTTGTTATATGTCAATAAATTTTCTCTTTCTTTTTTTTCTTTTTTTTTTAATTCTTTTTCTTCTTTTAATTTTTCTTCGGAATTTTCTATTGTTTGGTTTTTATTCTTTAATAGTTCTGATATATTTATATCTTCATCTGATTCTGAATTTATATTTTTTTTTTTTTGTTTTTCACCTAATTTTTTTATGAAATCTCTTTCCTCTTGAAGATTATAAACGTTTTTTTTAAATCTTTTTAAAAAATTTAATTCTTTTTCTTCTTTTTGAGAAAGTTGATATATGTCAAAATATTCATTAAATTTAGAGGAATCTTCAATAAGAAGAGAGCGTCTAAATATATTTTTATTTGTTGATGTTAAATCATAGCGTTTATATCCTTTTTGAACATATTGACTTACTAATTCAAAAAATGGATTTAATTCAATCATTTTTTTGCTTTCTTGCATTTTTTTTTTCTTTAATTCAAAATAAGTTTTAAGAAATTCTTCTGAGTTTAATTTTAGATTTTCATACTCTTGTAAATTTTGATTTTTTGTCTTTTCATATTCTCTTAAGTCATTAAAACATTTGCTTCCTATATCACTATAATCTATTGTGTTTGCAATTTTTTTAAATTTTGAATTTTTGTTTACAAACTTATATGCCCTTCTTTTATATCTTTCTTCTTGAGTTGGTTTAAGTTTAAGCATTAATAATAAATAATTAATTTATAATAGATTAAAAATTTAATTATTTTTAATAAATTTTTTTTATCTAAATTCTATTTCTATAATAAATTCTTATTCTTTTTTCTCTTCTTTTTTCTCTTCCTTTTTCTCTTCCTTTTTCTCTTCCTTTTTCTCTTCCTTTTTCTCTTCTTTCTTTTCTTCATTTGGAGCATTTTGTTCTCCAGAAAATCTCTTTTTAAATGAATCAATTTCTTCTTCAGAAATAGTTTTAAACAAAGGTAAAGGAGGATTAATTTCATGTCCTTCATCTAAAATTCCAGCTTTGATTAAAAATAAATAATCTTCATCTTTATTATTCTCCATATAATCATCAATAACTTTGAGCAAAGTGCATTCTTTTCCTTCATATTTAATATTCATAATTTCATATAATTTAGCACTAAATGAAGGCATAAATGGTTCTGCAATACAACCTAAAAATCTAATAAATGAACATAATACATAAAATACACTTTCAACTTTTAATCTTGCTTCATTATCATCTTTCTTTTTAATTAAATTCCAAGGAGCAGAAACTTGTAGAAATCCATTTCCTAAAGAAGAAATATCCATAAAAACTTTGAGAGCTTCTTTAATTTGAGTATTTTCTTGTAATTTTAAATATTCTTTATAAGAATTGGTAACATCTTTAAGAAATTTAATATCATTGTCTTCTTTAAATTTATCAGGAGTAAATTTAGGAATTTTTCCTTCGAAATTCTTATGAGTAAAGACTAAAACTCTATTAATTAAATTACCTAGGTTTGCAAGTAATTCATTATTATTTTTAGCTCCAAAATCATCCCATTTAAAATCAGTGTCACTAACTTCAGGTCTCATACTTATTAAATAATATCTCCAAACTTCAGAAGGAATTCCAGTACTTTCAGCCATATCACCAAAAACTCCTGTTCCTTTACTTTTACTAAATTTCATATTTTCGTAATTTAAATATTCAGTAGTAGATAAATGATATAACATAGTAAAATCTTTTCCAGTACCAATTAAAGTAGAAGGAAATATAACAGTATGGAAAGTAACATTATCTTTTCCCATAAATTGATATAATTTAACATTATTGGGATTTTGCCACCAATCTCTCCATTTATCTTCACCTACAAAATTGGCAGTAATACTTATATAACCAATACAAGCATCAAACCATACATAAAAAACTTTATTTTGTAAATCAGGATCATCAGTTGGAACAGGAACTCCCCATTTTAAATCTCTTGTAATACATCTTTCTTTTAAGCCTTCACTAATAAATCCATTTGTAATTGATTTACTATTTTGACTCCAATTTCCTTCTAATGAAGTTTTTTCAATCCAAACTTTTAATTTTTCAGAAACATCAGGTAATGAAAGAAAATAATGAAAACTTTTAGTTTTTTCAGGTGTACTATTACATAATTTACATTTAGGATTAATTAATTCTAAAGCATTGCATAATTTTCCACATTTATCACATTGATCTCCTCTTGCTTCTTCATATTTACAATCTCCATGATAACAAGTTCCATATATAAATCTATCAGATAAAAATCTATTACAATGAAGACATTTAAATTGTTCAACTTCTCTTTTTTTAGCATAACCATTTTTATTTAAATCATTAAAAATTTCTTGAGTAATTTTACTATGAATTGGAGTGGAAGTTTTCCCAAAATAATCAAAGTCAATATCAAACCATTTATAAACATCATAATGAATTTTATAGTATTTTTCACATAAAACTTGTGGTTCAACTCCTTCTTCTAAAGCTTTTGTTTCAGTGGCAGTTCCATATTCATCAGTTCCACATATATATATAGTATTATATCCTTTTAAACGTGAATATCTTGCAAAAACATCTGCTGATAATACACATCCTATTAATGTTCCTAAATGAGGAACATTATTCACATATGGTAATGCTGATGTAATTAATATATTTTTCTTTGAATTATCTTCATATATTGGCTGATTTAAATTAGGTCTTATTAATTTGGCATTTGAATTATAGTAAGATACTTCTTTTTTAGATTTTTCTTTTTCTTGTTTTTTATTTTTTTGCTCTTCTTTTTGCTTTTGTTCTTTATGTTTTTTTTTCTCTTCTTTTAACTTCTTTTTCTCTTCTTTTGCTTTCTTTCTCATTTCTTCTTTTTCTTTTGGATCCATTGGTTCAGGATGTTTATGTTCTTCTTTCTTTTCTTCTTGATGTTTATTTTCTTCTTTCTTTTCTTCTGGTTTAGATTCCATTAATATAAATAAAATTATCTTTTTAAGATTTAAATAAAGATAATTAATAGATAAATTAATTTTATTTAATAGATTTAATTGGTAACTTAACCCATAATTTAAATAGAAAGAATATTCAATTATCTCTAAAAAATTCTTGGAATATAATAATCAATTATTAGATTAATTATTGAAGATTCAAGTAGAATTAACCGAATTTCAGAAAAACATATCAAAGAATTTTATTGAAGGCAAGTTATATATCACAATGTCAAAAAACTATTTTAATAAAAAAAAGTTACTTTTTAAAAACAAATAGATAATTAAAAATAAGAAATAAAATTAATTTAAATTATTAACTTTTATATTTATTTATTCAAAAATAATTTCCCAAAAAAAAATTAATTAAACCAATAAAATTAAAAAACATAAGTACTGAATATTAAAAATAAATATAAAAGGTTAAAAAATGAATAAGAAAGATTCAATGAAAATAGAATATGAAAAAATAGGAAATTTCAGATGTCAATGTGCATATTTTAACAAAACAGAAATAAACAAAGTAATATTATGGCCAGGGCAAATGGGTTTTGAACAAGTAATAAAACTTCTAGAAAAAAAATCTCCAAAAAAAGATTTTATAGTATTAGCATTTCAAGTAAATAGTTGGGATAATGATTTAAGTCCTTGGGAATCAAAAGGAATAAAAGGAGAATATTTTAATGGTGATGGTCAAAAAACTTTAAATTATATTAAAAATGAATTTTTCCCATTTTTTGAAAAGAAATTTCCAGAAATGATTAATAAACCTAAAATAATTGCTGGATATTCTCTTTCAGGATTATTTTCATTATATTGTTTTTATTCAACAAATTTATTTATTGGTGTTGGAGGAATGTCTCCTTCACTTTGGTTTGAAGATTGGTTTAAATTTATGAAAGATCATCATGCTAATAATAAAGATAGTTTTGTTTATTTAAGTTTAGGTGATGTTGAAGAAAGAACTACTGATGAACATTTATCTATTGGAGGTAATGTTAAAATTCAATATGATTTTGTTAAAAAAGATAGTAATGTTAAAAACAGTATTTATGAACTTAATCCTGGAAATCATTATGTTCATGCAGATGAAAGAGTTGTTAAAGGACTTCTTTGGTTACTTAATCATGTCTAATAATTTTTTTTTTGCAAAAATACTTTTTTATTTATTTTAGGTTAAAATATTATAATAAAATAAAAATTTAAAAATTTTAAGTGAACAATACTATGTTCTAAATAAATTTGTGTACATTTAATTTATTGGAAAAAGATAATAAAATTATAAAATTTTGAATCCATAATAATTCACACTTTTAGAATAAAAAATTAGGTTTTTAGTAGAAAATTTTTTGTATAAAAATGAAAAAAGAAAAGAAAAAAAAATACATGAAGGAATATTTTACTTTTATTAAATTTTACAGTAATATAGGAGAAAAATAAATATAGTCAAAGAGTAAGATATTGAAGAAGATGAAGAAGGAAGAATAATTACAGATAAGAATATGATTGAAGCAGAAATAATATATATTTTAATCAAGTAAAACAAATGAATAATAGAAGTATAAAGAAAATGGAATTCTTCAAGAGAAAAATAAGATTATTGTTAGGATTTAAAAAGAAAAAGAAAGATAATTAATAGCAAGAAATAATAGAGAAAAGGAAATGAAAAAATAAATAATAATTAAATATATTTAATTAATATTAATAAACATGTTAATGTTTTAAAAAAAAATATTGAACTCCCAATAGCCCCCTTATTTTTCACTCATTAATTTTTACTCTTCAATTTAAATTCCCTATTTATGGTCTTATTCACATCCTCTCTTTTTTATTATTTATATTTTTCTATATATTTATTACTCTATTCTTGTTTTATTTTCCATTTTTATCTTCTAATTTTTATATTATTTTTTTAATATTGTCTATTATCTATTTTATCTTTTTAATGTTCTTTTTTTCTTTAGTTTTTTATAATTATTTTTTAATATATAACATACATATTAAATTTAACTTAAAAATGTCCCGCCTCCAAAAATTATCAATTAGAGGAATTCGTTCTTTTAGCCCTTTAGAAGATATTAAAATGGAATTTTTTCGTCCACTTACTTTAATTCAAGGTCATAATGGTTGTGGGAAAACTGTAAAAATTAAATATAACCTTTTAGACAATAATTGAATGTTTAAAAATGGCAACAGCAGGTTCCCTTCCTCCTTTATCATCAAATGGAAAAACATTTATAAATGATCCTAAAATTACACATTCCACTGAAACTAAAGCAAGTATAAAATTAAAATTTCTAACTCCAAAAGACAAAGAAGTAATTGTAGTTAGAAATTTCCAATTAAGTATTAAAAATAGGAAATATGAATTTAAAAGATTAGAACAAGTTTTAAAAAGTTTTAATCAAAATGGTGAATTAGTGACAATAAATTCAACATGTATGGATATAGATAAACAAATACCTTTATTAATGCATGCTTCTAAAGCAATATTAGAAAATGTGATTTTTTGTCATCAAGAAGAAATAAATTGGCCATTTTCAGAGGCTGGAAATTTAAAAAAAGTGTTTGATGAAATTTTTGATACTGCAAAATATACTAAAGCTTTAGAAGAATTAAAAGATACAAATAAAATATATAAAGAAAAAACTAAAGAATTAAAAAATAAAATTGAATTAATTAAAAAGGATGTTGAACAATATAATAAAATAAAACATATGATTGAATTATCAGAAAAGAAAGTTTTTGAATTAAATGAAAGTGGAAAAGTATTGGATGAAAATTATAAAAATTCATCAAAAGATTTAGAAAAAATTTTAGAATTAGAAAAAAATTATAAAGAATATGAAAATGGAATTAAATTAGCAAAAGCAAAAAAAGAAGAAAAAAAGAATCAAATGGAAACAATTTTAAGTGATCCAATGTTTGAAGATTACACAAAAGATGAAATAACATTTAAAAATTATATAAATAATTTTCAAGACAATGATTATTTTAATAAAAACACAAACAACAATTCAAAAGAAAAAATGGATTATATTGAAAAATTAAATGAAAAAATTAAAACTTTCACAAATAAAATAAATAATTTAAATGCCAAGTTAATTTCAAAGGAACAAATATATAATAATTATAATAAAAATAAAGAAGATATGATTACAAATCTAATTTCTATTGATTCTTCATTTAAAGAAAAAATAAATAAAGAAACTTCAATTTCTAAAATTTTAGATATTTTATCTGAAAAAGAAAAAGAAATAAAAGAAAAAGATAATTTAATAGAAGAAAAAATGAAACAATTTAATTTAAAAGAAATTGAAAAAGAAAATGACATTTCAGTAAATAAACAATTATATGAAAATAAAATAAAAGAAATTGACTCTTTATCAACAAAAAAAGATGAATTGATTAAAATGATTTCAAATGTAAATTTAAATAATGTTAAAATTGATGAAATAGAAAATTTAATTAAGAACAAACAAAAAGATATTAAAATATTAAATTATGATATTAAAACTTATGAAGATGAAATTTTACTTTTAGAAAATAAAAACTCAAATTTATCATTAGAAAAAAATAAATTAAATTTAGATAAATTAGAAGAAAATACAAATAAAAATTTTATTCATTTTCAAATTCAAAAATTAGAAAAATTATGTATTTCATATAATACAAATTCAGAAAACATAAAAAATTTAATATTGAATTTTAATCAATCTTTTCAAACAAATTTTAATGCTTTAGAAGAAAATATTTCTGATTCTTTAGATAAAATAATAGAATTTTGCAAAATAAAAAAAGAAGAAATAAATGAACAAAAACAAAAAATAAGAGAAGAAAAATTAATGTTACAATTTGAAATAGAACAAGAAGAAAAAATATTAAACAAAAAAAAACAAGAAGACTCAGAATTAAATATTAAAATAAATAATTTTATCAATGAAGTAAGAAAAAACTTTTCTCCTTTTGGAATTCAATTTGATAATATTGATGACATAAATCAAATAAATAATTTTAAAAAAGAAATTGAAAAAACAATTCAACCAAAAGAATTTGAATTTGATTCTAATAATTTTGAAATTAATTACTTAGAAACTTATATTGATGTGATTACCCAAAAAAAAAATTGTAATATGTGTTTTAGAAAAATTAATGAAAAAGATTTAAACAAAATTAAAGAAAAACAAGAAGAAAATATTAAAAACTTAAAAATGAATTCTAATCAAATTCAAAATGAATTAGAAAACAATAAAAATATAATTTCAAGAATAAAAGATTGTTATGAAATATTTAATTCTTTAAAGCAATTATCAGAACAATCAAAAAAAATGTGTATAGAAATAAAAGAATCAAATTCTAATTTAGAAAGATTAAATATAAAAAAAACAGATATTCAAAACTCTTCAAAAAAAAAAAATGAATTTTTACAATCAGTAAATGAAATATTAAATAATAATTCAACAACAGAAGATATATATAAAGTAAAAACAGAAAGAAATGAATTGACAAAAAATATATTAGAATTATGTAGTATGTTAAAAATAGAAACAATTCCAAATTTTTTAAAAATAAATGAAATTTTATCTAAATCAAAAAATATTGATGAATCAATAAATAAAATTTTAGTCATTGAAAATTCACTACAAGAAAATAGTTTAAAAATAAATGAATTAAATCATAAAATATCTTCGAAGTTACAAGAAGTAACAAAATTAAATTTAGAATTAAAAGATATAGAAAATGAAAAAAATCAATTATTATCTTTATGTGATGAAAATGAAATAAAAAATAGAATAAAAGAAATTGAAGCTCAAATTGCATTAAAAACTTCAGAAAAAATAAATTTAGAAAATGAATCAACAAAAATAAAACAATTAATGGATATTTTAAAAGATAAAAAAGATAAATTTGATATTTTATACAAAGAGAAAAAAAATAAATATAAATCTTTATTTCAAAAAATATCTAATTTAAATATAAAAATAGAATATATAAATAATGATTTTCACAGAGCAATAAAAGAAGAAGAAGAAGAAGAAGATAATAATTTAATGGAAATAGATGTTTCTCAAGAAGAATTATATAAAAATCAAATAGAAAAAATTTCTAAAGAAAAAAATGAGTCAGAATCTCAATTAATAATTTATCAAAAAGAATTAGAAAAATTATCAAATGAAGCAAAAATATATGAAGATAATAAAAAACAAAAACAACTAAGAGAGAATATATATAAAAATAATACATTATTATATAAAATAAAAAAGGATTTAATATATTTAGATGAATATATAAAAGAACATGAATCAAAATTACAAGCAGGAGAAAAATTATCATATGCTAAAAATTTATTAACAAAAAAAGTACAAGATTCATTAAATCAATATAATTTAAATTTAGGGAAATTAGAAGAATTAAAATCATATTTAAATAGATTAAATATAGAATTAAAACAAGATTCTTTTAAAAACATAGAGAAAAAATATAATAAATTAAAATTAGAATATATAATGTCTCTTCAAACAACAAAAGAAATAGAAAATTTTTATGAAGCTTTAGATCAATCATTATTAAAATATCATGGAAAGAGAATGGAAGAAATAAATAAATTAATAAATTATTATTGGTCAATGACTTATAAAGGTAAAGATATAAAATATATAGAAATAAGATCAGATTATGAAAAAATAGGAAGAAGTAGAAATTATAATTATAAAATAGTATTTGGAACAGAAAATGGAGAATTAGATATGAGAGGTAGATGTTCAGCAGGGCAAAAAATTTTAGCAAGTATTATTATTAGATTAGCTCTTGCTGAAACTTTTTGTAATAATTGTGGTATTTTATGTTTAGATGAACCTACTACTAATTTAGATGATGATAATTCGAAAAGTCTTGCTAATTCTCTTAGAGAAATTATTCAAAGTAGAAGTGAAGATAGAAATTTCCAATTAATTGTTATTACTCATGATCCTGTTTTTGTTGATTTAATTGGAAATGATTATTGTGATTCTTATTATCTTGTTAAAAAAGATAATGATAATTTCTCTAAAATTTCATTAAAACCTATTAATTCTATTTTTGGAAAATAGAAATATTATTAATATATTAATTATTGAAAATATAAAAATTTATTTATAATTTAATTTATTAAATATAATTAATTAATTTGTTATCATAAAAGAAAGAGAATAATTAAATCTAAAATTATATTATTTTATATAAATAAATAGATTGATATATTTAAAATATCAAACATTATTTTTTTAAATTTTAAAATGTTTATTTTTCATTTGGTAATATTTATTCATTTCAAATAATACATAATTATTATATTTTTTCTTAATTTGAATATCAGGTATTAATTCAGTTAAATTAGTATTTCTAATTTGATTTTTATTAGGACTATTAAAATAATTTTCAGTGTATTTCATTATTTTTTCACTATGAATTGGAATTAATTTTTCTTCTTTTCTATATATTTTATCAAAACTATATGGATAAGAAAAAGTAAATATATCTGTTTTAATCATAGGATAATTATTTTTTCTATTTCTTCCTATATAATTATTATAATTATTTAATTTATCGCTTTCAATATAATAATTTTTATTAAAATAATTAATTTTTTTTGTTAATTTATTTATTGCATTTTTTCTTTTTATTTTAAAGTCTTTAATTGAAATACTATTTCTATATGAATGTATTATATTCTTCTCAGTTTTACTATACTTTGTATTTGAAAGTGAATTTCTCTTTGGTAAATTCATATAAATTGTTTTAGCTTCTTTTACTTTTAAAGGAGAAAATAGTTTATATTTCTTTTTAATTATACATTGAGTTTTTTCATTAAAAGTTTGAGTCATATTTCTTTTTTTTAATTTCAAAATTTGTTTAATAGGAGAATCCTCTTTAAATAAACTATCAACCAAATTCGATTTCTCCATAATAAAAAATTATTATTTCAAATATGAATTATTAAATATATTTATATATCATAAATATATGTCTAATAACCTTATATATTATTTTTTAATAGCAAATCATAACTCAAAAAAAGTGATAGGAGAGTATTATGATGAAAGTGAAGAAAACAATATAAATTTAATAAATATAAAAAAATCAAGTGAACAAATTATATCATCAAATGAAAAAAATAAAGAAAAAACAAATAAAATTACATTCCCAGAATATAACATATATTATAAAATAACAAATTCAGATATATTATATTTAACAGCAGTGAAAAAAAATAAAAAATATAAAGAAAATTTAATTTTTGAATTAATAGAAGATATTGATCATCAAGGAATAAAAAAATTAATTGATAAAAATGGAGAATTAACAATGGTAGGAAAACAAAATTTAAAATTTTCTATTGAAAATTATCAAGAATTTCAAAAAAAAAAAGAAAGTAAAATGTTTATTAATTCTTTTTTTGAACCAATGATTCCAAATGACAATGAAGAAGATAATAATACATTATTAAATGAAGATAATAATAATTCTAAAAATAATATTGTTGAGAATGTTAAAAATATGATAATAAATATTAAAAATCAAGAAAATTCAAATAATAATAATTATCAAATTCAAAAAAGTGAAAATGAAATATATTTAAGATATCAAAGTATTAGAAATAAAATACTTTTATTAATTCTTCTTATTTGTTTAATATATCTAATTTATAGAATTATTTAATGAAAATAATTAATTAAATAATAATGTATTATTAATTAATTTTTCTATTAAATATTAAAGAAAAAATTAACTAAAAAATAAATTTATAAATTATCAAATTAATTTAATTTTAATAAAAGAAAAAAAAATATTTATATAAATTACTTATTAAATATCATTGATGAAGATTTACTTCTATTTAATCCTGTTAAAGGTCTATGAAGCATTTTAGAAGTATTAGAACTGAATAAAGTGCTATTTCCATTTTTAGCTAAAGATAAATTAGGAGAAACACTTTGATTTTTCAACTGAATATTTTTTTTATTTACTTTTAAATGTTTAAGAAAATAATTTTTATAATTTTTTTCAGAACTCATTTTAATTAATAATTTCTCATTATTTAACTTATTAATAAGTCTTTTTTGAGATTTTATGATAATTTCATTTTGAATATTTCTATTAATACTTTCTTCTAATTTTTTTCTCATTTTTTCTCTATCATTCATTAATCTTTTATCATCACTTAAATTCATTTTTTCAAAAATTATTTTTTCTAAATCAATATTATTAATTTCAATGTTTTCTAATTTTTGTTTTAATTCTTCATTTTCTTCTTCTAAGATTTTATTTTTTTCCTTTATTTGATTTATATTTTCCATTATATTATTATTAGAAGAATAATAACAATTATTTAATATTTTTGAAATTGGTTCAATTTTTAATTTTTTAAAATCTCCTTTATTTAATAAATTATTATACTTAGAATTTACTTCTTTTAAAGTTATAGGAAAAGAAAACATATTTATACTTTTTTCTGTATTTTCTAATAATTCTTGAAAATTATTTTTTGATAAAATCAAATTATTAAATTTTTTAACTGAAGTAAAATTCATTTGAGAAAATTCTTTTTTAAATTTTTGAAATATATTATTTAATAATTCATATAATAATACACTTTCAGTTATTAAATTATTGTAATTTATCTTATTTTCATTATTTATTTTTTCTAATTCATTTTTTAATTTTTTATTTTCTTCTTCTTTTAATTGTAAAAGTTTTTCATATTTAAACTCTATTTTTTCTCTTTCTTTTTTATTGTTATTTGAAATTTCAAAAATTTCTTTTTTTAATTTTTGATCATATTCACTTTGAATATTATTTTTTATTTCATTTATTTTTTTTTGAATATCACAATTTTCTTTTAAAATATTAGGTATATTATTAATATATTTAAATTTATTTTCGTTTTCTTTTTTATATTCATTAATAATTACATTTAATTTTTTATTTTCACTTTCTAATTGATTTAATTTAATATCATGATCAAGATGCATTCTTAATTTATTTTCTTCAAGGGTATTTTTTTCTCTTATTTCATTAAAAAAATTAATCATATTTTGATCTTGTAATTTAACATCTTTTAAATTTTCATTTTTCTCAATTTCATTTTCTAAAAATTTAATTCTTTCTTTTAATTTCTCAATAATTAATTCATCCTTTTTTAAATCATTTACAGACTCTCTCATTTTTTTTGCAATTTTATATTCTTTTGTATTTTCATTTCCAGATAATAAAATATTAATATCACCTTCAAAGTCAAAACATTCTTTTAAAACTTTTATTTGTTCTTTATAATTTTCTTGAATAATATTATTTTTATTTTGTTTCTTTTCAATCAATTCATTTTGATTTTTTATAATTTTATTATAATCTTTTACTCTTTCTTCAAGTAAAAAAATATATTTATCTTTATCAATTAATTCTTTATTTTCTTCAAGACTATTTTTTGAAATAAATAATCTTTGAATTTGATATAATGTATCTAAAGTATCTTTTATTGATTTTTGATAAGCTTTATTTGGATATATACATCCGATAAATGTAAAACGAGAGTTTGTTTTTGAAAAAGATAAATTTTTTAATATTATCATTAATTTACAATCTAAACATAATTCAATATAATTTTCACAAGGAATTTTTAATAATATTGGTTTTTTAAGTAAATAAATTGATTTTTTTATACATTCTATCATATAATTATTTTCTATAAAATGTTTTGTATTATATGATTTTTTATCGTTTGGACTTTTTGAAATATTATATTTTGTTATTAAATCATCATTACATGATAATTCAACAAAAGTTAAATTTGAAATTAAATTATTGTCTTTATAAATATAAATTACATAAATAAAATTAGAAAAAGAAAAAAAAAAAGGAAATTTTGATTCAATGATAACTCCGTTTTCATTTATTTTTTCATAATCATATTTTTGTAAAAAATTAAAGAATTCAATATATTGTTTCATTAAAACAATAAAATCATCAAAAGAAGAAATTTTAATTTTATTCATTTTTTCAATAACATTCGAATTTTGTCCAATTTCAATTCCTTCTTTAATAATATTATCGAAAATTAAATTATAATGATTAGAAATATGACAAATATCATAAATTTTATTTCCATAATTGAACATAATAGAAATAGAAATATTAATATTTTCTTTAATTAAAATATTTTGAATTATTCTTGGAAAAATTCCTCTTTCATTAATATTATAAATGCTATTTTCACTAGAAAATAATAATTCATGTTTTTCACTATTACTATTACCATAAGAAAAAAAAGTGGAATTTATTCCATTAATTGAATCATTTATTGTATTCCTTGTTATATCTTCATATATATATGAATATTCATCGTTTTCTAAAAAAATTTTATTCATTGAATAATCACTTTTTACTATTTTTAAATTTTTTGAATTTTCTTGATATATTATTTTTTTCCTGTTTTCTGGAATTTCTAAAAATAATATTGTTTCGTCTTCTTTAGGTTTTTTCACTTTTAAAAATGTTTTTAAATCTTCTTTTAAATCTGACATTTAAATTTTTTTGGTTTTTTCCAATCAATTATTTTTTTATAAAAATTAAATAAAATAATATGATTACAGAAAGTAAAAGTAAATCAGGAAAAATTAAAAGAATTTTTATGAGAAAAGAAGATGATTTATGTGAACATGATATAAATATTAAAATAAATAAAAATATATGTTTTTGTCAAAATTGTGGAAGAATAACTTCAATTCAAAAAGTAAAAGCTCATATTATAGTGAAATTTTTAATCAAACCAAAAAATTATTATAAACCAATTGATTTTTCTCCTTTTATTTTATTAAAAAATATTTCTAAAAATAATTCAAATATTTCTTATAATTTCTCAAATTTTTATTTAGATTTTAGAAATCAACAAATTAATGTAATTTATTCTCTTCATAAAAAATTTCAATCTGACTCAAAAACTTTATTTTTATCAATTCAAAATTTAGATAGAATTTTTTCTTCATATAAATTTAAAAATTTAAAAGAACAAAAAAAAATTACTTTAATAACAATTTGTACTTATATTATCACATATAAATTTCTAGAAATTGATAATTATAAATATCATTTAGATTATAATTATTTTAAAAAAAAATTTAATGTTTCAAAAGAAGATATTTTTCTCTATGAATTAAAATGTCTTAAAAGATTAAATTATAATATTCATTTTACTGATATTTATTCAATTCTTAAAATTATAATGTATATAGGTTTTATTTTTAATAATGAAGATTTAGGAGATATTTCTATAATTAAAATATATAAAAAAATAATGAATGTACTTGATCAAATTATTATGGAAGAAAAAATCATAAAAAAATTTTCCAATAAACAAATTGCTTTTAGTATTATATATTTAATTAGAAAAAAATTTGGTTTAAATGAAAAAATTTTTAAAGAAGAAATCTCAGAAAATATTTATAAATATGATTTTGATTCTTATGAAAAATGTTTTAAGTTTATAGAAGAAATATTAGATAAAAAAAATACAGTAAATAATGAAAAAGATGAAATAAAAAATAATGAAAAAGAAAATAATATTAAAGTTACTTCTTTATCTCCAGAAACAAAATCATCATCAAACGATTTAAAAATAAAATTATTATCTCAAAGTTTAAAACCAGTTAAATTAAAAGCAATATTTTCTAATAATAATTATATAGAAAAATCAAGAAATAATTCTAATTTAGATAAAGAAAATAAACTTTATTCTCCAATTCTTTTTTCTCATGATAATAATAATACAAATATAAAAATAAATTTAAAAACATTAAAAAATAAAGATAATATAAGATATTTATTAGAAAGTCAAAGAAATCAAAATAATAATAATTCTAATAATAAAAATAATAATAATAATAATGAATATAATAATGATAATGATAATAATAATATTAATCTTCCATTTAGAAAAACTTCTACAAGGAATATATCAAAAAAAATAACATTTGATAGTAACTCTAATAATCTTTTTAATAGTGAGATTTTTAATAGAAAAATGATAAAAGTTAAAACAGAAAATTTTCATAATAGAATTTTGAGTGATGATAATCTTACAAAATTTCAAAAATTAAGAGAATCAAAAAAAACAAAAGTAAGTTTAGATTCAAGTATAAATAATGAAAATTCTATTAATAAATATAAATTTAATAATCTTTTTAATAAATCTTCTAAAAATGTAAAAACTGAAAATAATCAAACTAATAATTTAAAATTTACATTTCATAAGAATAATAAAGTTGATAAAATCATTTTTCCTCATTTAAATTGATTGTTTTTGTAAATTAAGTTTTTTAGTGTTTAAATAATAGAAGAGTAGAATTATTATAAATTATGTAGGAAAAAATAACTAAAATAAGCTTTAAAATTAAATAATAAATTTATAATTTTTGTCATTATTTAATTATCAAATTATTTATTTTTTTAATTTTTTCTAAGGTTTAAATTCAATTTTTTCATTATTTTTTTCATTTTTCTTTTTTCATTTAATAAAATTATTTTCTTATTTCATACTATTATTATTTTCTCTAATTTAAATGCTATTTGATTTATCTAAATTATTTAATTTCTTTTTTCCTATATAGTAACATATCTAATTCTAAATACATTTCTTCTATGAAAATTAGTTATATTATTGATATCATTATAATTATTTGAAGTGTTTGATCCAGTATTTTGATAAAAATTGTTTATGTGAATTAAACATCTCTTGATGGAAATATATGTCTATTTAAATTACTAATTATATTGTATAAATTATTTGTAATAATTGATTATTTTCTTTTTCTCCTGTTTTTCTACTAAATCAATTATTTCTAAAAATAAATGAAAAATTAAATAGAAAAATAACTATATTAATTGAATTAAAAAAATATAAGTAGGCTAAATTCAAATAAAAAGACAGAAATTTTTTTATAGGAAATTTCTTTAAAATAATAATTAATTTTTTTGAGAGAAAAATATGAAAGAGAAATATAAGGTGTCCAGAAAAAAATCTATTTAACAAAATGATAAAAACCAAAAAATTATTTTTTTTGTTATAAATCATCTATTTCAATATCAATGTCATTATCATTTATTAATTGATTTATATTATTTATATCCTGTAAAAAATTTATTAATTCTTTTTTTTTTAATTCTTCAATTTTTCAATCAAATATTACTATTTTCTAAATGTGGCAAAATTGTCAAAATGTGGAAAAATGTGGCAAAAACTCAGATAATACCCATAATATAAAATAAAATATTAATGATTTATTATTTTAAATAAATAAATATTAAAAATGAATTATTCAATATTATAATGTATCTCATTAAATATTAGTTAATTTTTGAATATATTTTTATATACTTAAAATCTTTAAAAAAATAAAATAAATAGCAAAATATTCATTAGTAATTTTTTTGGGGATTGGGGATTGGGGATTGGGGAT